>Ga0209628_10001126_pt1 | contig 16970 bp, 14 predicted proteins | sample TergutCu122P4_FD_187285 | JGI IMG/M metagenome (GOLD analysis project Ga0209628, IMG submission 187285) | Cubitermes ugandensis P4 segment gut microbial communities from Kakamega Forest, Kenya - Cu122 P4 (SPAdes) (version 2) | ecosystem: Host-associated > Arthropoda: Insects > Digestive system...
ATGAAAAAAGTAACTGTTCATCGTGAAATTAAATAAATTGTAATACTATGGCAAAGAAAGCGGTTGCATCATTGCAAAAAGGAGAAGGACGCGGTCATTCAAAAGTTATCAGAATGATTAAATCGCCAAAAACAGGCGCATACGTCTTTCAGGAAGAGATAATTCTCAACGACCAGGTACAAGGTTATTTTTCAAAATAGTCTCTGGTTTTCGTTGCATCGAAAATAATCTGTAAAGGATTTGAAATAAATAACTTATTTAACTTTGTAAGTTGTTTATTTTCTTTTACTGCTTATCTACAATAAGCAAGTCAGTTATTTTTACCACAAAGGACACTAAAAATCTTCACAAAGTTTACAAAGAGTTGAATATTAACACATTACATTTTGTGTTCTTTGTGGCTTGAAAAGCCGAAGGAAAAATCTTTGTGTTCCTTGTGGTAAAAAAGCACTTCACTTGAAAAGCAGAATGAAAAAAATTAAACGGTTATTATCTTTGTGTTAATAAAAAATCTAAAATCTAAAATCTAAAATTTTCTTTATCTTTGCAAAAATCAAAAAAATAACTTTTAGTTCTTAATTAAAATGAGTAGATTAGTAGTTGTTGGGGTTCAATGGGGCGATGAAGGAAAGGGCAAAATGACCGATTTTCTTGCGCAAAATGCCGATGTTGTGGTGCGCTATCAGGGCGGAAACAATGCAGGACATACAATAACTTTTAACGGACAAAAATATGCTTTGCAGTCCATCCCTTCGGGCATTTTTAACCCGAAAATAAAAAATGTGATGGCTAACGGTATGGTAATCAATCCAAAAGCAGCGTTGGCGGAACTCGAAAAGTTGCATTCGTTGGGCATTACCGACTATCAACTTTTTGTATCGGACAGAGCAGCGGTGATTATGCCGTATCATATTGCGCTTGACGGTGCGTATGAAAACGCAAAAGCCGACAAAATGATTGGCACAACAAAAAAGGGAATTGGTCCCGCTTATGCAGATAAATACAACAGAATTGGTATCAGAATGGGCGATTTGCTTGATAGGGAATATTTTGCAGAACGATTGAAAGATGCGCTCGAAGTAAAAAATCTTGAACTTAAAATGCTCGGTTTGGAAACAATGGTATTTGAGCCGCTTTTTGAGGAATATTTTGAATATGGACAGCAATTTAAAAAATATATCTGCGATACTTCTATTTTGCTCAACGAGGAGGTGAAAAATGATTCAAAAATTGTTTTTGAAGGTGCGCAGGGCGTGATGTTGTGCATTGAACACGGTACATATCCGTTTGTAACTTCGTCAAGTCCCGCGACTGTCAGTGTGCCGCTTGGAACGGGCATTCCGCCGAAATACATTGACAACGTGCTTGGAATTTGCAAAGCGTACAATACTCGTGTTGGTGCGGGTTCGTTCCCTACCGAACTTGACGGTGATTTGGCGCATTACATTCGTGAGCGCGGGTGCGAATACGGCACAGTAACAGGTCGTCCGCGCCGTATCGGTTTTCTTGATACGGTCGCCTTGCGCCACGCTTGCAGAATTTCGGGCGTTGATACTCTGGCAATTATGCTTTTTGATGTGCTTTCTGGTGTGTCGGAACTGAAAATTTGTAGAAATTATGAACTTGACGGCAAAATTATTGACTATATTCCATCAACTATAAGTGCCTACAACCGCTGCAAGCCGATTTACATTGATATGCCGATTTGGAATGAAAATATTTCGGGTATTAAAAATTTTGATGATTTGCCCGAAAATGCAAAAAATTATCTTAAAAAGATTGAAGAACTTGTTGGTGTAAAGATTTCTGTTGTTTCAATCGGACCAGACAGAACGCAAACAATAGAGTTAATAAGGGTTATATAATTTTAACCACAAAATATAAATTATTCAACAATTCCTCTATTGAATTTGTTTTAAAATTATTTATAACAAATTGATTATCAATAATCTCTACAACAATTTTTGAGTTTTTGTCTTCAATAATTCCGCAACGTATAAATGCACGTTTAAGCCATTTTGCCTGCTCATTTTCACCTTTTACGGCAACTTTTAAATTGCCTACAGGTTGCAAAATTTTATAATGCCCATCTTCAGAATTAAAGTTAAAATTTTGATTTTCAAATGACTTTTGGAATTTCTGCGACAACATCAAATCCTCCGGAATACCTGTTATTGTTTCATTTTTATCCATAAGCCAAAGATAATCAGCCATTTGCACAGCCAAATCAAGTTCGTGAGTGGATAAAATAAAACTTTTTTTGGTATTAACAGAAAGTCGGCGAAGAAGCATCATAATCTCAATTCTGTTTGGCAAATCAAGGTGCGAAGTCGGCTCATCAAGCAGCACAAGCGGCGTATCCTGCGCCAACGCTTTGGCAATCACCGCCCTTTGCTTTTCGCCGTCAGAAACCGCACTTAACATTGAATTTTTTTTATGCTGCAAATTTACCTGATTTAGTGCATTCTCCACTGCTTTTATGTCATTTTCAGCGAGTGTGCCGTTCCAATTAGTGTATGGATAACGTCCGAGCGCAACCAACTCAAAAACGGTAAGATTTTCTACATCAATTTTTTCTGTCAAAACCAATGAGAGTAGCGTAGAGCGTTCGTAGTCGGTTAGTTTTGAAATCTCATTGTAAACCCCTCCCCCACCCCTTCCCCGCAAGGGAGGGGAGTGTTCTCCCCCTTCGGGGGAGTTAGAAGGGGCTAAAAAAACCTTACCCGAAATTGGTGGTTGCAAGCCCGCAAGTGTGCGCAAAAGAGTTGATTTTCCGCAGCCGTTTATGCCGACAAGACAAATCAACTTTCCCAAACCGACATTCAAATTCAAGTTTTTTTGAATAATCAGATTTTTGTAGCCGATAGTAAGGTTTTCTGTAAAAAGCATTTTTTACAAAGGTAATTTTGCAGGTAACGGGTTAATATTAGCATTTTTTGTCCCGTTAGGGACTGAACGTTGGTAGAAACATTGATAAACCCACGTTTTTGTCCCGTCAGGGACAAGATGTAATAAATATTTTTTTATATTGCGTACATTTCGATAAACTCAATGCATCGCCTGACGGCACGCAGGGAGGTGGTAACAACATTTTTTCCTTCGGCTTTTCAAGTCTACCAATATATAATGCCTAACGGCATAATTTATTATACAAAAACCTAATTTTTCACCTTTTCAACTTTTTTTACAACCACCTACCACCTCCAAATTGGAGGAGATTAAAAGCACTTAACTTTCAATCGATTGCGGGTCATACTTCGACTGCGCTCAGTAACCAAGCCCGCAATGACAGGTTCTTTTTTTTCGCCTTTCACCCTTCACCTTTTACCTTTTTTTCATTTCTTCATTCTCTTTTCCAAAATTGCCACATCTTCCATTATTGTTTTGTCGTGTCCGAGCAGGTTTTTGATAAGTGTGTCGGCGTGCATAACTGTTGCGTGGTCGCGGTTTCCTATTGTCATTCCAATAAAATCAAGGGCGCTTTTTGTGTGTTTTCTTGCCAGATACATCGCTATTTGGCGCGGCTGGGCAATATCGCGTTTGCGCGTTTTAGAGAAGAGCAACTCTTTTGAAAGATTATAATGTTCGCAAACCAAATCACAGATAGAATCAACGGTAACCTCTTTTTTGCTGCTTGCGGTTATGCCAATAACTTTTTCGGCTAACTGAATAGTAATTTCTTCATTATTTATTGTAGAACGTGCTAATAGTGAGACAATTACCCCTTCCAAGTCGCGTATTGTGTCGGTTACATTTTCTGCAATAAAATCAATAACCTCTTCGCTAATATTTATGCCGTCTCTGTGTATTTTGCTTTGCAGAATTGCTTTGCGGAGTTTTAAATCGGGTGCTTCTATTTCTGCCGTCAGTCCCCATCTGAAGCGTGTTAAAAGACGATTTTCCATTCCTTTGAGCATTCCGGGTGCGCGGTCGCAGGTAAGCACAATTTGTTTTCCCATTTGATGCAAATGGTTAAAGATATGGAAAAATGTGTTTTGCGTTCCTGTTTTTGTCATAAAATCGTGAATATCATCAATGATAAGCATATCCAAACTCTGATAAAAGTTTAGAAAATCGTTTGTTGAGTTTTGACGGACAGCATCTGTATATTGAATTTGAAAAAGATTTGCCGAGACATACAAAACGCGTTTTTGCGGATGCAAACGTTTGGTTTCTAACCCGATAGCGTGTGCAAGGTGTGTTTTGCCAACGCCTGAATTTCCATAAACAAAAAGCGGATTAAAAATTGTCTTGCCCGGATTATTGGCAATGCTTATAGCGGCATTTCTCACAAGTTTATTGCTTTTTCCCTCTACAAAAGAGTCAATTTTGTAGTTCGGATTCAGTTGAGAATCAACATCGTGCTGAACAACATTTGCAAAAGGCGAAATAAATTCGGGAATATTTTTGCGTTTTTCCTTGTTTGTCTGCATTGCAGTCGGCACATCCGTTGTTGTCTGGTTGTCTTTGTCCATCATAACGCGGTACATCAAATATGTATCTTCACCAAACACCTTATTCAACGTAAGCCGCAGCAAATCAGAAAATTTTTCTTCTATATATTCATAAAAAAACATACTTGGCACTTGCAAAACCAACTCTTTTTTCTCGTATTTCTGCGGGATAATAGGTTTAAACCAAGTATCAAAAACTGTTTCAGTTACATTGTCGCGTATGATTGCCAGACAATTTCCCCATAATTTTGTTAAATCCTTCATAAAAAAATCATTTTTTTTTAGTTTCTTTTTTGCATTTGTATTTTCAAAATTCATTAAAATTTTGTTACACAATATTTTATTTTTGGAATGTAGAAAAAATTTCCACTTTGCAAAGTTGCAAAAAAAAAGTTATACACAAAAATACGATTTTTTTTTGAGTATAATTTTTTTTAATAATAATCTGATTATTAATGTTTTATGAGCAAACATTTGATAATCAAGTACATAAAAAACAGGTCTTTTTTAAGTTGTTAAAAATTAATAAATTATGAATTTTGAGTAAAAAAAATTTTTTGATAAAAAAACCGATTTTTTCAATATTTATCAACAAAAATCATTTTTTTTAATTTTTTTGTTATTTAGAATGATTTTAAATAAGAAACATGATTAATAAAACTCAAAATTGTAAATTAACCTTTAACTAATTCAAAAACATCGGCATCAGCAACATCAGAATATCTTCATTTTCAGGGTTTTCTGTTGGTACTATGATACCTGCTTTTGAAGCGTCTGCAAGTTCAAACTGCACATCGTTGCTTGGAACATTCGACAAAAGTTCGTCCAAAAGTTTTGCTTTAAAGCCGATTTCCAACTCTTCGTCAGAGTAGTTGCAAGGCAATGTCTCTTCTGCAAAAGTTGAAAAATCAATATCCTGCGCCGAAACAAGCATTTCGTTTTGTGTAAATTTGAGTTTTAGCAAGCCCGTACTTTCGTTTGCAAAAACGCTAACGCGCTTAATTGCTTTAAGCATTGACACTCTATCAACAATCACTTTAAAAGGATTTTCCTGTTGAATTACGCTGTTGTAATTCGGAAATTTGCCTTCAATTCTGCGGCATCTCATAGAATATTCTGGGAACTCAAACAAAATATTTCTGTCGTCAAAACTGATAACGACTTTGTCTTCTGTTCTCGGCAAAATATTTTTCAATGTTTGTGCAGGTTTTTTTGGCAAAATAAACGAACTTTCAAACTCGTTTTTCACGCTTAACACGTTGTATCTCACAAGTTTATGAGCGTCTGTTGCCACAAAAGTAATTTTGTCTTTAAAAATATCAAACAAAATACCTGTCATTGTTGGGCGCGAGTCCTCTTCTGCTGCTGCAAAATGCGTTTTTACAATGCCGTTAAGCAAAATTTCGCCTGTAAGTTCAATGGTTTTTTTATCTGCTTCCATTTCCTTTGGTCTTGGAAACTCTTCGCCGTTTTTTCCCACGCTGATACCCAAAAATTTACTGTTGTAACTTCCGCTGTCGGTTGTTAAATCAATGGCGAATGTTTTGTCGTCAATGTCAAAATGCAGCAGTTGGTCGGGCATTTCTTTGAGTACTTCCATCACTTTCACGGGAAACGCCAACATCATTTTTCCGCTTTTGTGTTCGAGCGGAAGGGTTGTTGTGAGTGTCGTTTCCAAGTCGGTTGCTGTGATTGTCAGCATATTTTCTTCAATGTTAAAAAGAAAATTTTCTAAAATCGGAACAGGCGTTTTCGGGTTAATTACCTTATGAACAGCATTTAAACGATTGAGCAGTTCCGAACTTGAAATAGTTAATCTCATAATAATTTAATTTTTAATTTTTAAGTTATTTTATTAATTTTATTTGCAGTTTGTATTAATTTCTTTAACCGACAAAGTTATAATAATTTTTTCAAAAAAAATAATATTTTTATTAACAAAATTATTAACAAAATATTATATTTTTTTATCTTCTATTCAAAAATTTTAAATAATCATCTTTTGTTGATTTAAAATTAAAAACATCTTGAATATAAGGCAAATTTTGAACATCTAAAACTTTTGGAACGAGGTACTTAACACATTCAAGTTTGTCGGTTTCAAATTCAAAAAGCAGAGCCAGACGCTTAACCTGCTCACTTGAAAAATATTCGTAAAAATTACTTGATGTCTTCAAAGTGCGCATTTTTGAATCTGAAAATTTTTCATTTTGAACAGCGTTGTAAAGTTTGTTGAACTCAAAGTCAGGCACAGGTTGAGGCACCGGCGGCTGTACAACTACTCTGTCATTGTCTCTTCTATCAAAATCGCGCCTGTCGTCACGGAAATTACCTGCAAAAATTGGGGTAGAACTTCTGTCGTACTCTTTTGCAAATCCAAGTACTGCACTTGCATTCATACGGCAAATAGTACGTCTTTCACTCTCAATATCAATGTTTTGTGAAAGTTTTGTCATACCTCCGCCTCTGCCGCCGCTTTGAAACTCTATAATAAGTGAATAACGACCGGGCAAAAGATTGGCGATAACTATATTTTCCGAAATTGGAAACTCAAATTTTTGCATATTCGACTGCAAAACAAGAACGCCAACACGTCTATTAATGTCGTTTGTAAATTGAAAACTACCGGACATAACGGCAGTTTGTGCATTTGTTGTCAATACGCCAAATAGCGCAAACATTAAACAAATAGATAAGTTTTTTAAGTTTTTCATTTTGATTATTTTTTTTATTATTAATAAATTTTTTTTTGCAAAGATACAAAAAAAATCAAATTTTCAATTAATGTTTCTTTCTTTATTTTTTTTTGTATAATTTTTTTGTAATTTTGCATTATTTTCAATAAAAAATCTAAAAAATCAAATTAATAATATAAAAAATTATGTTACAACGAATTCAAACAATTTATTTACTGACAATCACGTTTTTGGGCGGGTTGGCTTGCTGGTTTCAAATTGATTTCTTTTTGCCTTATTACAAAGAGATTCCAAAATTTTTGGTTACAATCTTTACTATTGCATTGGGTTTAATTCCTTTCGTTGCATTTATCACAATTTTTCTTTTCAAAAAAAGAAAATTACAGGTAAAATTAATTTGGGTAGCACTGTTTTTAATTCTAATATACTATTTGATAACGTTTTATATCAGAATAAGATTGCAAATTTCTGTAAAAGAAGTGCTTTTAAATTTTTCTGTTTATCTTAATTTTATCAATCTACTTATGTGCAATTTGGCTATCAACGCAATAACAAAAGATGAAAATTTGGTAAAAGCAGCAGACAGGTTGAGGTAGATAACATTTACTTTCTCAAATCAAATACATAGACAAACGAAAGTTTAAATACGCCATTGTAGAGGTATTTATTTAACGATGAGTTGTAATTAGTGGTAAAAGTATAATTTTTGGTTGTTAAATTTGTTAATCCAATAGAATATGACACTCTTGCACCGTAATTTTTGTATTTCAGCATCAACCCTGCCTCGCCTGCAAGTTCAAATCGGTTTATTCTATTATCTTTGCCGAAGAGGTCTTTTGTTTGCAAATCAACGGGTTTTTGATGTTCGGTATTTTGCCAAGCAATATCTTTACCGTGCAGACCAATAGCAATCGATGGTCCCAAAAACGGCGATAAAAACCACCCCTTTTTTATATGAAAATTTGCATAAATGTGCAAAGGAATTTCAAAATTAAAGATATTTCTTATAAAATGTGTTGTAGTGTCTGATTTGTAGTAAATATCAAAAGTGTAGTTGCGCATTGCATAAAGCACTTGAGCATCAAATCCAAAGCGTTTGTGAAAATCCCAATCAAAGTAACCGCCAATATGAAAACCGGAACCTGACTTTTCATTAAAATCAATCCTCGTTCCGCTTTTTTCTATTTGTACAATGGGGAACGGATTAGTAAGTTGATAACCACCGATAAAACCCACTCTTTGCGCAGAAATATTAACACAAAGCATTGTAAATGAGAATATTATAATTATTTTTTTCATCTTGAATATTTTTATGGAAGATTTGGTTCAATATCAACGATTTCTATTTCATAAATAAGTGTTGAATATGGCGGAATGAAGAATGTATAGTATTTGCTGCCATCTTTGCCGTATCCGAGTTCGTATGGTACATAAACTATAAAATGCGAACCTTGCGGCATTTTGCACAATGCCTCTGATAAACCTTTTTGTTTGTCTAATACATAATAACTGCGAGAGTCCATCGGTTCAAAAAAAGTACCATCAATCAAACAACCCGATTGTTTGCAATAAATATAATCTGCAAGTTTAGGAATTTTGCCCGTTTGCCCTCTGTGAAACACCTCAACAAGTGCGCCTGATGGTGTTTTAAAAGATTCGGTAACATACGATGAATTGTTACCTAAATTCGTCTCAAACTTTTTAAATTCCGCATCATTGTACTCTTTCCACACCGAAAAGTCCTTTTTACAAGCAGTAAAAAGAGTTATTACGCTGACAATCAACAATATTTTTTTCATATTAAATATAGTTAGTAAGTTTTTTTTGTCCTTGTTTCTAATTTTTGACCGCAAAGTTACAAATTTATTTTAGATTTACGATTTTTTTTGCAGTGTTAAAAACTAAAAATAAAAAACCATTGGTAAAATAGAAAATATTAATCCAACAAAAAAGCCCGCTGTAACTTGTCCAAGTGTATGTGCTTTTAACGCTAAACGCGCATTAATTATTGTGCCTGCAATAAAAATTACAATACAAAAAAGCAAAACAGGATTTGCTGAAAAATAATATGCAAAGGCAAAAACTGAACCGCAAAGCACCCCCGCACCACAACTATGCGCACTGATTTTCCATTTAAAATTTACTACCGTAATCAATAAAACGCCAACTAATGAACTGACAAAAACGAGCAAAAAAAATGGTGCCGTCTCTATTATTTGCAGACGCATTAAACTTACCACACACAATACATAACTCACAAATGAAACTATGTAAATCGGTGTGCGTTTTTTTCTCTCTTTAACATAAAAATTTGATATTGAGCCAGTTAAATATTTATAAAACATAAATAAAATTGGAATTATGCAGGTGAAAATTACGATTGTGCCGAGAATAAAAATTTTGTATGTTTTTGTATAAAAAACTGAATTTAGAAAAATAACCGCACAATATAGCGGAATAAAAATCGGATGAAAAATTATGGAAATTATTTGAAAAACGATTTTCATTTTTTTGTTGGAAAAAGTGTTTAATTCATAATTATTAGTTCTTAACTTTTAGTTTTTAGTTCTTAACTCTATTTGCTCTCTGCCTTGTTGATGGAATATTGAGTTGTTCTCGATATTTTGCCACCGTTCTTCGGGCAATTACATAGCCCTTTTTTACTAATTCGGCAGTTATTACGTCATCTGTAATTGGGTTTGTTTTATCCTCATTTTCAATAAGTTGCTTGATAATATCACGAATTTTTCTATTTGAAACCTGCCCGCCGGAATCTGTTTTTATCGCCTCTGAAAAGAAAAATTTCAGCGGGAAAATGCCAAATTCTGTTTGTACATATTTGCTGTTACTTACACGCGAAATTGACGAAATATCATAACCTACAACATCTGCTATATCTTTGAGTTTCATTGGTTTAAGTTGTGATTCCTCACCAGTTAGAAAAAAGTTTTGCTGCTCCTTTACAATCGCCGACATTGTGCGCAAAAGTGTTGAATTTCGCTGTTTTATAGAATCAATAAACCATTTTGCAGAATCAATTTTTTGTTTCGCAAATTCAAACGCCTGACGTGTTTTTTCATCACTGTTTTTTTCAGAAAAATCTTTTAACATCTGTGTATATGCAGGCGAAATGTGCAATTCCGGTACGTTGGAATTATTTAGCGAAATATAGAGTTTCCCGTTCTCTTCTTCAACAAAAAAATCGGGAATTATGTGTTCTGACACCTCTTCTCGGCTATTTGTAAAAGCACTTCCGGGCTTTGGATTTAATTTATAAATTTCAATAATTGCATCTTCACACTCGTTTTCAGAAATATTTAATTTATTTGTAATAGAATTAAAACTTTTTTTTGAAAACAGTTCAAAATAATCTGATATAATTTTTAAGGCAATTTTTACGCTGTTACGTTGTGGTAATCTTTTGAGTTGCAGCAACATACACTCTTGCAGATTTCTTGCTCCCACGCCTGCGGGGTCAAGTTGCTGAACCAAATCAAGCGCATTTTGCATATCCTGCTCTGTTGCAATAATGCCCGACTGAAACGCCAAATCATCAATAATATTCTCCAAATCCCTCGAAAGGTAGCCGTCTTCATTAATGTTGCCAACCAAATATTTTGCATATTTTAAGGTTGTTTCATCTGTTTTTAGCAGTGAAAGTTGTTCAAGCAAATATTCCAAAAAAGATTGCTCACTTGAATAGATAATTTCGTTAGAACCTTCATAATTTTTTTTAGAAATATAATCAAAATTTTTATCAAAATTGTCTATTTCCATAATATCCAAATCGCCAAATTCATCTTCTGTTGCAGCAACTTCATCTTGTTCAACATCTTTTTCAGAATCAGAAAAATTGTTTTCCTGCTCGTCTGAACCCTCTTCCAACGCAGGATTTTCCATCAACTCTTTGGTAATTACATTTTCCAAATCTGCTGTTGGATATTCAAGCATTTTTATTGTCTGGTATTGCACTGGCGACAATTTTTGCTGTTGCTTAATATTTAACTCCTGTTTGAGCATTTTTTTTGAACATAGACAATAGAGCAAAACCGGTCTATTGTCTAAAAAAACTGCGCAAAGTTAAATATTTTTTTTAATAATCTATTTAAAATAAAAATTAATTATTAAAATATTTCAAACAACCACATATAAACCATTGATAATCAGTGATTTATAAAAGAAAATTTTTTATAACAAAAAACGTGCCAAAGAAAAAAGACAAATTATAATTATGAATTTGTTAATTATGAATTATTTTTTTAGTTTTTTTTGTATCTTTGCACCCTTAATAGTTTTCAGAAATCGTAAATTGTAAATTGTAAATTGTAAATTGTAAATCACTAACCCCTAACTCCTAAACAAAGTGCTTTCCATATCAGAAATAGCATATAAAAATCGTACTATTTTTTACTCTATTGTAGTGGCGATAATTGTCGGTGGTTTTTACTCTTTCTTCAAAATCAGCAAGTTGGAAGACCCCGAAATTACTATTATGCAGGCAGTGGTGGTAACAATTTACCCTGGCGCATCTGCCGAAGAGGTTGAGCAGCAGGTAACAAATACACTCGAAAATGTTATTCGCACAATGCCCGATATTGCGGAAATCAAATCTACTTCTGCCGCAAATGTTTCGCGAATAAATGTAATGCTCAAACTTTCCGTTCCCGACAAGCAGATTATTCAGTATTGGGATATTTTGCGCAAAAAAATAAAAGATGCCGAAAATTTGTTGCCGTCAAGTGCGCAAAAACCAATGATTATTGATGATTTTGCCGATGTTTATGGAATGTTCTATGCCATTACGGGCGATGGTTTTTCGTATGACGAATTGGAAAAATACGCTAATCAAATAAAACGCGAAATTCTTTTGGTTGATGGCGTGAAGCGGGTAAATATTTTTGGAAGTCAGCCAACAAACGTTGATATTGAACTTTCTGCCGAAAAAATGAGCCAACTTGGCATTTTTCCTATGCAAATTGTGCTTGCGATAAACAATGCTACTTCGCCTGTTTATGCGGGTGCGTATCAACAGGGCGACAACAACATTCGGCTTGCCGTTGATGGTGAATTTACATCTATTGACGACATAAAAAACTTACTCATTTCGGGCTTTGAAAACGACCAGTTTAAACTTTCTGACATTGCAAATATTTCTGTAAAAAAACAGGAGCCGGCGCGTTTTACATTTTTATATAACGGCAAACCCGCTTTGGGTATCGGTTTTTCAATGGAATCGGATGTAAATGTTATGGACGTTGGCAAAGAGGTTAATAAAAAAATGGACGAGGTAATGCGCACAATTCCTGTTGGTATTGATGTTGATAAAATATTTTTCCAACCCGACAAAGTGGGCTATGCCATTTCGCATTTTATGCGCGATTTGATACTTGCTGTGGTGATTGTGATTGTGGTTTTGATGTTGGCAATGAGTTTCAAAAGCGGACTTATTGTCTGCGGTTCGCTCTTTATAATTGTGGCTGCGGTGTTTCCCACACTGTTGCTTTTGGGCGGCTCGTTGCAGCGTATTTCACTTTCGGCACTGATTTTGGCTTTGGGAATGTTAGTGGATGACTCCATTGTGGTCATCGACAGCATAACGGTAAGTTTGCAGCAGAAAAAACCGATTAAGACCGCACTTTTTAAAGCCCCGAAAAAAACGGCAATGCCTCTGCTTTGCGGCACTACCATTGCTATTGTGTCGTTTTTGCCTGTATTTTTATCAAAAGATGCCGCCGCAACCTATATTGGCGATTTATTTCTTGTGCTTTGCATTGCGTTAGGTGTAAGTTGGATTGTTTCGCTCACGCAAGTACCGATTTTTGCAGAAAGAATGCTTGATTTTAGATATTACCGCAACAAAAAATCAGAGCCGTTTACAGGTAAATTTTATGTTTTTTTAAGAAAATTTTTAAATATAGCAATGACGCATAAAATCAAAACAATTTTAATAATGTTGTTTTTAATGGGCATTGCATTTTTAGGTTTTTTAAAGATAAAACAGACATTTTTCCCAGACTTTTTGTATAATCAGGCATATATTGAATATACTTTGCCAAAAGATGTTAGCGTAGAAAAAACTATTGGAGATATGAAAAAAATTTCGGAGGATTTATTAAAAATTGAAGGTGTAAAAAATGTTTCCGCCTCTCACGGAATGACTCCGATGCGCTATTGCCTTGTGCGTGCAGTTAATCAAATTGGAGATAATTATGCAGAATTTATTGTTGATTTTGATAGTTATAAAACAATGGTAAAACTGCGTCCGCAAATAGAACAGTACTTTTTTGATAATTACCCCGATGCCTACACAAGATTTCGCCTTTACAACCTCTCTATAATGACCTCACATTCGGTTGAGGTACAATTTTCGGGCGATGACCTGCATGTTTTGCGTGATTTGGAGCAGCAGGCGGAGCAGATAATGAAAAATTGTCCATTAATCAAACAGCGCACAATTCAATCGGATTTGTTTGAGCCGAGCAAGGTTTTGGCAGTGGATTTTGCAATGCAAAATGCTCTGAAAACAGGCACAATGCGCACCGATGCTTCAAATGCGCTGCTCGCAGCAACAGACGGCTTCCCAATAGGAATTTTTAGAAGTGCAGATAACGGCGCAATGCCTATCAATTTGAAAATCAGAAATGAAGACGGCTCACGTATCTCTGACCTAAACAACCTGCCTGTTTGGAATATGATACCAAATTTTAAAGCAATAGATAAACACGATTTGGTAAGTGTTGTTGCTGGTTCAAAAACAGCAAGCGACTTACAGAAAAAGTTGGTCTCGCCTGTACCGATGAACCAAATCAGCAACAGCATAAAACTTGATTGGGAAGAGTCGGTTATCAACCGCACAAATTTTCACCGTACAATACAGGCACAATGCGAGCCGATTTTGTCGTCAAGTGCAGCAGATGTGCGCAACGCAATAAAAGCCGATATTGAAAAAATTCATTTGCCGGAGGGCTATTCAATGACGTGGAGCGGCGAACATCTGATGAAATCAACGGCGTTGAAAAACATTATCAAACTGCTGCCTCTAACAGCAATTTTAATTATTTTCCTGCTAATTTTACTATTTAACGAAATCAGAAGAACAATTATAGTATTGATTTGCGTACCATTTGCATTTATCGGCATCGTGCCGGGCTTGCTGCTTGCGGGACAGCCGTTTTCGTTTGTTGCCATTGTCGGCACAATCGGTATGGCGGGAATGTTGATACGAAATTCCGTTGTTCTTATTGACGAAATTGATATTCAAATTGATTTGGGCAAACCGCGTTACACTGCCATTATTGATGCCACAATTTCGCGTTTCCGTGCTGTTATGATGACCTCAACGGCAACAATTCTCGGCGTAGTGCCGCTTCTTATCGACCCAATGTTCAAACCGCTTGCAGTGGTAATTATCGGCGGCTTGCTTGTCGGCACAGTTATCACATTAATATTATTACCAACATTTTTCGCAATGTTTTTTGGAATAAAAAAAGCGAATGCTTAAACCATTATCACAATTTTTAATCTAACAAAATAAAAATTTAAAATGAAAAAAGTAGTATTAATCAGACACGGCGAAAGTACTTGGAATAAAGAAAATCGTTTTACCGGCTGGACAGATGTGGATTTGACCGAAAAAGGTCTTTCGGAGGCAGTAAAAGCGGGCGAATTGCTCAAAAAAGAGGGTTTTAAGTTTGAAAAGGCATTTACTTCTTACCTCAAACGAGCAAATAAAACGCTTAGCATAATACTCGACAAAATGGATTTGGACTGGATTCCTGTCGAAAAAACGTGGCGTTTGAATGAAAAACATTACGGAATGTTGCAGGGGTTGAACAAAGCCGAAACAGCAGAAAAATACGGCGAAGAGCAGGTTTTGATTTGGCGCAGAAGTTATGATGTGCCGCCGGCAAAAATTGACAGAACAGACCCGCGTTCTGCCCACAATGACCCGCGTTATGCAGGCGTTCCTCAGTCGTTTATCCCTGATACAGAAGCACTTAAAGATACAGTTGAGCGCGCATTGCCATATTGGTTTGAGGTGATTTATCCGTCTCTTATGCAGTATAATGAAATTATTGTTGCTGCTCACGGCAATTCGCTGCGCGGAATTATCAAGTATCTAAAAAATATCAGTGATGAAGAGATTGTTTCACTGAATTTACCGACCGGCGTTCCTTACGTTTTTGAATTTGACGATGACTTAAATTTTGTTAATGACTATTTTTTGGGAGACCCCGAAGAGATAAAAAAACTTATGGAAGAGGTTGCTAATCAAGGAAAGAAAAAATAGGAATTAGGAGTTAGGAATTAGGAATTAGGAATTATGAGTTATGAGTGATGAATTAATAGTTATGAATAGTTATGAATAGTTATGAATAGTTATTTATTGTAACACTGCAAATAAAAAACGACACATAACTACACATAACTACACATAACAATTCATAACAACAAATAACTACGCATAACTATTAATAACTAAAATCAAATAACTAAATAACCAATAAAAGTGAAAATAAACCATTTATATCAAATTTTTGAGTTATACCCGCAAATTACCATTGACAGTAGGAATTGTATTGAAAATTCCATTTTTTTTGCTCTCAAAGGTGATAATTTTAATGGAAATAATTTTGCAGAGGCAGCCCTGAACAGCGGTTGTGCTTATGCTGTTGTTGATAATAGAAAAGTATTAAAAGATGAACGTTATATTCTTGTTGATGATGTTTTGCAAACACTTCAAAAGTTGGCAAATTATCACCGCAATCAACTTAAAACTAAAATTATTGCCATAACGGGGTCTAACGGAAAAACTACTACAAAGGAACTTATTGCCGCTGTTTTGGCGAAAAAATACAATACGCTTTTTACGCAGGGAAATTTGAATAATCACATTGGAGTGCCGCTAACGCTTTTGCGGCTTACTAATGAACACGAAATTGCTGTTGTAGAAATGGGCGCAAATCATTTGGGCGAAATAAAAATGCTATCGGAAATTGTTGAGCCGAATTTTGGGCTAATAACAAATATCGGCAAAGCACACCTCGAAGGGTTTGGTTCGCTTGAAGGGGTTTTGGCTGCAAAAACAGAATTGTATGAGTTTATAAGGCAAAAAAATGGTAGAATTTTTATAAATAACTGCAACGAAAACCTTGTAAATGCAAGTAATGGCATTCTGAATATCTCCTACGGAATTAACTCAAACGCCGATGTAAGCGGACATATCATTGAACAAAACCCGTTTTTAACACTTGCTTGGGCATCGCAGCGGTTTGCTGTTACGGCTGAAAAAATTTCTACAAACCTTGTTGGCAACTACAACGCCGAAAATTTGCTTGCCGCAATAGCAGTCGGGCTATTTTTTGAGGTTGAGATTACAGATATTTGCAACGCATTAAAGGAATATTTTCCAAAAAATCACCGCTCTCAGTTTATTAAAACCAACAAAAATTCGCTTGTTGTGGATGCCTACAATGCCAATCCTTCGAGTGTGGAGGCGGCGTTGGAAAATTTTGCTGCAATGCAGTTTCCGCACAAATGCGTTATTCTCGGCGATATGCTTGAACTTGGCGATGAGAGTGAAAACGAGCATAAAAAGGTAATAGAAAATTTGCAAAAACTTAATTTTGACAATGTTTTTTTAATTGGTAATATTTTTGCAAAATGCAATTCTGATTACAAGAGTTTCAAAAATATAGATGAATTTACCGCATTTTTACAGCAAAATCCAATAGAAAACAGTACAATTCTACTAAAAGGTTCTAATGGAATAAGATTGGAAAAAGTTATAGAAATTTTATAGAGTGGGTAGTCAAAACAA
>Ga0209628_10001127_pt1 | contig 16961 bp, 15 predicted proteins | sample TergutCu122P4_FD_187285 | JGI IMG/M metagenome (GOLD analysis project Ga0209628, IMG submission 187285) | Cubitermes ugandensis P4 segment gut microbial communities from Kakamega Forest, Kenya - Cu122 P4 (SPAdes) (version 2) | ecosystem: Host-associated > Arthropoda: Insects > Digestive system...
ATGCTATATCCGCAATACATCATATCACCGGCGACAAGCGGTTGTCCGGTACGCGGGTTGCGTCCACGCTGGAACACGCCTGCCACCGTTGACCTCACCGTGAGCTTAGGTATGATATTATTAAACAGCTCGATATCATATTCGATTTGCCGTATCCGTATTTTCTGAATTTTCAGATCGTTTTCCTGAATGATTTTTGCCAACTCTAACTTACGTTTTTCTTTGGCTAAGTTGAGTTCGGCTTGCTTATATTCGAGTTGTTTGATGGCTTGACGTCGTTCCGTCTCAAAACGGGAAGATTCCAATTCAATCTTTTTCAGGTTAAAGGCCGCGGTTTCGTTCTTGATTTTCGATTCGTAATCTGTGATTTGATTGTCTTGTTGCACCAGCATTTTTTCGAAAATGGCCAATTGGTTTTCGAGGTTTGTTTCCCTGTCGATGATGTTTTTGTTGACTTCCGAAGGGTCTATCTGAATGATGGAATCGCCCTCATTGACCATGGTGCCATTTTCAGCTAATCCGATGATTCGCATTTCATACCACCACATCGAATAGCGGGGCAAGATAAAAAGCTTGTTATTGATGGCTTCGAGTGTTCCTGTTTCGATGACAATGGTACCACCCGGATTCTTTTCTTTGTTAGATTCCCAGAGGCTGAGTTTGTCGCATGAGGACAAGAAGAGGAGGGCTGTAAACGCAATGATGGGTAGGAGGGGGTTGCGGGTCAAGCCCGCAATGACACGGGTCAAGCCCGCAATGATGTTTGGTTTCATACGCTTACTTTTTTTGTGTGTTAGCCGTTGCCTCTACCTCTTTTTTCTCCTCGTAGAACGGATCGGTCAGCGCAACGACATCGCCTTCATCCAATCCGTCCACAATAATCGTATAGTCGGAATTACTTCGACCGGTTTCCACTTCGACCTTTTTGAAACCGGTTGCTGTTTTTTTATACACGAAGTTAACACCCCCTTCCGTATAAACGGCATCAATGGGCACATACAACACATCTTCTATTTTATCAATGATTATCCGGCAGCTCACAGTCAAACCGGGCAGTAAGTTTTTATCCGTTTCATTTAAATAGATAGCCACGGGGAAGACTTTTATTTTAGTCGAGCCTTGTTTGTTCACCGCTAAGTTCGCCACATCCCTGACAAAGCCCGTGAATTTGCTGTCCGAGAAAGCATCTGGTTTGATTTCGACATTCAATCCTTTCGTTATCTTAGCGATATCGACTTCGTTTATCTTGACATTGGCTTTCAGTAGCGACAGATCTGGTAATGAGATGAGAGGCATCCCCGCCCATACCTGTTCGCCGACTTGGAATTTATTACCGCTGCTCCAGTTGCGGGCGATTATCGCGATGCCTGGGGAAGGGGTGATGACCGTCAGTTGGCGTAACGCATCATTCGCGTCATTGAGTATTTTTTGATCTTGCGTGATGGTTAAATTTTTTTGCTTGATTTCCTCTGTATTGATTTTTAGACGGTTTTCAATCTGTTCTGCCGCTTGTTGAAGCGCTATCTCGGCTTTTTCGAGATTCAGTTGGATTTCTTTCCGTTTCATTTCCGATTCATATTCGGAGTATTCGAAATTGATTTTGGAAATCTCATGTGAAATGCGCGTGACTTCATAGGTAGCCCTCAGTTCTTCCAAATCAGACTCTTGTTGAGCCAGCATTTTTTCTAATTCAGCGCCGCTGATTTCAAGTTTGCTTTGCGCATCCATGATCGCCTTGTTTACATCCGACGGGTCGAAAATAATCAACGTATCTCCGGCGTTCACTTCTGCACCGTCTTTAACGATGTAGGTGATTTTCATATTGTACGCAAACCTGTAATTGATGGAAGGCGACGAAATGTTGATCGCGTTAACCGCTTCAAGTTCCCCTTCTTCGTGTAAGTCAATGTAAAATACGCCTTTGACTACTTTGGCGGTCTGTATCTGGTTAGTATCCTTGCCTTTACATGCGATAAGGGAAAGGACTATTAGCAAAAACAGTCCGCATCTGCCGGGTTTAACAAAAATGGATTGACTTTTCATATGTTATGCAGTTTTCAATTATTTGGGTCAGTTTGGAACAAGACTTAGAGGCAAACGATGCCTGTTCTGTACGGAATCTATCGGCGTTTCCGGTTTTTTTGTAAGCGAATCGGGCAGGGCAACAAATGCCTTGACCAATGAAGGTTTTGGTTTACTGAGCGTTATCACTTCCCCTTCCTGAAGTCCGGCAGTGATAACCGATTCATTGGGCGACGATAGACCGGTTAAGACCTGCCGTTTTTCGAATCCTTTTTTTCGTTCAACAAAAACAATTTTCAAAGAATCATCATCGAACAGGGCAATTTGTGGAATGGCTATTACCTTATCCTCCTGTTTGATAATGATCCGACAATTAGCTGTAAAACCCGGTTCAGGCATTACTGTTACACTGTCAATGGACGCTTCAATTTCAAAAAACTTTACGGTTGAACCCCGTTTATACGGTCGACCCATCGGTACTTTTTTAAGGATTATCCCTTTTCCTGTATTGCCGGGCATGGCATCGAAGGTATAATAAACCGAATCGTTGACGCTAATACTTTTGAAATCTGCTTCCGACGCCCTGATCTTCACTTTCATTTGTTCGAATTTGGGCATTGTGGCGATGGGAAAATTGCTCCATATCGGATCACCGATATTCAGTTTAGAATCCGTAATCGGACTGTTTGATCGAAGGATTAACCCGCTTCGGGGCGCTTTGAGCGTAAGCGCGTCTAATCGTTCTTTTATGGTTTGTACATTTGTTCTGAATCGCTGAATTTCCAATTCCAATCGTTTAATTTCAGATTGTTGAATCACTTTAAGGGAGGCTAATTTCTTTTCATACCGCGCTTTTTCGATTGACGCCCTTTCCAACTCCAATTCTTTAATTAATCGTTGACTTAACGACATAAAGGCGATTTGCAACGAATCCATTTGTGCAATGCGCGTATTGGCTTCATTCGTCTTTACCTGAGCTTCGAGAAGGGCCATCTGCAAATTCAGATCGGCTTTCGTCTTATTGATTCCCACTTCCGCCCTTTCAAGGGAAAGTGATATTTGCTCGTATTGGGTTTGCATTTGTTGCCATTCGATGATACATACGACTTGTCCCTCTTCGACATAAACGCCGTCCTCGACAAGGTATTCGATGGTACCGTCGCAGGGCACCGGACTGGTAATCGTCGTTGTCAGTACCGGTTCAACAAACCCATCGATCAGCATTGAATGGTTGAAATCAGCAACCGATGTTGTAAATGTCGCTACATTAGTGTCTTCAGAACACGAAACCAGCAAAAATACGAGCAGAAATGAAAAATAACGGTTTTGCATGTTCTTGGTTGAATCTATCTGAGAAATCAAACGGTTTTAATCCACCCGGATATCCGGATTTGCTTTATCCGATTCGATCAACCCGTCGCGAAGCCGGATGATGCGGTGCGCATAACGTGCAATATCTTCTTCGTGTGTGACGAGGATAATGGTGTTGCCTTTGCGGTGTATCTCGCTGAATAAGCGCATAATGTCAACCGATGTCTTACTGTCTAAGTTCCCCGTCGGTTCGTCGGCTAAGATAATCGATGGATTGCCCACCAATGCGCGGGCGACGGCCACACGCTGACGTTGACCACCCGACATCTCATTGGGTTTGTGATGAATCCGATCGGTGAGACCCACCTGTTCGATAACCTCTTTCGCGCGTTCTATCCGTTCGGCTTTGAATTTACCTGCATAAATCAGCGGTAACTGGACGTTGCCTAACGCATCGTATCGGGGCAGTAAGTTGAACGTTTGGAAAACGAAACCAATCTCTTTATTGCGCACAGCCGCTAATTGGTCGTCAGTTAAAGAGCTGACATCTTGACCATTAAGAATATAGACCCCCTGAGTAGGCGTATCTAAACAGCCGATAAGGTTCATCAGCGTTGATTTACCCGATCCTGAAGGCCCCATGATAGCCACATATTCATTTTTGTTGATTTCTATGGTTATGGATCGAAGGGCCGGAACTTCAATCGTCCCGACCATATAAATCTTTGAAATATCTTTCAATTGAATTATTTTGACCATAGTATTATTATTGTGACATTAAAACGCCACAAAAATAGTTATATTATTTAAGGCGATTATTTTTAGAACTCAAATTACGTTTTTTTATTGATTTTTATATTTTCTTTATTGGTAGCGGTCGCCCCACAGTTGGATCATGCGTTCGATCATTTTATCTTCTGTCGGGTTGTGTTGCCCGAACCAGAAGCGCTGTTTTAATAATTCTTCAGGGACGAAATCCTGTTTGACGAAATTTCCTTCAAAACTGTGCGCATATTTATAATTTTTACCGTAATCCAAGTCTTTCATCAGTTGGGTTGGGGCATTACGTAGGTGGAGCGGCACAGGCAGATTTCCGGTGTCCTTCACAGTGGCGATAGCGCTGTCAATGGCTGCGTAGGCGGAATTACTTTTTGGGCTACAGGCTAAGTATACCGTTGTTTCTGCAAGAAGAATACGTCCTTCAGGCCAGCCAATTTTTTTTAGTCCCGAGAAGCAAGCATTCGCTAAAAGCATGGCATTCGGATTGGCTAACCCGATGTCTTCTGCCGATGAAATAAGCAAACGGCGCGCGATAAATTCCGGATCTTCGCCACCCTCTACCATACGCGCTAACCAATAAAGCGCTGCATCCGGATCACTTCCGCGTATCGATTTGATAAACGCCGAAATGATGTCGTAGTGCATCTCACCCCCTTTATCGTAAGCCGCTGGATTTTCCTGTAACCGGTCGATTACTTTTTGGTCGGTGATAACGATGGGCGACCCAACGTCGCCCGTACGATCATTGGGTGACCGAACGTCGCCCGTACGATGTTCTGCCGAGACGACCAATTCTAAGATATTCAATAATTTACGTGCATCTCCACCCGAGTAACGAAGAATGGCGTCCGTTTCTTGGACGTTGATTTTTTTTGTTTTTAGCCATACATCTTCTGCAAGGGCTTTATTGAGCAGCGTCAACAAGTCGTTTTTTTCAAGCGATTTAAGGACATAAACCTGACAGCGGGAAAGCAAAGGACGAATCACCTCAAAGGAAGGGTTTTCGGTTGTTGCGCCAATGAGGGTAATAGTGCCGGACTCAACGGCGCCCAGCAGCGAATCCTGTTGCGATTTGCTGAAGCGGTGGATTTCATCAATGAACAGTATGGGCGAATGTGTCGTGCGAAACAGCGGATTACTTTTGGCTTTGTCGATGACCTCCCTGACATCTTTTACGCCCGAACTGATGGCGCTGAGTGTGTAAAACGGGGTATCCAATTTGTGGGCAATAATTTTGGCCAACGTTGTTTTTCCGACTCCCGGTGGCCCCCACATGATAAACGACGGCACGCGACCGGACTCAATCATCCGGCGTAAAACGGCATGTTCGCCGACAATGTGCGTCTGGCCAATATAGTCGTCGAGTGTCTTCGGTCGTAATCGCTCTGCTAATGGCTGATTCATTAATCGCTTTATTTCTTTTTCTCCCGTGCGGCCTTAAATTCGATGCCTTCATGCCATTGGGGGAAGTATCCATCGTTGGCCAAACGCAAGCCTATACCGAAAAAGAGGTAAATGTCTTCGAGAGTGCCTGACAAGTCCCACCAATCGTGATATTCATCCGAAGGTTGATGATAAATGTACTGACCTTCTTTGTACTTCACTTTGTATGCCAGGGCAGTATCGGGATCTCTGAAACGCGTTCCACCGCTGGCAATGACAACAGGGACGCCCATTTTGGCAAAATTGAAATGGTCAGAACGGTAGAACCAACCTGTTGAATTATCGTGTGAAAATGTCACTGAACGTCCTTGGGCTGCTGCCGCATCTTTCACATAATTGTCGGTCTCTGATTGGTCGGGTTGAGACAGGATAATATCTTCAGAGCGCATGCGGTCGGCATAATTATCCATATTCAGGCAAATGGCTGCTTTATCTAATGGGAAAAGCGGATTTTCAACAAAATATTGAGAACCTAACAACCCTGATTCTTCTGCTGTTGGCGCAAAAAACACGATCGAACGTTTAGGTCGCTCGGGTAACATATTGAAACGACGGGCTAAAAGCACTAATGCAGCTATACCGGTGGCATTGTCGCCGGCGCCGTTATAGATACTGTCCCCATTCACCGGATGACCGATGCCGAGATGATCCCAATGCGCTGAGTAGATGATGAATTCATCTTTAAGGGTTGTCCCAGGAAGGACGGCAACCACATTGGCCGATTCGCCGAATGCGATGTGATTGTTCGATTCAATGGTGGTTTTCAGTTTGAGCGGGAAACTTTTGAATCCTTTCTTTTTAGCCGCTTCAACCGATTCTTCTAAAGAGCATCCTGCGGCATCAAACAGTTTTTTCGCCGATTCGCCGGTCACCCATCCTTGAAAAGGGATCAATTCTTTATTTCCTTTTTCGGAATAAAGGCTCAAGCTGGAGGAGGCGCGTGAATGTTGAACAACACTCCATCCATAAGAAGCTGGCGCTGTATCGTGGATAATCAATGCTGCCGCAGCGCCTTGTCGACCGGCCTCTTCAAATTTGTAAACCCATCTGCCGTAATACGTCATGTTTTTACCCCTGAAAAGGTCATTGTTGTAATAGCCGGGGTCGTTGACCAACATCACCACGACCTTTCCTTTCACATCAACTCCCGCATAGTCATTCCATCCATATTCCGGAGCGTTAATTCCAAAACCGACAAACACAAAGTCAGCTTTATTGACCTTCAATTGTTTTTCTGCACGTAAAGTCCAGATAACAATATCATCCCAATTACGCAGTTTCACTGTCCCTTTCGTGCCGTTTACGCTAATTTCATTGTTCTTCAGGAGGGTTTGAACTCCCAATAAAGGTACTTTCTGCAGATAACTGTTACCTGCCACCGGTTCCAATCCCACTTCTTTGAATCGGTCGACGATATAGTCCACTGTTGGTGTTTCAAAAGGGGTGAGCGGTTTTCTGCCTCCAAAAAAATCGTCCGACAGTTCACGGGTGATTGTTCGAAACAATGTTTCATCGTTCATTTCCCGTAGGGGCGTATGATTTACGCCCAACTTTTGCGCTGAAACAGATAAAGAGAGGACGAACCAAACGGTTAATAGGATTCCTGTTTTTTTCATTGGTTTATGATTGACTATCCTGCCCTTCTTTTTTTTCTTCTTCCACTTTTACGTCACCCAAATACTTAGGCAATTGCATGCCCGCTAAATTAAAGAGGTCGTTCAATGGCGGAACAGATTTCATCAAACCTGACAGAAAATGAGCTGTTGCCGTTTTCCCATCTGTATTTGTGCTATTCTGTCCATCCCAAACCGTAATCTTGTCTATCTTGATGTTTTTAATTGCTTCAACCTGCGTTTTAACTAATTCAGGCAATTTGTCGGAAATCATCATCAACACCGCTTTTTCGGCTTCGTTATTCGCTGCTTTCACAATTTCGCTAAAACCGGCAGCCTGTTTGGTCAGGATTTCGTTGATTCCGCGCGCCTGTGCCTCCATTTTGGCAAAAATCGCATCGGCTTCGCCTTTAGCAATTCGACGCACGGTCTCGGCTTCCGCTTCCGCTTCAATGATCACCTTTTGTTTTTCAATCTCGGCGCTTACGACAATATTGGCGGTTTGGGCTGCCCGTTCACGTTCAGCGCGTACGATTTCGGCTAACCGTTCCGCTTCATAGGCTTCTTCAAGCGCTTTTGCGCTTTGCACCTTTTCGGCGGCAATGGCGCGACGCATGGCTTCGGCTTCCCGTTCCCGACGTTCGGCATCGGAGTTGGCAATAGAGACCTTTGCTACATTTTCACCTTGCACGGCAGTGGCATTGGCATCGGCGGTGCGCACACGGGTGTCGCGTTGCGTTTCGGCGATACGAATATCTTTATCTCTATCGGCTTCAGCTTTACCGATTTCGCCGAAACGGTTTTGCTCAGCCACGCTCTTTTTAGCTTCGTTGATCGCCTTTGCGGCTGCTTCTTTACCCAATGCTTCGATATATCCCGATTCGTCGCGGATATCGGTGACGTTGACATTGATCAGTTTCAACCCGATTTTACGTAATTCCAATTCGACGTTTTGGCTCACATTGATTAAAAACTTATCGCGGTCGGCATTGATTTCTTCGATATCCATAGTCGCAATAACCAAACGTAACTGTCCGAACAGAATGTCTTTGGCTAAGTCTTGAATGTTTGCAATCGACAATCCCAGCAACCGTTCCGCTGCATTGATCATATTGTCGGGGTCGGTCGTAATACCTACCGTAAATCGGCACGGTACATCGACACGGATGTTTTGCTTACTCAGGGCATTAGTTAAGTTACATTCGATTGGAATCGGCGTCAAATTCAAAAACGAATAACTTTGAAAAACAGGCCAAATAAAAGCGGCGCCACCGTGAATACATTTCGCGGAATTGATTCCGCCTTCTTTATTTTTTCCTGTTTTACCGTATACAACTAAAATACGGTCGGACGGACAGCGTTTATAACGCGAAAGAACGGACACAAAAGCGACAAAAATCACAATTGAAAAAACAACAAGAATAACAGGTTCCATAATTAATTTAAAATTTAAAATTTAAAAAACCCCGAAGGGGTGACATGATTGTAGGGGCGACGTTTGGTCGCCCAACCCCGAAGGGGTGACATGATTATAGGGGCGAACCGATGTGTTCGCCCACGACAAGAACGGTATGCGGGTCAATAACACTTTCCACGCGAACCAAGTTGCCGGTACGGATCGGTTCGGTAGAATTTGTAACAGCATCATATTCACGCACAGCCTGTTGCACAGTCATCTGTACTTTCCCAGCGCCTTTTCCGGCAGCCGGAATCGTAAAATAGACGGTCGCTGTTAGGCCAACCGCCTGTTTGATGTCAATATTGCCGCTTTGCGTTGTTCTGCTCAACGCATACAAAAGCGCCATTACAATGGCGACAAGCACTAAACCACAAAGTACGGAAACGAATGTCAACCATCCTTTGCTCTCAATAATGCCGTAGAACGATATGCCTGCCCACGAAAAACCAAGAAAGAAATTGACTAAATTACGAAAAGTAAAAAATTGGAACGGCATTCCCGTATCGGTATCAGCATCGGCATCTCCAGATATTTCACCATTAGCGCCCATGCCAAGAAAAGTCATAATCATCTGAATCAGAAAGATGATGCTAAAGGGAATGGCTATTCCCCACATGATTTTCAGATATACATCTAAAGATGTCCACCACAATTCCATAGGATTTACATTTTAATTATTGATCATTAATTGCGCCTTGAAGTTATCCAATAAAAACTTTGGGCGCTTTGGGAACAATGATCCAGAGGATGATATACATCCAGAATCCCATGGAGCCGAGAAAAAATGCAGCTACGAATAAGACCCGAATAATGACCGGATCGATTTCGAAATACTCGGCTAATCCCGAACAGACGCCGCCAAGCATTTTGTCTTTCATCTGACGGTACAGCCGCTTATTCCTTGCCGTATCTGTTGCTGTTTGATGTTCTGATGCCGAAATGCCAAGTTGATACAACACATCCACAACATCGGGATAGGTAATCACTGTTTTGTTGACGTTGAGTTTTTGCTCTAAGCGTTCGGCAATCTGACCTTCCAACTCCAGCTTTTTCCACTGGCCGCTTAATACGTTGTCTAAATGGGCATAAGCGTCTTCCTCAATTTGAAACACTTTGTCAGCGAGATGAATAGAAATGATTTTTTTCATGATTAATACGTTTTAATAAAAAATAGTGTATAAATAGCGACACAAAGATACGCTTTTTTTTGAATTAATGACGATCAGTTTACAACCGTTTGAGGCGAATGTTCCGGATTTCACCGGTGGTCATGTAGGTCCAAAGGGTGAGGCCGGAATTAAACAGGCCTGCACGCAGGTGTAAGCGCTTTCCGGCAGGTGACAAGTCGAACACCTGTTCAACGCCAGCAGAAGCGCATATGCTGTCGGATGTGACAATCAACTGCACCGGATGCCATTCTTTATCTTTTAACCAAAAATGCTTGGTCGTTTCGTTTTCCGACGCATCATACCCGTTTATGCAGGAGAGGCCATTCACAATCCCAGCCCATCCACCGATAATGAGTGAGGCAAACGTATCTTCATAGGGGAATGACAGGCCGGCAAAGATGTCATGACCTTCCATGCGTCGGGCTTCGTAATAAAAGATATAATTATTGACCGGAAGCGGGTCGCCAACCCAGCACACACCGGTAAAGGTGCCGGCTGTTGCCATAGGCAAAATCAGCGTCCCATCCTTCACATACGGCGTCCCTTCGCCGCCATAATTGACACTTTCCCAACCGGCAAGCGTTTTTCCGTCAAAAAGTGATATCCATCCTTCAGGAACATCGATCAGGACAGGTGACGCTTCTTCAACCGGTTGCTCACGCGGCGTTCGCGGCTTACAACCTGACCATACTATCCCCATCGCTGCAATGAGGACCATCATCCATCCGATTCTTTTACATTTTTCGAACATGATCTACCACAATTATGTTCCTGACGGAACAGTATGAATAATGCAATTTAAATTAATGGGGCAAATATAGACAATAAATTTGGCTGTTTGAAAAAAAATGAATTAATTTGCAAAACATAACAATCAAAATTATCATTAATATATTAATCAATAACTATTTATCTTATGAAACATTTTTTATTATCTCTTGTTAGTGCAGTCGTCGTACTGACCGGCTGCAAACCAAAAGAAGCAACAACACCCGATGTTTGCTGTGCAGCGATTAAAGATTCGTTAGAAATCATTATGAACATTCCAGTCAAAATTAAGCCAGAGCATGTTTCGGGATACATCGCCGCTTTTGACAAGTGCCAAGCCGAATCATTAAAAGAAGAAGCCTGTTTGGCGTATGAGTTATTTCAATCGTATAAAGACAGCACCGAATTTCATTTATTTGAAAAATGGACGAACAAACCCGGTCATCAAAAGCACATGGAAACGGAACATGTCAAGTTGTTTTTCAAAGAAATAGCCGGAATGCAGGTGCCTGCAAAATCAAAAATGATCACGACGACCGTCTGCCCCAAAATTAATTAACACCTGGGGACTTCTATCAATACTATTTTGGCACACAGATGACACCGATTGAATGGATTTACACAGGTCTTTATAAATTGAAATTACGGAAGTTATATGCGCCATTTTGAGGAGATGTCATTTCGTGAGAACCATCATAAATCATTGCAGAACGCGTAATTCGCTTCCCATAAATATTCATCAGGTAGTTAATTCCTTTAAAAAAATCCTTGTGAAATGTTTTTGCTGATTTGATTTCATAAACATTCAACTCGTTTCCTTGTGCAAAAATCAAATCTACTTCGATTGAACTGTCTCTGAAAAAGAAGAGATGCGGTTCTTTACCTTTATTCATTCGCTCTTTCAATGCCTCGTTAATAACCATGTTTTCAAACAACGCGCCTCTGAGCGGATGTAAATTTAATTGCGCTTCGGTTTCAATGCCAAGAAGATAACAAGCCAATGCCGTATCATAAAAATACACTTTCGGCGTCTTTATCAACCGTTTACTAATATTATCAAAAAAGGGGGGAAGCATGTAAATAATGTAGGATGCCGCTAAAATACTGAACCAATTCGTTATCGTTTTTGCCGTGACACCTGTCTCGTTGGTCAGCGCTGAGGCATTACATTCTGATCCGACTCTTCCGGCAACTAAACGAATGAATCGTTGAAACAGGCTCATATCCTTAATATTTACGATTTGTCTTACATCACGTTCGATATACGTGGCGTAATAATTCGCACAAAATAAGTTTGCAGGGATTTTTTTTGCCCAAATAGCGGGATAACCTCCGTTCAAAATTAAAGCATCGGTTGTTGCATTGTTATCTAAAGTCATTAATTCTTGCCGGGAGAACGGCAGTAAAGTAAAAATGGCAGTTCTTCCGGCAAGGGATTGGGTGATTTTTTCGAGTAATGAAAAATTACTGCTACCTGTAAGCACATATTTTCTATTCGGATTTTCGTCTACTGCTACCTGAATATAGGAAAACAGTTCAGGATAATGATGTGCTTCGTCTATCACCAATCCATCATGATAACTATCTAAGAAACCAATCGGATCAAACATGATTTGTTCTCTTACTGCTAATAGTTCCAAGTTGATGTATGGCATGTCAGGGAAAAGATTTTTGCAGAGCGTCGTCTTCCCCGATTGTCGTGGACCTGTAAGTGTAATTACAGGAAAAAAAGGAACGGCTTCCATAATAGCCGACTTTAAGCATCTATTAATCAACATCATATTTATTCTATATGCGAATCGGGAATTCAACTCCCAATCGGCGCAAAGGTACAGGCTTTTTTATTAGAAACCAAATAAATTCCATAATATCTTCGCTGAAATACCATACGAACTCAACAACAAGTCAGAGAAGCATTATCAAACTATTTTTTATTTGCTATTTAAGCTGATGGGACAATTTGTCGAAGCCGAACCGCGTTTTGCCGCGAGTCGTGCCGATGTCGTTGTTAAAACCGATGACACCGTCTATGTGTTTGAATTTAAACTTACCGGCAACGGATCAGCCGAAACTGCCCTGTAGCAAATCGAATACATCCTCCTGCCCCCTTCAAAGGGGGAAAAGGGTTACCTCATCCCATTTACCGCAGGCGGCAAACGATTGGTGAAAATCGGCGCTAAATTTAGCGCTGAAGAACGGGGCTTGAGTCGCTGGTTAGTATCATGTTGACGATGAAATGAATATCTACTTGGCGATGCAGTTCAGAAAAGAAAATAATCTAAAGGAACTGCGTTACAATCCAACGTAGCATGTTTCCCTGAAAGTATAACATCCTCTTTTTCATGAATTTTCACAAAATCCAATGATTTAAGACATAACTATAAGCTGTTTCCCGCTTTAGGGAACTTCTAAAAACCCCAAAATCAAGGCTTGCGACAGAGGCAAAAGTGGAGTTTACTTAAAGTAAATGAGCATTTTGCCGATGGAGCGTAACGCAGAGTTTGGGGTTTTTAGAAGTTCCCTTTAGTCTGTTCGTGAATAGTCAATGTTAAAGTTTTCATCTAGAGAGTTAGCAGATTTGAAATGGCATACATCGGGAATATTTCAATTTTGCCCGTTTTTCCGAAATTTTCCAATGAAGTGCGAATCCCTTTCCCGTAATTTTTTTCTTCCAAAAACAGATGTAAACTTTGCATAGCGCCTCTTGTTCCGGCTTTTACCTCAATCGGTACTATATGAGAGCCGCTTTGTACTACATAATCGATTTCCGCTTGACTGCCGCGTTGTTCTCTTTGCCAAAAATAAAGCTGCACAGGCTGGTGACAGGGCATTGATTTTACGATCTCCAAACCTACAAATAATTCTGCAATAGAGCCTTTGTTTACTTGATCAATTGAGTCGCTCAACAAAATCTTTGAAATATCTAACCCTAAAAAACGCTGCATTATACCGGTATCTATAACGGCATATTTTTGTCTTTTCTGATTGAGTTCCGCTGCAAGTGGAACACCGTTTGCTGCGCTATGGATAACCGGATAAACAAGCCCTGCCATTGTCAGCAATTCAATCGCTTCTTTGATATGTTCATGCCGGATAGTTTGTGATACCTGCGAATATACAAACTTATTGCCTGTTTGTTCCATGATAGAAAGAAAAACCTCCCTAAGCCTTGATGTAGGAACTCTCGACTTATATTTGGCAAAATCAACATCGTAGGTCAAAATCAAATCGTCTAATATTAGTTGACAATCGTATAATGAACCTCCTTTTGAATAAGCTGCCACCACTTCGGGCATTCCTCCGATGACAATGAATTGAATCAAATGGGTTAAACATTGATGATGCAAAGCATCTGACATGGGTTGCAAAACAGATGATTTTTTGATGGTTTCAGCCAGCGCTGTATATCCCATCGCACGCAAGTATTCGTCGAATGTTAACGGGTACATGAATAACGACCTTATACGTCCGACTCCGAAAGAGGGTATCTCGCTCAAAGCAAACTCCAACAATGATCCCGCTGCTATGACGTGCAATCCGGGCATTTCCTCGTAAAAAAAACGTAACGATGAAATAGCAGGGATACATGTTTGCACCTCATCCAAAAAAAGCAATGTTTTTTCTGGAACAACGGGAACGCCAAACATGGCAAACAATTCATCCGAAATTCGTTTGGGGGAAGAATAACGTTCAAAGATTTTTTTTGCGTCCTGATTTTCTTTTTTTTCAAAATTAATTTCAAGAATATACTCAAAATTTTTCCCGAACTTCCGAACAGACGACGATTTCCCAACTTGTCGTGCGCCTCGCAGTAACAAAGGTTTTCGCATAGTAGATTGTTTCCATAATTCTAAATGGTTGTCTACGTTCCTTTTGATATAATTTTCACTCATCTTTTCTGATTTTTCCGGCAAAGATACGGAAAAAATCAAACCAAACAATCGCTTGTTTCCGGAAAAAATCAAACCAAACAATTTCGATGGTCTCAATCAACCTCAAATTTTTTGCTCCTATCGGGAATTGAACTCACAATCGACGCAAAGCACTATTCACGATTCACTACCTTAGCCGGGTTTTCGGCGCTTGATTTGTATACTCGCCAGCCAACGCAAAGGACAATCACTAAAGCCAATGCGAAAAGGATGGATAAGTAAATCCATGCAGGGATGATAGTCTGTTTCACATACTGTTCCAACCAGCGTTGCATGATGAAGAAACTTGCGGGAAAGGCGATGGCAGCGCTAATCAGTAGCAGTAGGGAATATTCCTTTATGAAGATAGCGAGGATGTCGCCGACTGTGGCGCCGTTGATTTTGCGGATGGCGATGGATTTGCGGCGCTCTTCGCAAGTCAGGGAGACAATGGAGACAAAACCGAACACGCAAATCAGTACACAGATAACCGATACAAAGGACAATAACTTGATTAGCGCATTTTCCGATTTCAGGAATTTATTGTACACTTCTTCGGTATTGTGTAACTCTGCTAATCTTGAATTGTTTGGATATTCCTTTTCGACCAACAGTTTGATTTTCTCCCTGCATGATTGCCATGTGCCTTCCTGATACTTAAACATAATCGTTCGTTGCTTGATAATCACAAATAAAAATCCATCAGAATCAGCTTTTGGAGCGGTAGATGGCGGCGGCGGAATGTATTTTGAATAGCACAGCGGTAAAGCCGGTATAGTCGGTCCGGTGTTATAAACATTTTTGATGACGCCTTTTACCGTATAGTCGTTGAATCGTTTGCCCACAGGGTCGTGCCAATTCAATAATTTAACAGCGCTTTCATTGATCATGACCAATGATGCGGGGTCGGCGTCAGTCAGCTTTTCACCTGCCAATAATTGAAAGTCATAGAAATCAACAAGTTCGGTCTTTACCGGATAGATCCTCATCTCAATATCTTCCGCGTCAACCGGTTTATCGTCCCATGAACGAACCTGCAATTTTGAAAATCCGCCAAGGGGAACTAAAGTAACTTTCCTATCGGATTTTCATCGCCGAACAATTGTCGCGCTTTTTCATTTGTAATGGCGACTTTTTTTCCGTCAATTAAGAACTCCCTATTCCCTTCAATAATTTTCACGTCAAACAAACGCAAGAAAGACGAATCGGTAGTCCCTATAATTGATACCGGAATTTCCGTATCGTCAACTACAAACGTATTTTTTACATGAGTAAACGCTGCTTCATTTGCAATTTCGGGAAACGTTTCTTTCAGATTCAACAACTGATAATAAATCGACTTGCTGTAACCGGTTTGACTAAGTATGTCCGGTCTGCAAACCACATACAATTGCTTGGCGTTCTTATGGAAACTGTCATACGTCATTTCGTATCGAATCCAAAGCGTCGCCAATGCAAAACAGGTAAAACCTACCGCCAAGCCAAGTATGCTTATCAGCGTCTGGCTTTTGTGCTTCCACAGGTTGCGAGAAGCGATTTTTAGATAGTGTATGAACATTGTCTGAACTTTAATTGATTTGATTATTATGATTTATATGATTAGAATAATTGGTTATTCCACAACAGTTTTAAAAACTCTTGCCAGGGGAAAACTTCAATCTTATTGTCAATCAGCCGTTTTGAATCATCAAAAGTGATAGCAATAAGTTTGGATGATGGAAATTCCTCGCCAAATGCGAGGAGACCTTTGAACTCTTTCATTGAATTATGTTTTGAGGTTTTGATTTCAATTGCCCATTCGGCTTCTCCAATCACAAGGTCTACTTCTTTACCGCAATGGGTACGCCAAAAGTAGCTATTTTTATGCCGGTTGAAATAAGAAAGATAAGCGCGTACTTCCATCAAAATGAAATGCTCGAAAAAATGTCCAAATTCAACGCTTCCTTCCTGTATGACTAACATTCGTCTCAGCGCCCTTGTGATTCCCATATCAAAGAAATAGAATTTTGAACTTTCAATCGGGGTTCGCTTGATTTTTTTCGTATAAGGATTTAACATAAATCCCAATAAGGTGTCTTGCAAGATTTGAAAATAATCCTTTACGGTAACAGATGATACGCCGCAATCGCGCGCGATATTCGAGAAATTGATAACCTCACTGTTTGAGATAGCTGCAATCTCCAAAAACCGGTGAAAAGCGGGCACATTGCGCACCATGGCTTCCGCTTTTATTTCGTGAGTTAAATAGTCAAGCACGTAACTTTCTAAGAACCGCACGGGGTAATTTGAAAAATAATGCTGTGGAATAAGTCCATGATTCACCGCACGATGTATATCAAATTCCTCTCCGATTTCCATCGTAGTAAGCGGAAACATTTCGTAGCGCCAGGCGCGTCCACCCAATAAATTGGCTTTCATCCGAATCAATTTTCGCGCGGATGAACCGCAAAGAATGAATTTGGATGAGGTGTTTTCAATGCACCAG
>Ga0209628_10001128_pt1 | contig 16944 bp, 18 predicted proteins | sample TergutCu122P4_FD_187285 | JGI IMG/M metagenome (GOLD analysis project Ga0209628, IMG submission 187285) | Cubitermes ugandensis P4 segment gut microbial communities from Kakamega Forest, Kenya - Cu122 P4 (SPAdes) (version 2) | ecosystem: Host-associated > Arthropoda: Insects > Digestive system...
CGGCAATTAAGTGTTGTCATTCTGCGCGGAGCGAAGCGTAGTCGCAGAATCCACAAGCCGCATGGATGCTGCGACGTAGCGCAATGACGCAGCGGGAATGTTCAATGCTTAATTGCCGGGTGAATAAGGAAAAAGCAACTATGTCCCTCAAATGCGGCATCGTCGGCCTGCCCAACGTCGGCAAATCCACCCTGTTCAACGCCCTGACCAAGGCCGGCATCGAGCCGAACGTCGGTATCGTCGAGGTGCCGGACCCGCGCCTCAAGGCGCTGGCCGACATCGTCAAGCCGCAGAAGATGTAGCCGGCAGCAGTTGCTCGACTGGATCGCCGCCGGCCTGATCGTGCGCGGCCACCCCAATGTCATCGCGCTGACTTCATTTTCTTGCGTTTGACATTCGCTCAACTGCGATAGTCGGCGTTGATCTTGACATAGTCATAGGAAAGATCGCAAGTATAAACCCGCGCCGCCGCCTTGCCGCGGCCGAGGTCGACGCGCACGGTGATCTCGGCCTGGGCCATGATGCGCGCGCCGTCCTGCTCGCGGTAGGCGGTTGCCCGGCCGCCGTTTTCGGCGATCAGCACGTCCTCGAGCCAGACCTTGACGCCATCGACATCAAGATCGGCGATACCGGCATAACCGATGGCCGCCAGGATGCGCCCGAGATTGGGATCGGAGGCGAAGAAGGCGGTCTTGACCAGTGGCGAATGGCCGATGGCGTAGCCGACCTGGCGGCATTCCTCAGTCGATTTTCCGCCTTCGACGGCGACGGTGATGAACTTGGTCGCCCCCTCGCCGTCGCGGACGATGGCCTGGGCCAGTTCGACGGCGACGGCGATGATCGCCGCCTTGACCTCGGCCCAACCGGCGTCCTTTTCATCGGCGAAAACCGCGCCGGATTGGCCGCTGGCGATCGTGATGAAGGAATCGTTGGTCGAGGTATCGCCATCGACGGTGATGCAGTTGAAGGAAGCGTCGACCGCCTCCTTGACCAGACGCTCGAGCAACGGCTGGGCGATGCCGGCGTCGGTGGCCAGGAAACCGAGCATGGTCGCCATGTTGGGTTTAATCATGCCGGCGCCCTTGGAGATACCGGTGATGGTGATGGTCCGGCCATTCACCGAAAGCCTACGCGAAGCGGCCTTGGCCACGGTGTCGGTGGTCATGATGGCGTGGGCGGCGGCGTGCCAGTTATCGAGCCGGAGATCAGCCTGGGCGACCGGCAAACCGGCCCGGATGCGCTCGACCGGCAGCGCTTCGAGAATGACGCCGGTGGAAAACGGCAGCACCTGCTCCGCCGCCACGCCAAGCAGGCCAGCCACCGCCTCGCAGGTGGCCTGGGCGGCCTGACGCCCCGGCTCGCCGGTGCCGGCGTTGGCGTTACCGGTATTGATGACCAGAGCGCGGATTTCCTGGCCGCTGCCGAGATGCTGACGGCACAACTGCACCGGCGCGGCGCAGAAGCGGTTCTGGGTAAATACCCCGGCGACCGTGCAACCGGCATCAAGCGCCAGCAAGGCGAGGTCGCGGCGGTTGGCCTTGCGGATTCCGGCCTCGGCAACGCCGAGGCGCACGCCGGGAACGGGAAAGAGTTGATCGGCGGGGGGCGTGGCGTAGTTGACGGGCATAGAGGTGTGTCCTTGATGGGTTTGCCAATTACGGGGTTTTCGTTATAGGCGACGGGCGGCTAACTGATGTAGACCGGCACGCCAAAGCTGTGCGCGAACGTGCCCGGCAAGAGAATCAAGTTGGGCGCCATGTCAGACTACGGCCAGTTCGAGTCTGCTAACTCTCTGCAAATTGACATTTTGGCGGGCAAGCCAAAGATCATGGGCGTCCTGCATGGCGAGCCAGCTTTCTGGGCTGCGTCCAACAGCCTTGGACAAGCGGAGCGCCATTTCTGGCGTGACCCGGCTAATGCCCTTGAGGATGCGGCTCAAGGTCGAGGCCGCCACATCCAGCTTGGCTGCAAGCTCACGACCGCTGATGCCATTGGGTTCAAGATAGACGGCGGTGATGAACTCGCCAGGGTGAGGGGGGTTGTGCATGGTCATCAGTGATAGTCCTCGTAGTCCAAAACATAGGCGTTTCCATCCTTGAACTCGAACGTCACCCGCCAATTGCCATTAACCGCAATAGACCAGCGCCCTTGCAACTCGCCTTTGAGCGGGTGAAGCCGGAAGCCTGAAATGTCCATATCATCAATTGTCTGCGCCGTATCCAAGGCGGCAAGCTGCATTCTGAGTCGTTTGGCATGACCGGGTTGAACGCCGGAGACGCTACCTGTCTCAAAGAAAAGGCGAAGGCCTTTGTGACGAAACGACTTGATCATGATGACCAGCGTACCATGTTGCGCATGACGCAACAAGCTGAGTGCCTAAATTAACCGATGCACGTTGGCGTGTTTGAGCTGAACGTAATGCCAGGGTTTGACGAGCAAGGCATGGACGTTGTCGGGGCAGAAACGCCGAGATTACGCTACGCTTCATCCCAGCCTACGTGCTGCAAAGGGATCGTAACAATGGCGCACGGTACCCAGGGTCTTTTTCGTGAAACTCCAATATTTTGGAGTTGAGATCGAGGTTCAAGAAGACCTCTGCGTAGTTACTCTCCGAATTGGAATTGAAGAACAGTTTCATTTTTGTCGGGTTGGATTTCACTAGGCGTGGGTCGTTGGCAAGACCAACAGCTTCGACCTCAATGCGCGACGGCATCCTGGATGTTGCGCACGGCAATTGATAAAGGCTGGCGAGTAGCTTAGTAAACACGTCGCTGTCGGAACCTATGCTGCGAAGACGAGCCTTGCCCAAATAGAAGGAGTTGTTTGCATTCTCGATAGGCTTCTCAATCCACTTGGAGTCGAGATCAACAGCAAACCCCACCACGACACCCTGAATCTTTCCGCGCGCGATAACGGACACAAGAGTCGACGACTTCGATTCCACTTGGACAATCGGTAGATCAATATCCACGAACCCGTCAGCCGTCGAGAATCGGCCTCCCGTTGGCTCGGCGTTACTGGCAGCACCAAAAAGCGCGCTTAAGATTCCCACAATAAAGCACCTCGTAAGATGTAGCAGGGTCATGGGAAAGCCCTAACAACAATCAACTGAGTCTGCCGTGGCACTGCTTGTATTTCTTACCCGAGCCACACGGGCAAGGGTCATTGCGGCCAATCTTTGGCCCGGCCTGAACAGGTTGCCGCGGGCCGTCGTCATGCGCCGTCTCATCGCCCAGCGCCTCGTCGTAGTTGGCGTGCTGGTAGCTGACATTGCGGACTTCATTGTGCGGCGCGGTTTCTTCGACATCTTCGGGGCTGCGGATCTGCACGGTGAAGACGATGCGGGTGACATCGCGGCGGACGCGCTCCAGCAGGCCCTCGAACAGTTCAAAGGCTTCGCGCTTGTATTCCTGCTTCGGGTTTTTCTGCGCGTAGCCGCGCAGGTGGATGCCCTGGCGCAGGTGGTCGAGAGCGGCCAGGTGTTCGCGCCAGCAGGCGTCGAGGCTCTGCAACATGACGTTGCGCTCGAACTGGCGGAAGGTTTCGGCGCCGACCAGGTCGACCTTGCCCTGATAGGTTTCGTTGGCCCCTTGCTGGATGCGGGCCAGGATGTCGTCGTCGGCCAGCGTCGGCTCGTCCTTGAACCACTGGCCGACCGGCGCTTCGATCAGCAGGTCGGAACGCAATTCCGCCTCCAGCCCCGGCAGTTCCCATTGTTCCTCGACGGAATCCGCCGGGATATGGGTGCGGAAGATGCCCTCGATGACGCCGGCGCGCATGGCGTCGATGGTTTCGGAAATATCCTGGCTTTCCAGTAGCTCGTTGCGCTGCTGGTAGATGACCTTGCGCTGGTCGTTGGCCACGTCGTCGTATTCGAGCAACTGCTTGCGGATGTCGAAGTTGCGGGCCTCGACCTTGCGCTGCGCCGATTCCAGCGAGCGGGTCACGAGCGGATGCTCGATGGCCTCGCCCTCGGGCATTTTCAGGCGGTCCATGATGGCGCGCAGGCGTTCGCCGGCGAAGATGCGCAGCAGCGGGTCGTCGAGCGAGAGATAAAAGCGCGAGGAGCCGGGGTCGCCCTGACGGCCGGAGCGGCCGCGCAACTGGTTGTCGATGCGCCGCGATTCGTGGCGCTCGGAACCGATGATGTGCAGGCCGCCGGCGGCCACCACCTGATCGTGCAGCTTCTGCCAGTCGGCGCGCAGGGCGGCGATCTTCGCCTCGCGCTCGGCTTCCGGCAAGGATTCGTCGTGCTTGATGGCGGCGGTGGCCTTCTCGATGCTGCCGCCGAGCACGATGTCGGTGCCGCGGCCGGCCATGTTGGTGGCGATGGTGATCTGCCCCGGCCGGCCGGCCTCGATGACGATTTCGGCTTCGCGGGCGTGCTGCTTGGCGTTGAGCACGGAATGCGGCAGCTTCTCCTTGTCGAGCAGGCCGGAGAGGAGTTCCGAAGCCTCGATCGAGGTCGTGCCGACCAGCACCGGCTGGCCGCGCGCTGCGCAGGCCTTGATGTCGGCGATGATCGCCGCATGTTTCTCGCCGGCGGTCTTGAACACCAGATCGTTCATGTCTTTGCGCACCATCGGCCGGTGTGTCGGGATGACGACGGTTTCCAGGCCGTAGATTTGCTGGAATTCGTAGGCTTCGGTGTCGGCGGTGCCGGTCATGCCCGAGAGCTTGCCGTACATGCGAAAGTAATTCTGGAAGGTGATCGAGGCGAGCGTCTGGTTCTCGGCCTGGATTTTCACGCCTTCCTTGGCCTCGACCGCCTGATGCAGGCCGTCTGACCAGCGGCGGCCGGCCATCAGCCGGCCGGTGAATTCGTCGACGATGACCACCTCGCCGTTCTGCACCACGTACTGCTGATCCTTGTGAAACAGCGTGAGCGCCCGCAAGGCGGCATTCAGATGGTGCATCAGCAGGATGTTGGCGGCATCGTACAGGCTGGCGCCCTCGGTCAACAGGCCGTGCTCGGCGAGCAACGCCTCGGCGTGCTCGTAACCGGCCTCGGAGAGGTGCACCTGATGCCCCTTCTCGTCCACCCAGTAATCGCCCTCGCCCTTCTCCTCGGCCGCCCGCGTCAGCCTGGGCACCACGTCCTTCATGCGCACGTAGAGATCGGTGTGGTCGTCGGCCTGGCCAGAAATGATGAGCGGCGTGCGCGCCTCGTCGATCAGGATGGAATCGACCTCGTCGACGATGGCGAAGTTGAGGCCGCGCTGCACCCGTTCGGCGGCGGTGAACACCATGTTGTCGCGCAGGTAGTCGAAGCCGAATTCGTTGTTGGTGCCGTAGGTGATGTCGGCAGCATAGGCGGCCTGCTTGGACTCATGATCCATCTGCGACAGATTGACGCCGACGGTGAGGCCGAGGAAGTTGTGCAGGCGGCCCATCCACTCGGCATCGCGGCTGGCCAGGTAATCATTGACCGTGACCACATGCACGCCCTTGCCGGGAATGGCGTTGAGATAGGCCGCCAGCGTGGCGACCAGGGTTTTGCCCTCGCCGGTGCGCATCTCGGCGATCTTGCCGTAATGCAGCACCATGCCGCCGATCAATTGAACATCGAAATGGCGCATACCCAGTTCGCGCTTGCCCGCCTCGCGGACCACGGCGAAGGCTTCCGGCAGCAGGTCGTCGAGCGATTCACCGGCGGCGTGGCGCTGGCGGAATTCGTCCGTCCTGGCCCGCAATTGCTCGTCGGTCAGCCCTTGCAGCGTCGGTTCAAGGGCGTTGATGCGCTTGACGGTCTGGGAATATTGTTTGATGAGCCGCTCGTTGCGGCTGCCGAAAATCTTTTTGAGGAGGCCGGAAATCATCGCAGTCTGTAATGGTGGCGCCAGGCGCGGCAAAGCGCGGATTCTAGCACGCCGCCCCGGCGACGGCCCGGATTAGGAGAACTGCGGGAGAACTGCGCTGGATCAGCGCTGCGCGAACTGCGCGAATTCGCTGTTCTGCCTGAGGAACAGGGCCGGGTTCTGGGCGACGCCGAGCATGCGCACTTCAAAATGCAGGTGCGGGCCGGTCGAGCGGCCGGTGGTGCCGACCAGGCCAATTTTCTCGCCGCGCTTGAGCAGACGGCCGGGCGTCACGTCGATGCGGGAGAGGTGAGCGTAGCGCGAGGTCAGGCCGTCGCCGTGGTCGATGTCGACCATGTTGCCGAATTCGGGATGGAATTCAGCCGACAGCACGACGCCATCGGCGGCGGCGACAACCTTGGCACCAACCGGGGCGACGAAATCGATGCCCTCGTGGCGCGCCTGCACGCCAACGATCGGGTCGGCGCGGACGCCGAAGGGCGAGCCAAGCTGGGTCGCTTTGACCGGCAGCATGGTCGGCAGCAGGCGGTCGCGGACGCGCTTTTCCAGCAATTGAAATTCGAGCGCTTCCAGATCGGCGGCGCGGTCGTCGACGGCAGTCGCCAGACGTTCGATTTCCCGCTGCAATTCGTCAGCGGTCAAGTTCACCGGCAGGAAGGGGCCGCCCTCCCCGGCAAGCGCCGCCGGCGCTTGCGCAGGGGCGGCCGCCGGCTTGCCGCCGGCCAGCCCGGCGATGCGTTGCCCCAGACTGTCGAGCTGCATCACCTTGCCCTGTAGCTCGCCCAGGCGGGTCGCCATCAGTTGCAGATTGTTGCTGACGTAATCCTGAATGCGCCGGCTTTCCTGCTGTTGCAGGGATTGCACCAGATTCTCGACCAGCGGCAAGCGCCAATGTACCGACAGCCAGGACAACAACATCGATGTGGCCAGAACCAGGGCAATGAAACCCGTGGCCGCCAACAGCACATGCCGGGGCATAATGGCAATTGTTCGCGCCGTGCGCCAATGGCGCGATACCAGAATGATCTGCACGGAAACTCCTCCATGTACCAAGGGCCAGAGCAGTACCTCGACAACGATGCCAGCAGCGCCCGCTTGATGGCGCATGCCAGACTGCTGCTCAGGCTTTCCCGCCATTTCGCGGCGCTTGCCCCTGCCGGGCTGCGCCACGCCGCACAGGTTGCCAACTACAAGTCGGGGACTGTCGTTATCCACGCCGAGAACGGCGCGGTCGCCGCCAAATTGCGCCAGATGAGCCAGCGTTTGTGCGACGAATTATCAAAAACAGGCGTCGAGTGTAACGCGATGTCGATAAAAGTACAACCTCGACAATTGCCTTTGCGATCAAGCGCTTCGACGCAAAAGCCGCTTTCCGCCCAGGCCGTCGCCAGCTTGGAAACGATCTCTGGCAGCCTGCCGGAAGGCTCGCTGAAAGGGGCACTGGCGACCTTGCTGGCGCGCGCCGCCAGAGCGGAATGATTCGGGAATAACGGCGCGCTCGATTATTGATCCGGCAATTATTGAACCGGCCATTAAGATTTGAAAATTCCTGCTGCGTCATGCTGCGCGTAGTCGCAGCATCCATGCGGCTTTTGGATTCCGCGACGGAGCGCGCAATGACAAAACTTAATTGCCGGGTTAATAAGCATTGAACATTCCCGCTACGTCATTGCGCTACGTCGCAGCATCCATGCGGCTTGTGGATTCTGCGTACTGCGATTTCGCGCAGCATGACACGCTTCGCTCCGCGCAGAATGACAACATTTAATTGCCGGGTGAATAGCGCGTCGCCAGTTGCCGTTCCAACTCGGCGATGCGCGCCTTCAGCGCAGCGACTGTTTCGACGCGCTTGCCGCGTTGGCGCTCCAGGCCGGCGGCGAGCCAGTCCAGCCAGGCGTCCATGCCCTGACCACTGCTGGCCGAGACGCGGAACACGGTCAGGTTCGGGTTGACGCGGCGGGCGTTGGCCTCGGCCAGGTCGGCGTCGAAGGCGAGATGGGGCAGCAGGTCGCACTTGTTGAGCAGCAGCACGTCGGCGGCGCGGAACATGTCCGGGTATTTGAGCGGTTTGTCCTCGCCCTCGGTGACCGACAGGATCGCCACCTTGTGCTGTTCGCCGAGGTCGAAGGCGGCCGGGCAGACGAGGTTGCCGACGTTCTCGATCAGGAACAGCGAATCCTCGGCCGGCGCCAGACGCTCGATGGCGTGGCCGATCATGTGGCCGTCGAGATGGCAGCCCTTGCCGGTGTTGATCTGCAAGGCCGGCACGCCGGTGGCGCGAATGCGCTCGGCGTCGTTGGCGGTCTGCTGATCGCCCTCGACGACGGCGATGGCGACCTGGTCCTTGAGCCGCTCGATGGTCCTGACGAGCAGCGCGGTCTTGCCGGAACCGGGGCTGGACACCAGATTCAGCGCGAAAATGCCATGCTCATCGAAATGAGCGCGGTTCTTCGCGGCATAGCCGTTGTTCTTGCTCAGGATGTCCTGCTCGATCTGCACCATGCGCGCCTGGCTCAGGCCCGGCGCATGGGCATGGGCCGGGCCGGAACCGTAATCGAGATCGCCGCCGTGGGCATGATGATCGTGGTCATGCCCGTGCTCATGATCGTGTCCGTGGCGGTGCGTGTGCACCGTGCCATCGGCATGAACATGGGCGTGTTCGTGCGCTCCGCCCTCAATGCTGACTTCATTCGTCCCGCAACCGCAAACTGTACACATCCCGTTCTCCTATTCGATTTCCATTTCCCGCACCCGCATTTCAGTACCGCCGGTCGGCTGCACCTGATAACTGCCGCAACGCGGGCAGGCAGCGAAGCTCTCGGCCATCGGCACCGTCGCCGCGCAAGGCAGACACCAGCCGCTGCCCGGCGCGTCGATGATTTCCAGTTCCGCGCCGCTGGCGATGCCGTCCCGCGCCACGGCGTCGAAGCAGAAGCGCAGCGCCTCCGGCTGCACCGACGACAGTTGGCCGATTTCCACGATCACCCGCTTGACCCGCTGCGCCCGTTCGCGCCGCGCCGTCTCCTCGACCAGTTGCAGCACGCCTTCGGCCAGCGCCATTTCATGCATTTTTCAGTTCCAGCGTATAGGGCAGACAGGGATCGAGCGCCAGCACGGCCAGGTTGAGCGCCTGCCGCGCCGCCTCGGCCGAGGCGTAATGACCCTCGCCGAGCAGTTGCGCGAGCGCTCCGGCATCGGCGAACAGCGCATCGGTTGGCGCCCAGACCTGGTAATTGATGATTCGGCCCTCCTCGACATGCACCGCATGCGTCAGGACGCCGCGCGCCGTCAGCGCCTGACCGACGCCCCAGCCCTGACCGCCGGCGGCGGCCACCGGGCAGGGCGCGCCGGCGGCCAGCGCCCTGGCCGCCTGCTCGGTTTCAGCCAGGCGGCGGCAGTACGCGGCCGCTACGGACACCGGGCATTGCGGCGGCGGCCGGCGGTCGGCATCGCCGCGCCAGTAATCGAGCCAGATTTGTGGATCCAGCCGCGTCGCCGTTGGCGCTTCCTCCGTGCCAAGCTGCGGCAGGCAGGCGCAGGCCGATGTCCGCACCGCCTGCAATGCCTCTTGCGTTCGTTCAATCACGGCGCGGCTGTTGCGCTCGCCGCGCCAGGCGACGAAGGCGTCGCGGGCGTCGGGCTGACCGAGCGCCGCCGGCCAGTCGAGCAACAGACGCCACAGGTTTTCGTGCAGATATTCGATCCACAGTTCGCCATCATCCACCGCCCGCCGTTCGCTGCCTTCGGCCGCTGCCAGCGCCGCCTGCGCGGCGGCGCGCTGGGCGTGGGCGCACAGGGTGAACAGGTAAGGCACGGTCTTGACCACGGCTTCCGGGATCTGCTGCTGGAACAGGCGCGCCACCGGCGGCCGGCACAAGGTCACGCGCAAGTCAGCGAGGCGCCCGCCGGCGAAGCGGGCGCTGATCGTCAGTGAACCGGCGGCGCTCATCGAGGCAAGCGAAGCCGACAAAGTGACCGGTTGATTTGGAAATGGAATAAATCGGCGAAAACCATCTTTTCAGCCTATACAGCCTCGGCTGGCCTGTCGAGACATCACGGGCAATTTCTCACAAAGCGCCTCCAAGTGGCCCATAATACCGAGACGCATCAATGAATTGGATCATGAACGGACTGCCCGTCGCCAGCGGCGAATCGATCTCCGACAGCCTCGACCTGCTCGCCCAGTTGCTGGAAAGCCAACTCGGAGACTGGCGGTGCGCCATTCTGCTCGCTGCCGATGACGGCCTGTCCCTCCATTGCGCGGCGGCTCCCCGGCTGGCGAAGGATTTTCCGGCGGCGGTGGCCGGGCTGGCCGTCGCGGCTGGCTCGATGCTGGCCGATCTGGGACAACGCCAGGTCGTGGACGATGTGGCCGCCGCCGACTGCCCGCCGTTGTTGCGCCAACTGGCCGGACTGGCCGGTTTCGCCGCCTGCGTCGCCGAGCCGCTGAGGGGCCGGGATGGCCGCCTGCTCGGCTGTCTGCTGGCGGCTTGCGAGCAACGCCGACCGCCGCGCGATGACGAATTGGCCGCCCTGGCCCAGGGCAGCCGGCTGGGCGCGCGGGTCATCGAGCAGCAGCGCGCTGCCGAGAACCTGCGCCAGAGCCGCGACACCTTTCATGGCCTGTTCGATTCCGTCGACGAAATATTGTTTGTGTTCGACAAGGAGCGCCGCGTCGTCGATGCCAGCGCCCGCGCCAAAAAGCTGTTCGAGCACGCGCCGGGGGGATTGATCGGCCGCCGCTACGAGGAATTCGGCGCTCCCGGATTGAACGATGAGGCCGAGGTCGAAAGCCGGATCGCCGCCGCTCTCGCTGGCCAGCCGCAGAGCTTTGAATATTGGGTCGATGCGGTGGCCGGGCGCATTCTGCCGACCGAGATTCGGTTGCGGCCGGGCCATTATTTCGGGGACGCCGTGCTGATCGCTTCGGCGATCGACATCAGCGAACGCAAGAGCGCCAGCCTGTACCTGCGCATTCAGCACGATCTGTCCAACGCCCTGGTCGATGGTGACGACAGCCGGCCCGCCGTGCAGGCCGCCATCGTGCGCAGCGGCCTCTCCTTTCCCGAATTTACTGCCAGCGCGCTTTACGGCCGGCGCGCCGACGGCGGTTTTCAGCTCCTCTCCCAGGAAGGTTTCTCGTCCGCCTTTGCGGCCGCCGCCGGCGAATACGGCCCGGACAGCCCATTCGCCAAAATCGCCGCCGACGCAGCCCTGTTCTCTTGCCACGACGGTACCGCCAGCGCGCTGGCCTGTCCGATCGGCCATGCGCTGGCTCAATCCGAGGCATTGCGCTACCTGCAAGTCTTGCCGATTCCGGTCGATGGCAAAGTGGAAGCCTGCCTGATTCTCGGCAACCGCCATGCGCAACAGCTTTCGACCGCCACGCCGGATATGTTCGATCGCTTGCGCCACCTTTGCGGCCATATCCTGCACCGCCTCGCCGTCCGGGAGGAATCGCGCCGCCAGAAGAAAAATTTCAGCGGCCTGCTCGATGCGCTGGACGATTTCATTTTCGTCACCGATCCCGACGGGCGCATTCTCCACCACAACCTGGCGGTCAGCCGGGTTCTCGGCTATGCCCCGGGGGCGCTGATCGGCCAGCCGATCACCACCCTCAATCCGCCGGAGTTCCGGGCGGCGGGCGCGGCGATCATCACCGGCCAGAACCAGCATGCCCGGGTCCCGTTGCAATCCGCCGACGGACGCCTGGTGACCGTCGATGCCAGCATCCTCAGCGGCCACTGGAACGGCCAGCCGGCGCGGATCGGCGTTGGCCGCGACATCAGCGAGCGCTTGCGCGCCGAAGAACAGCAGAGGCTGGCGGCCAGCGTCTTCGACCACGCCCACGAAGGGATCATGATTACCGATGTCAACGGCCGGATCGTCGAGGTCAACGCCACCTTCAGCGAACTGACCGGCTATGCGCGCACCGAGGCGGTGGGCCAGACAGCCGGCCTGCTCAAATCCGGCCATCACGACGCGAGCTTCTACCAGCAAATGTGGCAGAGCATCGACAAAGTCGACTACTGGTCGGGCGAAATCTGGAATCGCCGAAAATCGGGTGAAATCTTCGTCGAACACCTGAGCATTTCGACCGTGCGCGACCGGCACGGCGAAATATCCCATTTCGTCGGCATCTTCGCCGACATCACGCCGATCAAGGAAAGCCAGCGCCACCTCGAACGACTGGCGCATTTCGACGCCCTGACCCAGTTGCCGAACCGGATGCTGCTGGCCGACCGGATGCAGTTGGCGATGGCGCAGTGCGCACGCAACGGCAAAATTCTCGCCGTTTGCTATCTCGATCTCGACAACTTCAAGCCGGTCAACGACAACCTCGGCCACGCCGCCGGCGACCGCCTGCTGATCGAGGTCGCGCGCCGGCTCAAGGAATGCGTCCGTACTGGCGACACCGTATCGCGCCTGGGCGGCGACGAGTTCGTGCTGCTTTTCTCCAACCTCGACAACGACCTCAAAACCGACCGCGCCATCGAGCGCGTTATCTCGGCGCTCGCCCGCCCTTTCACCATCGACGGACACACCGTGCACATCTCGGCCAGTATCGGCGTCACGCTCTACCCGCAGGACGGCGTCGATGCCGACACCCTGCTGCGCCAGGCCGACCAGGCGATGTATTCGGCCAAGCGGGCGGGACGCAACCGCTACCACCTGTTCGACCCCGAGCGTGACCGGCGCGCCCGTATCCGTCATGAAAAAATCACCCGTATCCGCGCCGGCCTGAGCAACGGCGAATTCCTTCTCCATTACCAGCCCAGAGTCAATATGCGCACCGGCGAGGTGATCGGCGTCGAAGCCGTGGTCCGTTGGCAACACCCGGAACGCGGTCTGCTACCGCCTGACCGCTTTCTGCCAACCCTCGGGGACGACGCGCTGGCTGGCGAACTGGGCAACGAGCTGGGGGATTGGGTCTTGCGTCAAGCGCTCGACCAGCTCGCTGCCTGGATCAATCAAGGCCGGCGCTTGGCCCTCGGCGTCAGCATCTCCGGCGAGTACCTGCAACAGCCGGACTTCGTCGACCGCCTGGGCGAGTTGCTGGCCACCCGCCCGAACGTGCCGCCGGCGTTGCTCGAACTGCAAGTTCTCGAAACCACCGTTCTCGAAGATCAGGCCAAGGGCGTCGAAGTGTTCACCGCCTGCGATCGGCTCGGCGTGTGCTTCGTGCTCGCCGACTTCGGCGCCGGCTCCGCCTCGCTGACCTGGTTCCGCCGCCTGCCGGTCGAGGCCTTGAAAATCGACCCGTCCTTTGTCCGCGACATGCTCGACAACCCGGATCACCTGGCCGTCGTCGAAGGCGCCATCGGCCTGGCCCGGGCCTTCCGTCGCCAGGTCATCGCCGGCGGCGTCGAATCGGTCGAACAGGGTCTGGCCCTGCTCCTGCTCGGCTGCGATGAAGCCCAGGGCAGCGGCATCGCGCGGCCGCTGCCGGCCGCTGATCTGGCCGGCTGGATCGATACCTTCCGGGCCGACGAGTTATGGCTATCGGCTTCCACATTCCGCTGGTCGCACGAGGATTTGCCGTTGTTGATGGCCGAAATCGAGCACATCAACTGGAAAAAGGCGCTCTACGCCTGGCTCGTAGCGGCGGATGCCAACCGCCCGCCGCCGCCCGCCAGCGCGCGGGAATGCCGCTTCGGACGCTGGTATCACGGCCCGTTCAGCCGGCGCTACGCCGCCAGCCCCGGCTTCGCCGATCTGGAGCCGCTGCATGAGCGCATCCACGCCATCGGCGAACAATTGCTCGCCAACCATGCCCGCCTCGACGCTACCGCCACCCAGGCGCTGCGCGACGAACTGGAGGCGATCAGCCAGGAAATGGTGCAACGCCTGCAACAGCTACCGCTGGAAGCGCTGATCGGGACCCGGCGCCGTTGATCCCCGGCGGAATCCAGCAGTTCGGAAAAACTACCCGCCACGGCGCCGCCATTCATGCGTTCCCCCTGTCTCTATCGGTGTCTCTATCGGTTGGAACAACGCCAATCTGCCATTAAACTCACGGATTCAAAAAATTTCCCGTGGTTTTTCCCCGATGCTCGAAGCTGACAATCTGGAATGCGTGCGCGGCGAGCGCCGGCTGTTCGCGGGTCTCGGCTTTCGCCTGGCGGCGGGGGAATTGCTCCACCTGCAAGGCAGGAACGGGGCGGGCAAAACCAGTCTGCTGCGCATGCTGCTCGGCCTCTTGCCGCCGGAGGCTGGCGAGATTCGCTGGCAGGGCGAAGCGATCCGCAAGCTGGCCGAGGATTACCGCGCCGATCTCTGCTATCTCGGCCACCTCAACGCCATCAAGGAAGAATTGACACCGTTGGAAAACCTGCTCGCCGCCGCCCGCCTGGCCGATGAGGATTTGCCCGAGGACGACGCCCTTGACGCCCTGGAGCAGGTCGGCCTCGCCGGGCGCGAGGATCTCGCCTGCAAGTATCTGTCGCAGGGGCAGAAGCGGCGCGTCGCGCTGGCCCGTCTGGTCAAGGAACGGCGGCCGCTGTGGATTCTCGACGAGCCTTTCGTCGCCCTCGACGTCGCCGCCGTGGATTGGCTGGCCGGCCTCATTTCCGGCCACCTGCAACGCGGCGGCCTGGCGGTGATGACGACGCACCAGCCGGTCAGCATCGCCGCCGGCGCGGTGCGCGAACTGCGGCTCGGCTAAGGGTGGGTTGATGTTCAAGATCATCCTGGCGGTCATCGGCCGCGATCTGAAACTGGCCATGCGCCGCCAGGCCGACATCGTTTCGGCGCTGTTTTTCTTCATCATCGTGGTCAGCCTGTTCCCGCTCGGCGTCGGTCCCGAACCCGACCTGCTGCGCAAGCTCGCCCCCGGCGTGCTGTGGGTGGCGGCGCTCCTGGCGACCATGCTGTCGCTGCCGCGCCTGTTTGCCGACGATCACCGCGACGGCACGCTGGAGCAACTGGCGCTGGCTCCGTATCCGCTTGGCCTCGTCGTCACCGGCAAAGTGATCGCTCACTGGCTTGTTTCCGGCCTGCCGCTGGCGCTGATCGCGCCGGTGCTCGGCATCCAGTTCGATCTTTCCGCCGAGGCGCTGGTCGTGCTGACCGGATCCATCCTGCTCGGCACGCCAGCTTTGTCCGGCATCGGGGCCATCGGCGCGGCGCTGACGCTCGGCTTGCGCGGCGGCGGCGTGCTGTTGTCGCTCCTGGTGCTGCCGCTGTACATTCCGGTGTTAATATTCGGCGCTGGCGCGGTTGATGCCACGGTGTCCGGTCTGGGGGGGGAAGGACACCTTTCCCTGCTCGCCGCGCTGACTTTCGCCTCACTCGGCTTCGCCCCCTGGGCCTCGGCCGCCGCCCTCAAAATCGCTCTCGAATGACAGATCGCTTCAATCTCTATCGCTTCGCCTCGCCGGCGACCTTTTATCCGCTGGCCGGCAGGATGATCCCGTGGTTCGTCGTCGCCGCCGTCATTTTCGGCGCGGCCGGGCTGTGGTTCGGCATGCTGGTCGCGCCAACCGACTTCCAGCAGGGCGAGGGCTACCGGATCATTTTCATCCACGTTCCGGCCTCGTGGATGTCGATGTTCATCTATCTGGTCATGGCTTTCTGGGCGGCCATCGGTCTCGCCTTCAACACCCGCCTGTCGGGCATGATGACCCAGGCGCTGGCCCCGACCGGCGCGCTGATGGCCTTTCTCTCGCTATGGACCGGCGCGCTGTGGGGCAAGCCGATGTGGGGCGCGTGGTGGGTCTGGGATGCCCGGCTGACCTCGGAACTGATCCTGCTCTTTCTCTACATCGGCTACCTGGCGCTGACCGCCGCCATCGACGACACGCGCCGCGCCGACAAGGCCGGGGCGCTATTGCTGCTGGTTGGCGTGGTGAATATCCCGATCATCTATTTCTCGGTCAAATGGTGGAACACGCTGCACCAGGGGTCGAGCGTCAATTTCGCCAAATCGTCGATGGCCGTCACCATGCTCTGGGGCATGCTGCTGATGGCGCTGTGCTTCTGGATGTATTCGATTGCCGTGGCGCTCGCCCGCGTGCGCACCATCATGCTCGAACGCGAACGCAACACCGACTGGGCGCGGGCGGAACTGGCCGGCGAAAAGGCGGTCGGAGAGCAATCATCCTAAAAACCGTAGTTGACCGCTTGTGATCCTTGAGAAATCCGCATGAACACGACCTTTCCCGGCTTCGATGAGCGTCACCGCATGAGTGAGGCCGCTACGCGCCCGATCAGGCCGCCCTCGGGCGCGCTGGCGACGTTGCTCCTCCTTGCAGGCATCAGCCTGCCGCGTCGTCGCGCCTTGCCAGCCCACCCGATGCCGACCTACTCCGGCGCGTCCAACTACGGTTTTTAGGATCATGATTTACTGGAACAGCGTCGGCGATTTTCTCGCCATGGGCGGCTACGGCGTGTACGTCTGGGGGTCGTTCGGCGTCACCGCGCTGGTGATGGCGGTCGAGCCGATCCTCGTCGTTCGCCAGCGCAAAAACACCATCGCCCGCCTGAAGCGCCAGTTGCGCGCCGAGGAGCGGGCCGCAACCCGGAGCACCACGGCATGAAATCCCGTCACAAGAAACTGGCGCTGATCGGCGGCGCGCTCGCCGTCATCGGCATCATCGCCGCCCTGGTGCTGAACGCCCTGAACAGCAACATCGCGCTGTACATCTCGCCGACCGATGTCGCCGCCGGCAAGGCTCCGGCCGACCGGCTGTTCCGCATCGGCGGCCTGGTCAAGGATGGCAGCCTCGCCCGCCAGGCCGACGGCGTCACGATCGCCTTCGTCGTCACCGATACCGAGCACGACATGCTTGTCCATTACAAGGGCATCCTTCCCGACCTGTTCAAGGAGGGTAAGGGCGTCGTCGCCCAGGGCCGGCTGGCCGCCGACGGCACCTTCACCGCCAGCGAGGTGCTGGCCAAGCACGACGAAAACTACATGCCGCCGGAGGCCGCCAAGGCTGTCGGCGACGCCCATGCCCGCGCCGCCGAGAAAAAGGCGGCCGAGGATGCGCCCGTCACCCCGACCGCCCCGCCAACCGCGAGCAACTAAAGTATTTTCTACTTGAATGATGACATCAAACCCCCCGATGCCGTTAGCCCCCACCCTGACCCTCCCCCGCAAGCAGGGGAGGGAATCAAACGCCTT
>Ga0209628_10001129_pt1 | contig 16943 bp, 11 predicted proteins | sample TergutCu122P4_FD_187285 | JGI IMG/M metagenome (GOLD analysis project Ga0209628, IMG submission 187285) | Cubitermes ugandensis P4 segment gut microbial communities from Kakamega Forest, Kenya - Cu122 P4 (SPAdes) (version 2) | ecosystem: Host-associated > Arthropoda: Insects > Digestive system...
CGTCACTGTTGCGCCGTACCGTCACTGTTGCGCCGTACCGTCCATTGTTGCGCCGTACCGTCACTGTTGCGCTGAACCGTCACTGTTTTGCGCCGTACCGTTACTGTGTTGGGCCGTACCGTCACTGTTTTGCGCCGTACTGTAAGTTTTGTGTCGTATCGTTACTGTGTTGCGCCGTACCTTCACTGTTTTGCTCCGTACTGTCATTTTTGGGCCGGCCCGTCACTGTGTTGCTCCGTACCGTCCCTGGGTTGCGCTGTACAGTTACTGCCCCTTCCTGTTATTCCGGCTCGCTCTACCGCCATGTTGCCTTGTAACAAGCTTTTCTTTGAGAGAGGGTTGGCTCGTTGTATGGGTGAATAAATTGTTGGAAAAATGTAGAGATAGGAAGATTGAAGGGTGGGAGAGAATAGTTACTGAAGAAGCTAATAAATAATGTAGAATATAAAGAAAAAGGCATTAATTTAATGATGGAATAGCAGAGAAGAAAGTAAAGGACTTAATAAAGGAGAAGGAAGAAAGACATAAAGACGAAATAAATACAGAATAAATGTTTGAATTAAATAAGGAAAGGAGGAAGCGAGGAAAACGTAAGAGGTAACGCAGAGAAGGAGATGGAGAAACAACGCAAGAAAAACACAAATGACGACTGTCACAAAAGGCAGGAAGAAATATGGAACAACTAATTATTGGGTTGTAAGACCAACCACTGATATAAGAACATGGCACTTCCAAATGTTGTGATATAAAACGTAACTACGTAACTCTGACGTAATGAAGCTGTCTGTCTAACAACTGTCGACTAGGTTAAGAAAATGGGCAGGCGTGGAGGAGTGTCAGTGTATGGTTGATCAGCTTGGAAGTTTGGTAGACAGAGGGACGAAGTACTGTGGACGGTTATAAGGAAGTCTGGCTGCTGCCCTGTTCGGGGGACAGACAGAACTTTAATTTAGATCAAGAAGTGATCACTGGGGGTCGGGCTACCGCCCCTCGACTTCTGCCCGTCCACGTCACTACATGCCCGAACAGAACGTAAATTTGTAATAAACCAATTTTCAAGTAGTTCAACCGCATATAGGTGTGTGTAGTGTTTCAGTGGTATAAAGGTAGGACCCTTTTGTAAACGCTCTAAAACCTAAAATAAGTTGTACATAAAAATCAGGGCGTGGCTGTGTTGGACACGGCCGTGGGTTTTACGTGAATACGTCTGCGTTAGCGGCTAATATTTTCTTTGGGATATTAGAATGAAATGAAAGCAACGAAATGGATACATGGCTTTTATTTAACATAACAAATACACAGAGTCTTAGCTAGTAATCGATGGAAAATTTGTTTAGCATTGGTCTGTGCCCGCGCCGTCGTTAGCCGCGCGCGCCGCGTCGACTTTCCGACGTTCCCGAAGCCGTCTCACTTGTTCCGCGACGGACATGGCGGTACTGATCGATGGCTAATTAGACTCCCTTTCCGATAAGAGGCGTTGTTTGCATTTCCTCTGGGCTTTTCGGCGAGTATAGGCCGACATAGTGAAATTTTAAATTTTTCACGAAATATTTTTGATTTGTCACCAACAAATATTTTACGAAGTTTACTTCTTATGGCTTAAATCGACAGATCTCAACGAGATATTTAGTTTGGCACCAAAATCAGCGCGCTAGCATGTCGGAGTCGCGAGATACACTGCGCGGAAGATTTCACCAACGCCCAAATTTGCCGCCAGACGCCGCGGGCCCCCACCCGCGCCTCGCGTATGCGCGGCGCCAACTGAAAGTCATGCACGCATGGTAGTCGTATACCCGATCGAATGTGACCACATTTATGTCAATCGTATTATTACTCACGAAGTTATAGTGTCGGGATATATCACCCTGCAAACGTTACATCGCTGTTTCTGCCCTGGTACCCCATGTGTCGTCTGATTTTATAGACGTATTCACGTCAAAACAAATAAAGAAATGTACAGATACAAGGCGTGTGCAATAAGCAGTGTGCCTTAAGCTGTTATGTTAAACAAGCATTTTATTTTCCGTAGGATATAGCACTTGTAGTACGGATAAAATGCAGCAGATGATGTTAAAATCAGTCAGTTGCTATTCAGGGTGAAAGTTGGTTACTCAGTGGCCACGAGATTGGAACTTGGTACCGCGAAGAAACTCAGATTTTATAGAAAATGTTTCCCCCCTCGAAATTGACCGTCAACTGATAGAGTTGGAGGCTCTTGACGTAAAGAGGGCGCTGCTTGTCAGGAAACGGCGCAGAGGGCTCGAAAATCGTCGAAAGGACTTCCTCTATCACGATAGCACTGGTCGGCGCGTCGCGTCGATGACGAATGTGAACACAACAAAAATGGAGGTGCTGATTTTGGGAAACCGAAGAAACGCCCGGTGTTAGCCGATTTGCGCCTAACGAGGAAGTGGAAATAACTGTTCGAGAACGGTCACGAAAACAAGAGCCCCGATTTATACAGCGACGAAATTTTTAGACCCATTTTTATGTTACTCAGAGTGTGAATTTTCTTACGTGCGATACATTAACCAACAAATTCACTCGATAGGATACAATAAAATACAAATCATAAAATATATTTCATGGTTTCAGCTCCTACATGTTTCGGCAACGAAGTGGCATATTTAGGGAGTCTACTGACTCAAAAAACACAGGTCCGACACTGACCACAATGCCGAATTTTGTCTAGGATTGATACTTCACTGGAATGAATGTAACGTTGTAATGGCTTACCGTTTAATTTTCATGACGTGGGGAAGCTTACGAACTGAACGTACTTCGTACGTACAAGTGTAAATCCCAAGTTGCTGTAGTAACGCAGTGCGGCTGCTGCACGCAGTGGCTGCACCGTCGAAAGCAGTGGACGGTAACCCTTCAAAGCACAGCGGTTACCGCCGGATGGTCTGATACAACGTTTAACAAAGTCCATGTTGTGTCCACAGGATATCTGAGGTTCGACAGGGAATCGGTTTGTATGGCGTATAATTCTGTAATGAGGGTAAGTACAGTGTGATTATATAAGAGGAAGTAGTTGCCAGGGAGCGCAATCAGTGGAGACCACAAATTTGGGGGCGGTGGCCAGATGGGAACAGCTGGGAGACGGTAGCTTGTGTACGGGAAAGGGACTGATGCAAGCAGGTAATAGAGAAACTGGCCCACGATATCATATAAATGCCTCGTTTGTTGTGAGGACTACGTGGAAAAGCAGTGGCAGTACAGCAAAACCAAAAATTAAAAAAAAAAATCTTATTTTCTGTCCATACAGTTCCTTTCGGTGCTGTGTGTTTTTCATGACTCTCAGAAAGCACATCGTTTTTCTCCTGCTCAGGAATAACAGAATACTGTTTGTAAAAGGTAAAGGTAAAGGAGTCCCGTAACAGGCCCGGTGTGGCCCAGAGGGTTCCAGGAGGTTTAGGCTCCCATATTTCATGACATTCAGCACATGAAGGTGGTGAGGTTGTCAGCCTCACGCACCGGCCGCCTTTACCCCCAGGAAATGTTCCTGGTACTCATTTTCACTAGGGGCTGTGTCGACCCCAGGGTCATGGTACGGTCGGAACGAATATGTCACTGAAAAATCCAGTGACAGAACCGGGAATCGATCCCGGGACCGTCCGAATAGTAGCGCCGCGCCTTAACCACTGCGCTACAGAGGCCCCATATTGTTTGTAGTAAAACAAAATATAAGTAAAGTTTTCCTATACAAGCTTGAAGGCGTAGAGGAGGAGTGGAGATATGGCTCCACACAACACTCTTAACATCAGCCGTCATCTTCTAGTCCCGCCTGCTTTACCCCGGCTGTAAAACGCTATCAGTTTAGTATAAATCTGGGTCTTAATACTGAATACACCAAATATTTACTGAGAGGAAGGGAACCAGTTTTTGAATGTTTGTTCCACGAAATTTTTGTCCAGTTTCCAGTGATCCAGCCGTGTTAAAACACAAACGTGTTTATGCATTATTTGAGAGTTGCGGCATTTGAATCCAAACACGCTGACAGGTCTGTTCGACTGTTTAATTTAAAGGAACAATGGGTGTGAACGGGTTTCTGTGTCCCTTATCCGTTCAGCTTACCCGTTACAGTCAGTCAGCTGCGAGACAATTCCATTGCGTTCATTGAGCCTTATCTGGCTCATTTAAATCGCGCCGTCTGCCGGACTGTTAAATGAAAGGGAGAGTTGACGTAATGAATTGACAGCCTGCCTAAGCAGGTGTACCTACTGACTGTGTAGTGCTACAGGAGTGACGTGGTAGGTTTGTTGGTACAGTTGGAAACTGTGAATGCAAGTAATGGGAACGTTTGCACTGAAATGTGAAAGGACCTTCTATAGACACTTATACTCGTAATAACTGTTTTAATTAACGCCAATTCCTCACTTTGTGTACCGGTGCGTGTAACCTTCACAAATTCTACGTTCTGCCCACACGGTATATTTACGTGTTTTGTATGGATCTCAGAACAAACAGCGATTATTTCCCTATACAGCATTAACTGACTGGTTTTTATAAGAGAGTTTTAACCCTTTAAAGCCAAGTAGTTACTATATGTACCGCCAGTTTAACCTTCACAAATTCTACGTTCTGCCCACACGGTATATTTACGTGTTTTGTATGGATCTCAGAACAAACAGCGATTATTTCCCTAAACAGCATTAACTGACTGGTTTTTATAAGAGAGTTTTAACCCTTTAAAGCCCAGTAGTTACTATATGTACCGCCAGTTTAACCTTCACAAATTCTACTTTCTGCTCACACAGTGTATTTATGTGTTTTTTATGGATCTCAGAACAAACAGCGATTATTTCCCTATACAGCATTAGCTGACTGGTTTTATAAGAGAGATTTAACCCTTTAAAGCCCAGTGGTTACTATATGTACCATCAGGTTTAACATTCACCAATTTTACGTTCTGCCCACACAGTGTATTTATGTGTTGTTTAAGGATCTCAGAACAAACAGCGATTACTCGTATTTTTGTATACAGCATTAACTGGTTGATATTTATAACCGAGCTGGAATGAGTTTACTGCGCGATACGAGCTGAATCTTTAATCATAATTTAGGTTAATCTTAGTATGTACATGGTGTTACTGGATCCCGGATTTTACGTTTTTGTCTTGTTTACTTAATGTGTCTGGATTTTGTCACTAACTAAAGTCAGATGCCGAACTGGCACTCTGCATCCCAGTGAAATTGTGTAATTTTGGAAGAGGGCCGAATTTTCACGTCCAGTGTTATGTGCCTTTTAATATCTTTTGAAGTGATTCCTAACATTTTTAAAGCGTATATACAATACACAATTGTCGAAACAGGTTATCAGTGATAGAGGGTGCAGGTTTCCGTTTTTTTCCGCTAGATACGTCCCGCAGAGAGAATTAGAAATATGTGCATTTGTGCGTTTCAGAGCTAGCGTTATGTGGTTTCAAAATGACATGAAGACACTTCCACGTTTTAGGCGCGTGTTTGGGTGTCAGTCGCCGTCACTGCCTTAATATCCTCTGTGGTATTTTCAACGCCAATTTGGAATCAAAAAGCTTTTAATTTGGAACATTATCGTAGACTGGAATAATTGGAATCTGTCAAATATAAATTAAGACAAATAATATGATTCCACGCTAAACGCGTTTGTGATGTCACTTAATGTATGGCGCATCTCTTTTCCCACCCACCTCAGAACTTGTCAGGATGGCCATGTTGCTAATGTCTGTATCAAGAACGTAATCAATCACGAGTTGCTCTCTCTAAAAATGACACGTTGTTCACACGTCATTTCGTAACTCTCTGATATTTTAATCTCTGAATTTTAAATGCATTGCGGAAGGGCAGACACATGCAACTTGATAGTAGTGAATCAGACGTTTCGATCGCAGCAATAACAACTTTCTTGCCTTATTGATATATAGGGGTGTTTTTTTATTCCATTTAACAGTTAATTCTTTCTGGTCTTTAAGTTAGAAACAAAGGGAAATTTGTCGCTTTTTATACCATGAAGGCTTATGGAGGGTGTGGAGGTATGGGTCCACTAATTCTTAAATCTCCATGAGATTAATGATTTGTCAGCTTTACGTTCCGGCTGCCTTACCCCCGAGAAATTTACTATGATCAATATTTGGCAAAGCAAGGAAGTTAATTTGAGCTACTTAAAAACAGGTGTAATGCATATTGTCACTGACGCCACAGCATTTTTTGTGTATCCGGGTTAACCCTCTAAACTATAAGATCAGCCTTAATTATATATAAAGATGTAGTCCGTACCGCGCAGTAAACACATTCCGTCTCGGTTATAAAAACCAGACAGTTAATGCTGTATAGGGAAATAATCGCTGTTTTTTCTGAGAACCATACAAAAAACATCAATACACTGTGTGGGCAGAACGTAGAGTGTGTGAATGTTAAACTGGTGGTACATATAGTAACCACAGGCCTTTAAAGAGATTAAGTAGTTAGTGCTGTATAGGGAAATAATCGCTATTTGTTCTGAGATCCTCACGAAACACACCAATACACTATGTAGGCAGAACATAGAATTTTTGAAAGTTAAACGTGGTGGTAAGTAAAGTAACCACCGGGCTTTCAAGAGTGAAATTTGTAAAACACAATTATCGGCGTTCTAAGGCGCCTACTCTGACAGAATATATATTGGATGATTAATCGATTGCCAGTGTTCTGGGTTACAGCAGCATTTAGTAGGTTTACAAACGAATCGGAAACACTTGCTACTTCCACGCTGTACTCCGAAGAAGGAAGCGGTTTGTACAAGAGCTTCGAAGGTACATACTTCGGAGGTACTACCGGACTGCACGGTGTCATAACCAAGAAGGCAGTAATATGAAGCTTCGCTACGTTGGGAAACTCAAGTCTCTTTCGAGTTTGTTTTTTCGCGGACGCGTGGAGTTGTGCGTCGTGTGACACTGAGGGCAGTAGCCACTGACTGCTTGAAGGCAAGTACCTCTCTGTTTGCCTGGACAGACAAACAGAGAACACCAGTCGCTCCGTTTGCTGTCTGGGTTCCTGAGGCTGCAGCAGGAACGTTTAACCTTTAGTGACTGCTCTTGACAAGCGGTACAAAAACTGACATCAAGTTGTGCCCTTCTGACTCGTGACACTGTTCTATTCTGATGTGTGGGTGCCAACGTTGTAGAACAACACACCGCTTCCATATTTACGGTTGCCAGGCTAGTCACTCTTTTTTAGTATCCTGAAGAAGGAGGCAACAGTTTAACCCGAAATGTTGATACCTGCTAACCTATACGGCGTCATATTCTAGACGTCAGACGTCTTCATCAGCATCCTTGTGAAAATTTCGCACATCAAATCTTAATCTTTGTGGAGTTTTCCTCCCCGCACTACCCCCACGAAGATGGAGTAACAGGTCTGGAGTGTCTGGGCATCCTTTTCAGGATATTCGCAGCTGCCCTCCATATCTGCAAGCCGTCTCCTCCGTCCGCAACGCGAGGACGTGCCGCACCGAGTTGTCAGGGGACCCACTTATCTTTCATTTCAGTGTTGGGGGGTGGAAGTGATACCAGACACAAAGCGCACACGATGAATTTGGTTCGAAATGTTCAGCTTCCTGGTCTGACACAGAGATTCACTGTACTTCGTGACATACGGGGCCGCGTGCTGGGATCCGTACAGGGAGGGACAAATAACTGCGTTCGACAGGGTGCAAAAGAAAGCTGCCAAATTTGCACATCATACGAACAGTTCGAACTGGGAAACTTTGGCGTCGCGTAGAACGTTATCACGCGTATGTGCTCTCTTCAAAGCGTACTCTGGAGAACGGGCGTGGAAGGCTATAGATGACAGATTACAATGGCTACACTATCTGAGCAGGGTAGATCGTGAACGAAAAATTAGTACTAGGGAGCAAAGGACGGTTGTAGGGAAATATTCCTATGTGAATAGGGCCATTCAAGACTGGAACCAGCTACCTGCCGAAGTGTTTAGGAACTCTCCCCTGCAAACTAAATACCACGAAAAAGAGGGTAAGGAAAGCGATTATTGAGGTGAGTTAAAGAAAATAAAGTGTCCGGAAAATCATTTAAAAGTAGTGAAAGAAGTGAAGTGAAGTGCAGTGAAAATCATCTAAAAGTGTAAAAAAAGTGTAGTGAAGTGAAGTAAAGCGAAGGGAAGTGTAGTGAAGTGTAGCATAGGGAAGGGGTGAAAGCGGGGTGTAATGGGAAGGGTATATATGGGTGATAAAGTGGTGAGAAGCGAAGGACTGGGATAAAAAGCGTGTGTGCAATACGGTGGGAAAAATATTAGAAAATATATACAGTACTCTTTTCACTTGGTGTTGTTTTCCTTATGTGCATTTTTGTTAACTGTATTTGTCTTGCGTGTATTGTAGTCATCTTATGTGCATTTGTTGTATCTTACGTGTATTTGTTTTACCTTATATGTATTTGTTGTACCTTATGTGTATTTGTTGTACTATGTGTGTATTGCTGTTCTTACTTTAGATGCCGGACTGCTGGCTAGAATTCAGTGTCCGGAAGGTCCTGCGACCGGCCACCTCGACACAGGTTTTTATTGGTTTCCCTGTGTCTACAAGTGAATGCTGAGATGGTTCCCAAGTTTCAAAGTTGCTACTGCAGCCTCTCATGTAGCCGTCCTCACCTAAATTTCCTAGTTACTTTTTTTCATATTTGTGTACGTGTAAAATAATCACTGCCACCGGGTGATAACCTAATTGCAGTTTATTACTATTATTATTATTATTATTATTATTATAGTCCCTGAAGAGTTTTCATTAGACAAAGCTCTTTTTTAATCGAAACGTAATTGTTATAACGAGGCTGGATATAAACTGCTATCATGCTGAACACGATCACTTTATCCTGTGGCTTTAACATACAGAATACGTCACATGAAACGTAACACGTGATTATAAGCTAAAATATCGTATATAAAGGGTCTCTTCAAAGAGGGAAGCTAAAGCAGAACATGATTAGTGTAGTGGCACATTTTGTCATGCACTGAGGTGCCGGCCTCGTTTATATGGTTTAATTTTCACTCGCTTTTTTTTTTTGAAAGTCTTGGCTACTCCACTGTGAACCATTATGCAATATGCGGCACGCTAATAACGTGTTATTTTTCGCAGTTTGAAAGCTACAAAAGTAAGCTATGTAAATTAGGACGATACGCTGCTGCATACGCGAGATGTCGTCGGCAGTTAGGCAGGACGGATCAGGTTTGTTGCCTGAAACGTGCCGGTAATATATCTAAATAAGTTCTGCCCGGAAATACCCGCGAAAGAATAGTATATTCCTGGTCTTGATAAATAACCTTTTACTTACATCATCGCTCTGAGTTTTCCTTTTTTGATTCGTTCAGGTTCTTTGGCTATGACAAAACTTTGTCACATTTTAGGTTCTCACAGCGTTGTTGCTGATGATCCGGGTCTTCCGGGATGTGACGCTGTGTTGTTGAGCGAGTACTTCCCGACGTATAGGAAGTACATTTGGCCCTTACCTTCAAGGGTCGAGCAGTCCTATAAATGACGGCTTGAGCCATTAAGATAAAGGCACTAACTGCCTTCACTCAAAACTACGGGAACCACTCACGCAACGACACGGCGTCACATGCCGGAATATATGTTTAGGGATCCTACACACGTGTCCCGTCCTTTAGCTAGATCATAAGCTGAGTTGTGATGTTAAGAAATGGCGTCTGTAACCCTTCATGAAGGAGAAAGACGAATGACGTTTGTAGTGTTACATTCTGGTGAAGTGCTGCACAGCAAGAGGTAGAGACGAAGTGCTGCACAGCAAGACAGTCCCTGTATTCTGCCCACTACACTTTAGCTTAACTTGTTAGGGTCTCATTCCCAACTTTCTGCCCAAAGAGCAAAATTATGGGAGGCCAGCGGTGAAGTATGCTTGTTTGTACGGTCTACTATACTGTGAGGTTCTAAACTAACAGTTTTCTGATTATTCTAAAACCCCTAAATTAATTTCTGAAAAATAATACGGGTAAAACTTCCACTTTAGTGTATGGGTTGCCGGAATGATATTCAGCCCTCAAGTTTTAAGTAATCGCTTCAGTAGCTTCAGATCATCTATTATTTCGTCACTTGTTGTTATTCCCTGTTCACAGTCATCTGCTTCTTCTTCAAACAATTCATACGTAAATATGAATATTGACTGACGCATTGTAGAAGTCACCTGCGTTTGAAAAGGTAGATTTATTCCTGTGCATTCCATGAAGGAGTATGTGGTATAAGACATTTAGCTCTACTCATTCTTAACCTTGCTTCTAGGTGAATGTTAGTGGTCAGTTTTACGCCGCTCCTGATTTACCCCCTTTTCAAACCCCCCGGAAGCCATTAACATCTATATTATAAGGATAGTAAATCACTGGATTTGAAGCTACGGATGTGCTAAAGATTAAGGGAGAAGACAAGAAATTCAAACAGAAATTTAATTGTGGGGTCGCTTAGAGAAAACTACTGGAAAGAACAAAGTGAAGACGGATCTTAGGAAGGTTGCTGCACAACTCAAAATATTATGGCAATTTTTGTGCTGGGTAATAATAAGATGGAGACTATTACACAAGCTCAGAATATTATGGGAGTTCTGCACTAGCTGAGAACATGATGGAGATTGTTGCATTAGCTCGGAATACGTGTATTATCGAGATTTCTTCACTAGCTTAGAATATTATCGAGAGTGATTAACTAGCTCAGAATATTATCGAGATTGCTGCACTAGTTCAGAATATTATCGAGATTGCTTCACTAGCTCAGAACATCGTGGAGATTGTTGCACTGACTCAGAATATTATCGAGATTGCTGCACTAGTTCAGAATATTATCGAGATTGCTTCACTAGCTCAGAACGTCATGGAGATTGTTGCACTGACTCAGAATATTATCGAGATTGCTGCACTAGTTCAGAATATTATCGAGATTCCTTCACTAGCTCAGAACGTCATGAAGATTGTTGCACTGACTCAGAATATTATCGAGATTGCTGCACTAGTTCAGAATATTATCGAGATTGCTTCACTAGCTCGGAACATCATGGAGATTGTTGCACTGACTCAGAATATTATCGAGATTGCTGCACTAGTTCAGAATATTATCGAGATTCCTTCACTAGCTCAGAACGTCATGGAGATTGTTGCACTGACTCAGAATATTATCGAGATTGCTGCACTAGTTCAGAATATTATCGAGATTGCTTCACTAGCTCAGAACGTCATGGAGATTGTTGCACTGACTCAGAATATTATCGAGATTGCTGCACTAATCAGAATGATTTTCTTTTGACCATTTGGCATTGCCGATAAATCTTGTGACACGACAGCCGCCTGAACTTTGAATATTTAGAGATCAAAACTTTTGACATTTAGACATTATCAGTAAAATATTTGACATTCTGGCAGTCATTAAAACCTGCGATATTCGGACATTATAGAGAACTCAACAGATTAAAAAAATAAAATTTCAGACTTGTAGGCGTCTTGGAGACATGGCACTGACTTCTCGGAATTCCGAAGCCCATTTATTCCGTAAAATTAATATTTCTTTTCCGTCGTTGCTTCTCAGATGCACCAAATTTCTTGTAGATAGTAAGTCAGGGATCCTCTTGAAACTTGAAAGAAAGTTATACAAGCTCTGTATTTCTCACAAATCGTCTTTAAATGCTAATAGTCAATTAATCATATCGTCTGCTCGTACTGCGTATTTTCTACCCAATAATTCCCCTTTTCCAGTTCAAGTAGATTACTTTAATTGGGTGCTAGATGCTAGCACAGGCTTAATTTCAAACCGTGCGAACCAAACGGCTGCTCCTCTGGCAACTGCAGAGCCGACCCTAGTGAGGAAGGCCACAGGCCACATTATGTATAGGACGTTACATTCTGTTAGTCACTTTTCGTATTGGTTAGGTTTAAAGTCACCCCTGTTCATGCCATAAAAGCGCGTTTGGGAATGTACCTGAAGAGTCTTGAATACTTAATTGTTGATTCTTTTGGGCCTGACTCGTAAAACCACATGTTTCGCAATACACACACACACACACACATTTACTTTGAGATCAGCATCATTTTTCAGTACGTTATATCATATTGTGTAGTTAACCTCTACATTAGATTGGAGGGGGGAGTGTGCATCTTCACGACCATTCCGCCTTACCCCAGGGGAAGAGCTTACCTTACTATATGACAGGAGACCGACTGGGCTCCAGGGTCGGTCTGGACGCTATGGAGAAGAGAGAAATATTGTATTATTATATGTTACGCTTTCACATTGAGCTGTTTGTTCCGGCATTTCGTTTGAACGTATTGATTCCATCCTGAAGGGGAATGAATTGGTTCAGATAAATGGTAAAACTATGGGGTGGAAGAAAACGTTTTGGTTTTGTAGGAAGGTTTGGAGGGAATTTGTTCAGTCACAGCTAACATAATGGGGGGAAGGAGGATAGAGGACTTGTACCGAACCCCGTCGTAGCTCTGACTGGCCGACCTGTCGCAGACCTTCCTCATAACTGACGCATTTCTTCTTTAAAATAACTTCAGCATACATTTGAAACAATAAAGTCACTCTGAAGACGGAGGCAGTATGCCCTACCGACACGTCTGAACAAGCGAACACGGTTTAACCGCCCCCCTCCCCCATAAAAACATTGTTTTAACAACAGCCATTGTGAAACCCTGAAGACAAGTAAATATCTTCCCATTGCCGCGAATCCAAGTGCATTTCCTAAGACGTCCAGTCCGTAGTCACTTTTATACGCTGATCTTAACTCTTCATGTTCATTTTGTATTTCTGTGTTCACTTAAACTCCAGGATTTTATGCTTTTGTTTTGCATTTATTGCTTGAAGGGAAAGCGCAACGTAACGTGGATAACATTTCCCACCCATTTGACCTACTATAAATTCTGATATACAATATGACGATGTCATACAAGTATACAGTCATACCTACATAATGTGGTTTGGTTTACTGCATGTTTTATGACGCGTAGATGTGAGAATTTTGTCGGTGGTGTGAAATTATTATTTAGGGGGTGATGGTAACATTATCGATTAGATGTTCCGATATTTGAAGTATGGGCATGATAAAAGCCACAAAACCGTTTTGTCAATATAGCTGGTGCACCGGCCAAAATTTGAGAAGAGTAAAACCACACTGTCATTGCTACACTATCCTGCTCATTGCGCAGTATGAAAACGTAGCTATAGCCAAGCGGGATACCGTCTTCTTGTATGTGACCCCGTGCGGCCTTGTATGTGATTGACGTCGATTCAGCGGAACCTACTGACTCCGTTTGCACTGTAGAAGATTCTGCTGCTCTGAAGACGGAGGGGGCAGGGTCTTCGTAGCTTCTGCAGGAGTTCATGGCGTCAGACACAGGACAGCAGCACTGTGCATGGTAACACCTGCCAGAACATCTGACCTGCCGCAAACTGCTGCGAGGCGACTGCTCTATGCTCGGCCCATTCTGTCGTTACCCAGTCGCAAGGTGACAGCAGCAAACCTCAGAGGAAGGAATGCCTCAGTCGGTACTGCAGCATTAACTACAATGCCAGTCTTCACCCGACTAAAGGGGTTAGAGCTTCTGGGCTCTTTCTGACAGAACTAACTGGGTGGGACCCTTCCCATATTTTAGGCGCTCCTTGCAAAGTACGAAAGAACTCCCTGTATTTAAACCACGTTCGTCCGATGCGTAATGTCGATTAAAACGTTGGGCGGATATAACACAATTTGGTATAGTGGTCGTTTACAAAGTTGTGAAGAGAGCGTCAGTTTCGTGATAGTCGCCTCTCTAGACAGTCACACTAAAGGACGCAAATAATTTATACCTGCACTTTGCATATTTATTGATGAGTCTTGGTGAAATTTGGTTGAAAATATTTCGACATAACGCCGTTGAGCCGAGAAGATTTTCGCGAAAATTGGTGCAGCGAAAACAGTGCTTTATCGCGTATTCCATTCGTATTCTCCACACCTGTTATGCGATTTTGGTGAAAGTCCTGTGACATATATGCAGATGTTGAAATTTTGTGAATACGGACGCAGGGAAGTCTGTTATTGCTTTATATACGTGAAGAAAATTACGTTTACGCGTGTAGCGTGAAGCCATGTAACGTGGCGATAGTTGAGAACACCCGGTGGAGGGTGTGCACTGCGTTATGGACCGCGTCGTTGTCATTTTCCTTCACTGGGTGATGGAAATGGATTGAAGTTTAAATCACTGTGTTCTTTACGATACAGACTGAATGAGGGAAGTATATAAACTCAGTAATCCTGTGCATAATGTATAATCGCCACAACCATTTCTGAGTTATTAAAGAACAGTTCCTAGTACTTTTCTTTCCATAGATGTAGAAAGATTTAATTTATGATTCGTGCTGTACAAAAACTGTGTTTGTGTGTGTCCCGGGATAGGGGGAGATATACCCTATCTAAAAGTGTCTATCTGATTGATCCGGAGTTCCGGTTGACTTGCGTCTAATTCACTTCCGGGCGAATACTGAATCATTTACACTCTGCCCGCATCGCCTCTCACTCCTTACCCCGGACCCAACTCCACCACCAAGCGATGGGGTGGCAGTGTGAGGGGTCGTCCATCAGATCCGTGTCAGACGAGAACTCTTGCCAGGATTTCCGTTCTACCATCACACTGTTTTTGTACTGTTTATTTCTGCCAGTTTGTGGAATTGTGATATAGCATGGTTGACCACATTACTTGCTAGTTTGTGCGGGTTGGAGATGTAAAATGCTGAGAGGGGAAGCACTGCGCACGGAACTCCATGTCTTCGCTTACAATTTCAAAAACGTACACCTTGACTGAAATTATAAATTTGCTCCTAACATAGTAAATGTTTTTGAAACAGATGTAACGCAACCTGGCCGTTGCGAGGTGAGCCTAGCAGCGGCAACGCCGTGCCGACTGCAGCAGAGCTAGCAAGTTATGGGGTCATTGCTACAGGTGCCGTTAACAGCCTTTTCTTATGACCGTGGTTGATGTTTCCATTCGTTCGTGGACAGTCTGGCACTCGAAATTGGAAGTAGACGCATTAGCAAGGGATTTGTAAAAGTTAAGTAATTTAGTTTTTTTATATTTTGTTGACTATACTTCTCTTTACAAATTCTTGCTAATAACCAACTTGACGCACGTTTTCATATATTTATTTATTTCATCTATCTACATGTTTCGAGCATCACAGTTCTCATCATCAGGAGACCGAATTGTATTAATACATCATCTGGTATGATTAATCTGTGTAAGTGACTGCTTGGTTTGCCGGTCAGGAGGGAACTTGTATTAATAAAATTCGATCTCCTGACGATGAGCACTGTGATGCTCGAAACATGTAGAGAGATGAAATAAATAAATACATGAAAAGTGCGTCAAGTTGGTTATTTGCAAGAATTAAGTAATTTAGTGTTTGCCGTTTATGGAACTACAAAACGAAGGTCCAGGAGAACCTCAATGCAAGAGAAATCGGTGTATTTTTTTGATTCAGTGTAAGCATATTTTTTTATACGAGATGTTCAAATTTATTGACCCACTGAGTTCATTGAACTGTTGTAACATTATTGATAGAAGTGTCTGGGTCAAGTTTCTCTTTATTCAGTCTAGGCTACATCCGATAACCCATAATGGCCGCGTTCGGGTAAGCGAAAGTCGATTCCCGATCGTAGATCTTGCAGCAAAGTTTCTGCTGATCGACTCTCCGCGTTGGCAGGCACTCTTAAAGCTCTCGCAGTGTTAATGTTGTAGTTCTGTTTGGCGTATCAAGTTAAAGGAATTTGCATTCCAGTGCAGGGCATGAAGGCGCTTGGGTTCGCGTAGTCATAGCGCCATTCGTTCTGAACCTTGACACTAGATTGCGTTGTGAGTGGCCAGATTCACCCCCGGCCGCTTTACCCCCGGTAAAATTCCCCGGTGCCAATTTGATACGACGCTGAGTGGGTCTCGGAGCCGATCGAGACGCTTTGAAGGATGGATAAATGACGGGAATCGAAACACGATTCCTCGGAACTTCATCCCTTAAGCAAGTTACTGTACCTACTGAGCGATCTCTGCTCTATTTTACCTGTATAGCTGAATGTAAAAAGAACATAATTTTAAATTTCTTCGAGGTTTGCTTTAAAACCTAGCCAGTAATTGGAAGCTCACAGCGCAGTGTGTACATGTAAAGTGATTAAGGAACGATGAATTGGGAAGGATTGGAAGGAAGTGGTCCTGGCCTGAAGGAGCAGACTGGCTCAGGACGGTCTTCACGATAAAATGGACCAGCCTGGCTCAGAATTTCTCTTCACCGCAGTACTTATTAAAACTCTCGGCCGTGAGCTGTGGGTTCAGTAACTGCATGATCGGGCTTCATATGAGTCGCCAGTTTGGAGAAACATTAGTAATGAAACAGAATCTTTTAGGCGTGTTCGCAAAATTTCGAACAGCAAATGTTAGCTTAGTCATGTCTGTCCTTCCACTCCCATCGGATGGATTTTCATGAGGTTTAATATTTGATTATTTTTCGGAAAATATGTCGAGAAAATTAAAGTTTGATTACAATCTGACAGGAATAACCGGTGTTGTACATGACGACCGATATACGTTTTTAGTAGTATCTCGCTGAATTCTTCTTAGAATGAGAGGTGTTTCAGACAAAAGTGTTTGAGAAAATCAGAACTCACATTTTATGTTCAAAAGTGTTCCACCCCCGCCCCCGAAAATCGTGTCGTTGATGAGATAATATGGGAAAATATGTGGAAATAAAATGCCAACTAGATGCAACAGAGGTTTTAATTGCAGATCTTATTGCTTGCTCAACATGTTTCGGACACCACTATGTCCATCATCAGGAGCTCAAGAGTATTATACAGTGGTTGCTGCCTGTGGTATTTCGTGCTGTGGTTTTCAAGTTGCTGGTCTGGTGTGGAGCTGAGGGTTATGTGTCCGGTTTGCAGAATGCTGCAGCA
>Ga0209628_10001130_pt1 | contig 16941 bp, 9 predicted proteins | sample TergutCu122P4_FD_187285 | JGI IMG/M metagenome (GOLD analysis project Ga0209628, IMG submission 187285) | Cubitermes ugandensis P4 segment gut microbial communities from Kakamega Forest, Kenya - Cu122 P4 (SPAdes) (version 2) | ecosystem: Host-associated > Arthropoda: Insects > Digestive system >...
CTTGAACTGTTTTGTTTGTACTGTCTGCATGTTTGGACAAATTTTGACCAACATCTGGAAATTGATGCCTGCTTAAGCAAGCAGTAAGTGGATGTTTTACTGAATTACTTACATAACTACCAGTCTCGCCTGCTTGAAAATGCGATCTGTTTGATAATCCTTTTTGTGCAAGAATAATATCATGCCTAGTTAATTGCTTCTGTCTTTGAGCACTTGATGTCCTCAATCTGTAACTGCCAAGCCTTACCACAGGCCCTGCATTTCCACTTCTATCACATCTTCTGACAGAATCGCTGTACAATTTACATCCAGCCACATTTTCTACATTCTGTACAGATGTACACACTGTTGACACCACTTCACCTTGCACATGACCTTCGTGTCTCAGACGCCTATTACAATCATTATTCTTCACCTTATTACCAATGTCTTTGTCTACGCACTCTGTTGGCATGACTGCGTGTTCTTGCACTTTGACTGTGCTAATGACTGGCAATGATTCTTTCTGCAGTTCAGCATGTGATTTTGGTATAGACCCATCAGCCCAATTATTTCCATTAGATGTCTTCTGCTTGTCCAAACACTGTAGATTCCTCAAAGAAGTCAAGCACATTTCTGTACTCTTAACTATCCTTGATTCTCTACACCTAGGACAAAAGAAAAAAATAACAATGATGCTTAAATTTACATTTCAAAGATGATATCCACTGTTAATAGAATTATGAAAGTAAATGGAAGAAAACATGTGTAAGAAACACAAAGAAAAAACTCCATGCAAGCTTTGCCTTCGCACAATGTGAGTATGCAGCTTCACGCTTCAGCTGCCTTTACTCAATATGAAATGCTTTTCACAGGAAGACCTCACACTGCAAGAAATACTTGCAGTAACATACACTTACTACATATTTCTGCTTACATAAAACGTGTTAAAGTCATAATTCCAAACAATGTGCAATACACATTTTGTGATACGAATCACTAGCTACATTTTTTCAAACATTTAATAATTTCATAGCAAAAAATTTCAACATATGCAGCTAAAATTGTGTTATCTAAATATAAAGATACTTACATAAAACTATTTGTTACTGGTTTGTTTCGTTCCTTTGATGTTCGACATGCAGTCTTCCTTCTATATGACAGAGATAACCGAGTGCGTTTTTCTCTTTGCAGTCTTCTTGTCAGCTTCCCTGAGCATATTCCATTTGACTGTGCCATGTATTTACCACTGTGCACTGTTACTGCAGGCAACAACGCTGGTAATGTACTTTGTTTGGTCAATGTATTATTGTTCTGACAAACAAGCTCTCCATTTACACATTGGATCTGCGTTGTTACAGCAGACCTCTCCATTATGGCTCCCACAGGAAGTTCTATTCCTTCTTTACATTTCTTGCCAACAGCATTCTTATTAGTATTTGCTCTATGCCTATTCTTTGCCGTGCCCCATGCTTTCTGTACATAGCTATCTAGTATCTCTCTGGAATTCTGCACTTCATTCAGAGATGACACATCATCTTTCACTGAACTGTCTGTCAGTTCTATTATCTCATCCATGTTTCCCTTCCATAGAATTGATTCAATTCGTTTCACTTCAACTGGGAAAATGTCTAAAGGATGCTCACTGACAGTGGGAAATGATATCTCTTTTATCTCAGTATCAGCGTCTAAACTTGGTTTGGGATGAACAAGACACTTTGCCAAATCTTCAGTGACCTCTGTTTTAACTGAAGACTCAATTCCTGCACTGCATTTCATGTGTGGTTTTTCAGTTTTGTTAGATGTGTATTCCACCTTAGAATTCCGTGTCATTATCCTCCTTGTTTGAATTAATCCACTACATCTGCCAGATTTTGGGGTTTTATTTGAACTGTTAAGGTGATCTGAAGTTCTGCATGAGAAAGTGTTCTTCACTAGTGAAGTTTCTTGAACTGGCTGGGCATCATACTCGGCCAACAAGTCTGTACCTATGTCAGAGACATATAAAGAATTAGAGGTCTCTGAACTCTGTTCGGAAGATAACCACACACTGGATGTGTTACCATTAGAGGAAAACATATTTACTTGCAACTCATTATCTGCATCTGATAAACTTGGTTGTGCTGTAAATGAAGGATCACCAATCAAAACATCCTGCCTGAACTGTTCACAGTATTGTCCATTCACTTCAAAACTACTTCCAGAAGTATTCAAATGCAAGTCATGTACAGAGCCATCTGATGTGCATGATGAAGTATTTGTGTTGCAACACACAAAACAAACTGGCTTGAAGTTTCCTTCTGAATTAGAAGACTCATCAGTTGGATGAAATGGACCAAAGCCACTGCAAATTCTCTTTCGTGCAAGACTACAAGATTCTGTGTCTTTAAATTTCATACCTTGTGATTCACTCGCTTCATAAACTTTTGAAAAAGCACTAGGAACAGTTCCATCCTCAGAAATTTTTAACATGTCCTCTAATGCATTATTCAAACATTCTGATCCTACCACTTCTGATGTTACAGCATGTACAGAGCCTTCATGAATTACTTTCAAAGCATCAAGACTGTTTTCTGAGGATAAGAAATCCTGAGATACTGACTGCATACTTTCAACATCTATGGAATCACCTTCAGTACCTAACAACAACCTATCCAGTTCCACTGGACTGATCTCAGCACTGTCCTCAATGTCTATTGTACCTATGGGACTATTATCACTTTTAGTATTCATCACTGAATCATTTGTTATTATTGGAACATGCTCTGACGATGCTTCTATGCCCTCCACAGCTACAGAGCATTTACTCTCATTAGAAACAACCATCAAAGTGTTTCTTATACTGTCATTCTCATCTTCTGTCTCTACATCTGCAGCAATTGCTGGATTTTTGCTATCACTTGTAATTTCCGTATCATCTGCTTGATCAACATGCATGCCCTCTTCCTCTGGGCTAACGGAGACACTACACTCAGTACTCTTACACTCTGTGACAACATTACAAAGCTTCTTGCTGTCCACAGTCCCCAGACATGCATCATTTCTAAAAACTGTGGTGATGGAACTGTTAATTTTAGGTTTATGCACTGCCTTCTTTGAAAACAATCGTCCTCTTATCCCCAACCTCCTGTGTTGTGGCCTATCAGGAATATCATCAGTTCCATCCAATTGTGGGATAGCCTTGTTTACATTGTCCCAAAATGTGTCTTCCCACAATGAATTATTCTGGTGATCTGTAGATCTGTGCAAAAAAAAAAGAATAATTATCACACAGAATGCAAAACCTAAAATTCATGCTAATTATTTCTATGGACTTTTTCTTATTGGAGAGAAGAGTTAGAATACGTCAGCATGAAATCCAACAGAAATAGTGCAATTCCTAAAACAATGTGTGTATTAAACATACCACAGACATTATACAACACAAGTGCAGTGTAATGAATTGCCCATGGTCAGAAAGCTTCAGACAGAATCTTTAAACACATGGTATGGAGTGAGGGGTGGAGGTGGAAGATGGCCACCTTGCCATCTAGCAGCATACTTCAGTACTGAAAGGATACATGGTTCAATCCTAACAACAGCAATTCTCAAAAACAGATTATAAAACAACTACTTCTAGAGTTTGAACTAACCACCAGAAGAAAGCTGCAACACAAATTCATCAATGTCTGTATCATACCTCAGCAATGACCAGTTCCCCCATAGTAACAACATACAACCATAATTAAATTTGTGGAAAGCACTGAAATCTGGAAACATTTTACAAGATGTAAAATGAACACAGAATCCACATAAAAAACTTCTGAATACCATTTCTAGTTTTTAAATTTTATTTGCTTACTCCAGGCTCTTGTACTTAAATAATGAATTCTGCAGCTGGTCCTAAAAGCTGCAATTATTAAGATTCTGGTCTTCTGGGATTTGACAGTATGTCATTGTGTCAGTAGTTGCCGATAATTTGAGGGCAATACTAGCTTTTGCATCACTGGAAACTGCTTACCAAATGACACAGCATCACATCCCAGGAGACCTAAATCATCCCAACACTACTGTAAAAACCTCAAAATGCACTTCTTGGACCTCAGTCCAAATAAAAAAATAGACTTCAGAATGAAGCCACTTATGAAAGTACAAAGTTCTGAAACAATCCACCTGTTTATACGCACCTTTGTATCTCAGCCTTACAATGAATGGGCTTATTTTTACATTTATATCTAACTTTGTAATGAAGTTAATGAGAGATATGTACTTCACTATTTACAACAGAGAACAGACACTTACTTTGCCAATATCTTATCAGCGAGACAAAGGCTGCCATAAAATACATGCATTGATCAATATTTTGCTTTTAAGTATTATTCAGAATTCACTGTGTCATGAACATGTGACTACCCTTGCCAACTAGTACTTCTTAAAATGCTAGGTGCAGAAATGGACTATAAACAACAGCTATAGCTTGAAAATATAAAATGGAAACATGTTGACAAATGTTCATTGCCCACCAGCTAACAGATGCTATAAAATCAGCATAGTACAAGTCTGTGTAACACACATGGGTTATGCGGACAAATTCGATTGTATGAGAAACACTCCATCAGCAGATGGACATGGAAACATACAAAGAATCAACTTTTCCACCCCAGGGACCTTACTATTCCAATGGTTTCATCCTTCACACCTTTTGTGATTCAAAATTATCATACTGACATTTTAGAATGGCATTAGTCAGGGGCCTAGTATGACAGGAAAGAGGAGTACCTCTTCCTCAGACCAAATAATAGGGAAAACAAACCCTTTCCCTAAGCCCATCAAACCAACTTCACATAATACAATGAAACAATGGCCCTTAAAAAAAAATTGGTGTAGTGTTCAAAGAAAGATGGATGAAGATCAAAAAACCACAATGTAATGTAAGGATGTGTTTCAAGGTACACCACATCAAACTGCATTTCTGGAGACTGTTAAACACCATGCTCAAAAGCACATGACACAAAAACATTATGCAATGAATAATTCTTGATTGAAGAGCAACAAACAACAATGCTAAGGCAGTGCTGATTTTATGAAAGGCTTGAGGAGACAAGCAGAGGCAATTACATGTGTCTCTAGGTACATCCATTCTATTTGGAAGTTTGGGGAAACAATAAAGTCAGAAAGGCTGCTTGTTGAGAATTACAAATATTTCACTATTTCTGTAACCTCTTCACAGAGGGAAATTCAATTATACTAGGGCAATTATTACACTTCAGCCGACTGCAGTGGCCGTGCGGTCTAAGTCGTGGGTCTGCGGCTGCTTGCTCGACAGGATTTCGGGTTTGAATCCTGCCAGGGGCATGAATGTCTGTATCTTGTTAGTGTTGTGTGTTGTCAGGTAGGGGTCTATGCAACAGAGGAGACCTACTGCGTGTTGATGTCTCTGGAGTGTGATCCTGAAAACTCTATAATGAGGAGGCATAAGACCACTAGGCTTGTCGGGCCATGAAAAAAATTATTATATTCCACAGAAGCAATATTAGACATATACTGTAAACAGGGGTTCAGCTCTTGGAAATGTAAAAATTTTGATAATATACAGTATAATGCTCTAACACAACAACATAATCCATTCAAATGCTAAGAAATACTGGCCGATCAAGTTTACTAATAATATTTCATAAATCACTGTAATTTGATGTGTGATACATTTTAAATTCATTTACAACATTTTCTTAAGCATAATTCCTTGTCTGATGTGATGATGTGCATTGCAAAATCATTGGAAAGTGGCTGAATCACGTTTGCTTCTCCTGAATGTTATATCACAAGGAAGTTCTGATTTGTAGGTTACCCCACAACATGCCTATACAGGCACAGAAGGGACGTTGAAGTACAGCTCTATCCACACACAACCTTGGTACCAGAAGCAGTACACCCTGGCTGCTTTATCCCCATGAAAGACCCAGTACCGTCATGCAGGAGGTTTGGTGGGCCTTGGGACTGGCTTGGACAGGGCCGGCAAATCTTTCCCCCACCAGAATTCGATCCCCGGACTGCCCAGAACATAGGAAGTTACTAAACTGACTGTGTGATCCCAGCCACCAAACATCAAGATATACAAGTCAATATTTTGAAGCATACCACACAGAACATTTCCAAAATATTGTAAAACAGGTTACACTCTAGGATTTCAGGCTTCCACTGTGAAGTAGATGAGATCTGCACTCTTCTGGGATACTATGTGTTGCATAGTGGTAATTCCTTACTGACGTTTTGGGACAATAATTTGGTCCCATTTTCAAGGGTCAACTTGAAGATGGGACTGACTGGTTGTCCTGAAATATCAGTCATGAAATATCACTAAATACCGCATAATATACCAGAAGAGTGCAGATCACTTTTACACTCTAGCTCACATCAGGATGTAAAAAAAAAAAGAGAGAGAGAACATACAGCAAAGCAAGACCCCTAGCAATTAACATAACAGATGGCGGCACATTCTTATTAAAATTCTTCCTACAAGATTCAATGTATTAGAGTATATGACGGTGCATTAATACTTCCAAGAAATAATAAAGCAAAGCTTTAATGATTTCTAAATTTTACAAGTGTATTTCATTTGTTCAAATAACATAAACAAGAGGCACTGTCAATGTTGTGTGAAGTGACATTATATGGGTGCACCCCTCTCCTTATGAACCCTACACAACTGTGTGGAAGCCATGAGGGTGCAAGTTACACATACATAACACATCCAAATAATGTCACAATAAAAACAATAATGAAATATACAAATACATGAAAGAACAATGAAATGGAACATGACCACATGTAGTCTCTGAGCCAAACAACAAATACGTGCCTGTATCATATTCAATGAAAACCAAAACACCTTGCTAGCATCACGTGGATGAACTCAAAATGCACAGACAATACAAAAGCCCATGATGACAAGTCAGGGACAATGACCTGGGTTGGCTGGCTGAAAGGGACTTTCAAACAAAAATCCAAACAAAATTTCAAGACCTACTTCCTCACTGCCAAGGACCAAAGTACCTTCTTGAAAGTCAAAACGGGACATACATACGTGGTGGTGGGGAAAAAGGAAATGACTGCCTGTGCCACTAAGTTCTAGAACTACAACATGGCATATGGGGTATAACAGGACTTCAGAAACCTAAAATGATAAGGGCCAAGGTGGCCCTTGCAAACCTCAGTGCATGCAAATATATACAACATATATGGATAGTCACTTAACTGGTTTCTCCATATTCACCACATACCTGTTTAAATTTCCTCTCTGAAAGTCATCAGCTATGTCCCAATCCACTGCTCTATCTAGTGGATGACTTAAATCTTGCATATCCTCATCGTCACTTCCATGTGCTGCTTCATTTCCTAATTCCTTGGGTACCTGAGACCCCAAAACACTATCTTCATCTATATACACACTGCTGTCAAGGCCATGCAGTATCTCAGCCAGTACCACATCTTGGGAACCCACTAGACACAAAAACTGATACTGGTTACAGGCAATATACAAAAATGTGATGAAATGAACTACACAGAGGCCTTGGAAGAATGCCCACAGGTCTCCATCAGGTACCTAACCCTCCAATGTGTGGCAATTCTATTGACTTGTTGGGATTGAAATGCATGTGATAATCCCTAGTGACATGTTCTTTGCACTGGATGGCTTACAGTATACAGGACTGCATGGAATAAAACAGTAGGAAGCTTCCAATGCAGCCATCCCTACCATCCATGGGACTTCAATCTGATGGCTCAGTATAGCAGCTTACATTTGATTACACACATCCACAAAATAAATGCTCTACATGCTACACATATAAATGGTTCTTTCTTAATTATAAAACATTTATCTGTCATCCAGAAAAAGCCTCTTCATAAGCTTTATATTTGCTTTGTTTTGATAATGGTGACAACAAAGATGATGATGATGATATGTTCCATTTTCACCATTCTCTGTAACATAACACTTAGCTTCTGCAGAAGGGACATCCCACCTTAGTCAGCAAACCTATATTCTTACTAAAATATAACAAACTGCTGCATGTTTCAACCCTTTTTAATTCTTGTAAGTGAAATTGCCTGATGATGGCCAAAATGGGTCAAAACATATAACAATTTACTACATTTTAATGAAAACAGAGTTCTGCCCAACAAAAGAGTGTATATATTTGATTATATCTAATGCCCACCGCTGTCCAATTTTCTCACATGGTCAGGTGAACATATGAAATACAGTATCATAGGTCACAGTTTCAACATTTGTGTTCTACCACTGTGATAAATGGTGTTGCTAGAGAGCAGGTAAAAGTGATTGTGCACTGCTGGTAAGAAGCTTGGCTCTGTACAGAAGTCAGTAAGAGTGATTTCCAGCCTTTCGCAGAATTCAACTCTTCATTAATGTGTTCACAAGTCTCCCACAGGCAAATACCATGAGCCGCATTAATTCAGTCAACATCATCACATCCCACTTCTCTGAGAGAGAAGGAGAGAGAGAGGGGGGGAGGGAGAAACACATGCACACACACACACATACATATATATTCCAGTTCCAGCCAAAGCCCTGTATACACAATTTATTTTTTTCCCACAATCACTGGATCTGAATTTAGCAAAAGGTGCACTTAGTGTAACAAATATTTGACTGTCCAGAATTTGTACATCTATCTGGTGTGGTTGTGGTTGAAACAACATAGTGTTAACACCCAATCATGACTGATGATGAGTGAAGTCACATTGGAAACATGCACTGCAACCACACTCCTTTTTCACCAGCTTCTTTATTAACTGAGGCTCTTCCAGTATGCATTTTATGTTATTAATTACTTTAAAAATTCATTATATATTATTCATGTTGTAACTATTTGAACTGAAATAAAGTAAACTTATCATCCTGCACGACCATATGCTGGTCTCCAACATGTCCTGGCAAATGGTCTAGTATGCCACACACCGGTCTGTGTGTGTTTACTAGGTAGCAATATTAATGTCCACACTAAGCCAGAAAACTCAGGCTGTCAAGAGATACAACTCGCATATAAACCCACCTCAAAAGGGTTAATTATTAATTTATAAAAACTATTTTATCATGATTATCACACTTCCCACCTCATACAATGCTGCAAGTTATGAGATACACCCTACAATTAGTAAGGTATATTTGCAGATTAAATGTCTTAACAGCAGAAATTGTTACAATGCGGGGAGATATTTTCGGTACTTTCTTCACAGCAGCGGCAGAAGGGGGGGAGAAGGATAGGTCTTTTGAGGTGGCAACTACCATACATACAGAGAGTTTTAAAAGAACATGAACAGCTTAGTAATGCCATTTTATGCCAATCCCCATTCATTCAAAATGTCAGTTTACTTTATGGAGAACTATTCTTCCCGAAATTCACTAAACAGATATTTCACTGTATAATTGGGCCTCAGATCTACACACATGGCATCCAAACTGTCACTTCCCTTAAGGATACCTAACCAATATTTTACAGTATTCTAATTCCATCTTTCAAATGGTGTCACCTCATGCGCACATGAATTCATGACCTCCATGTAGCGATCACTAGTTCAGAAAGAACATGTGCTCATATTTTCATATTCCAGGTTATGACAATGTCTTGGTACCAGTCTCCAACATCATGTCATACGACAACATGAATCTTCATTGTCATGAAGAAAGATGTCAAATCTTATCCCTTTAAAGTCTAAACTTTCATATGCATTTTTCATCTCGCCTATGTACGCTATGTCTCATGCATCTCAGCCTCAACTTGATCATCCGAATAACATTTAAGAAAAAGTAAAAATTTTGAAGCTTTTGATTATGCAGTTCTCTTTAACCTTCTCTTTCTTATTGTCTCTTGAATGCAAATATTTCATTAAGTACCCTGTTTTTGGAACCTCAATGAACGAATATACATAAAACACGAATGACACTACGAACTGTTAGGATCATGTATGATCAGAAACCAAAAAAATTCACCATAACTGGCTGAAAATACTCAAAAGAATGCAAAGCTCAATAGCTTTTAGGGCATTAAAGGCAATTTGTTTTTCAATGATGTTGAACTGGAACATCCTTTACATACTGCAGTTACTCGTGCTTGAGTATCAGACGACTCTGCACATAAAATGACCCCCTTCACAAGCGTCAGTTTAATTTTGCGCACAACTACTGTATAAGGGAACCACATTTTTTATATGATGAACCGTTAACAACTCTCATCTTACATTCAGGCAAATAAATAAAACTAGATAAAGCTGTATGCATGTCAAAATGTTAAAGGGAAGGACAAACATGTACGGGATAAAACTGGAAGATAAAACATTACAATGGAACAGTAACAAAACAACGGCACAAAACAAGCGACAGATGTTTTGAGTGTTGTGTGAAGAATGTGAATTCCCCACTAATCTTTTGGTCTTTTCAGTAAAGATACAAATATATACGTGCTGTCTATAGTGTTATACAAGACACAGCCAGCACTACAAGATCCTCCACATGAAAATCATCTTCGTGCATTAAAATACGAAAAAACAGCACCATGGCAAACTTCAATACTGTACATGTTCACTAGTTTCCTGCTCTAACCTTATGAATGGCATCTGTAATTTTGCTTGGTTACTTGGTTTTCAATTTTCAAAATCTGGGTAGCATGTTACAAACATTAAACTACATACAACACTTAATTTTCATAAAAGTAATTACATGCATGTGGTAGCTAAGAGAAAAACCAGGCAATGTGAACATCACACTGCAATTTGCAAGAGCACAACTAACTGTACGAAATCTAATGAACTCACCAGAACATTGGTGTACTGAAAAAACCATGGAAACTATCAATGGTCCACTCTGAAAAATATTTCATATTTCTACTACATGATAATCAACCATAACAATTACTACCCTGATGGCATCAAAGGTTAAGAGGCTGTCAAGTCCATCACAAGTACTACACCACAAGTGGTACTGAAGTAATATATGCATGCCATTCATTTAATTCGTCCACAACACACACATCCCTTCTATTCATGGCCACGCTTGTCCAGCGGCACTGTGTTTTTTCATGCCATATATTATTCAGTTATATCATTCCACCAAAGTCTTAAATAAGTTGTTGTTGAAAAACTCCATTTACTATATTCTGAAGTGTCACAAATGTCACAACTCGAATCATGGATGAAATATAAAAATTGCTTTTCTGCTCACACCTCCTCCCATAATTTCCATAAACTGAAAACACAACCAAGGTTTAAACCCTCTTAAAAATGCTGTGACTAAAAACAACATGTACATTGCTCAGCTGAATTATTAAGTTCATTTTGAACCTTCTAAACAGGTCATCAGTTGATCAGTGACAGAATATTAGCAGATATATACGGCCAGCTAATAGACTCAGAACATTAATTAAGCACACAGTCCTACTACAAACACTGTACTTACAGACAACAGAATCACGAGTTGCTCCTGCTTCCCTCTGGCTTGATGACAAGCTCAAAACCAAATCTTCATCTACAAATGAAGTATCATCCTTTTGTTCCACCTGTTCATGTCCGATAAAAGAACCAGATCCAGATGACTGAATGTGTACATCCAAAAATGAGGCTTCAACAAGCCCTGAATTCTCCGGTGTCTCAGCAGGATATGGTGTTCTTGCAATATCAGGAGTGTTTGGTAGTGGTGAGGTACTGTCAGAAAACTGTAACGAAAATTAAACAATATATGAAGTGCAAAGTACTTATGTTGAAACAGGAAAAGGACTCAACTTGAAGTACAAATATTTTCTAAAGACTTTTTTCCAATTTTGAACCATAAATGGTGTTTAGGTTCACTTACTGCAACTATATATTTAACAACAGACCTACTCTAATGTAAATAAAAAGAAGACTGAACAACTTATTTACAAACACACACACACACCTGTGAGTTTAACAGCAGTAACTTCTCATGTAATTTCTGTTTAAAAAAAACTTCACTGTCAGTAGGAGCTGCCAGTAGACGCCCCTGAGAAGGCTGAGGAGTTATTTGGGATGTTCTTCCTTCCTCCCTCCGTCGCTGTTTCTCATCTTCCCAGATTGCTGCCAGCCCAGGATTTACTACCAATTCGTCTAGTAATGTGAAACAAACACTAAGACATAATTAAAGTGTAATGCAATGTGGTGCACACAACAAACCTTGTCGTGATGTCACGAGAATGCCCATTTTTCCCATGGCTTATGAAATTTGACAGCAGAATTTATTTTCTCAGCATTACCTGCAAAATATGTCATGACATTTCAACTTCTTTGGTACTGCATAATAGCTGTTCAAGTCTCTTTGCAACATGTGGCTACTCTAACAAGTTAGTTATAAGTATGCATCACAAAATCTCATCCTATGGTTCATGTTGTTTTTCTGTGTGGATCACATAAACCCCTATTCCACTCATAAAAAGAAAGAACACGGCTGGTAGTCTCCGACAGAAAAACCTAGCCCTCCTGAGGTATCATTACCTCACTCTAATATCAATGCCACATGAATAAGCTCACCACACACCTGCCACCTTGCGCATTTCCAATTGTTGGTCCTTGAAACGGCCATTCTTGGAATTCTCAATTTCCACGTGGCATGATACAAAGCTTACAACTCACACATGTCCAAAGGAGCATATCCCACTGTTCATATTACAAGGTCCATTCTTACTCTTTAACCGTTTAATACCAAACAACTTCCAAAGACATTGCGCAGTGAGCCCTTTAAATTGCCGAACAAATTATAAAGATGTTGCAAACAGTGTGTCGAAGTTTGGAAGAATTTTGTTCACTCCTATCCGTTATATTGCAGTGGCATGGTAAGCTGCAGGACCCTCAAGGTCAGGGTTTCTTTGTGGAGTCAGAATGTACGCCCTCCACAAACCGTAATTTATATGCTAACACATGGTAACTGCGTATTTTGTTTCAGCTGACTAATATGTTCCTGACACTGCTACGTTTGTTTATTGCTTGCTTTGGATTTCTCTGTGGGTTGAAATATCAACACTGGCCTATGAAGCGAATACTCTGTCTTGACCAGAAAGGTTGTCAGTGGCATACTGTAGCCATATAAATCGAACAAACCTAATGCTCAAATTCAGAGATATCTACTAAGAACGTCTTGGGCACCCTCGAATAGCTGGAATTTCATATAGTAGTCACATCGTAGCTTTAGATCTGTTTTGCTGTCACTGTAGAAGACGTTCATATCTTTAGAGGCATATGGTTTCTGCAAGTCATTCATAATGTAAACAAGGCAGACGATTGTAGGTCTTGGAGCCACGGCTGGGGGAAAAATAAAACTTGTGGAGGAAGCCATTAGTGAAATTCTGGTTGCTGACACCGACTCGGAATCAGGTGCTGAGACAAGTGATGTTGAGGACGATGGCAGCAGCAGCAGCAGCAGCAGCAAGCCTCAGAAGAAGTCGCCATAACAAACACTGGCGAGTGAAATCATCAACCCAACTGCCCTGCCGTCTGTGTTCTTCTCGCAGCCATAGTAAGGGCACATAGTGAATAAGTGTGCAAGATGTGACGTGGGCCTGTGCGTGGTGCCTTGTTTTGCGAAATATCACACCAAAGTAAATTTGTAATACTGTGTGTCGTGATAAAACAGTGATCCAAGGTGCCACACACCTTCCGCAGCAACCAGAATTATGTGAGTAATGAACTATTTATACCACATTTTATATAAAGAATGGGATTCACAGGCCTAAATTCATTATAAAAATAGGTGAACTTTTTTTCCCAGATTAAACAATTCATAAGCAGAGTGCAACATTTTACTTCATTAAATTTGAAGGAAGAGTCTATGAGATATGCTTTTTTCTTCTAAGAGTACGCATTAAAATTTAAAATCCCCAGGAACAAAATCTCGGCATGCTGTGTTGCACAGAGGGATTTAATTCCGGCGTCAAAAGGCTTAGTACAAGCCTTATCCTCTCTTTCCCCTTCTGTAGCTATGATTAGCCAAAATTTCCTCCAACCTCCTCTTACATCTGACACAAAACTTCTTCCCAACTACTTCACCATCCACATGAACGTATCTAAATCACCCTAAAGGTGGATGCAATATGTTCCTCTGAAATGTCAGAACATTCTACCACTACATGCTGCAGACAACCAAAAGGAGGCAAGCAACTGTTCAAGGACTGCTACGAAAACCTGAGAATTTATATTGTTTCTGTGGCGTTAACAAACTTTTTTTTGTCAAAGAAAAATTTCCAAGGATGGTTGGTCACCACAGTAACCTGATTTAAAACCACCACATTTGAAACATCATGATGCAGTACACACAGTCAATTCTCAAAAGCTCCAAGAATTCAAAAGAGGTGCTGACAAGTCTCATTGAAAGCATTCCTCAAACTGAAGTGACAAGCCTTAGCAAAAAAAGGAATGAGTGACAACAAACATGTGACGGCCAATTCCTAATTTCCTGGCTAGCCATACGCTGCTCTTTAAATTGTTGTTGATGGTGTAGTGATCTGTATCCTGGCTGCCTTAAGTTACTCACCAGTTTGCTGAAGTAAATGCAGAAACATCAATACTTTCCATTACAAATCTGTTCAGTGATTTTTTTTTTTAATTTAAAAAACATGCATCACTCACTGATACCACATGGCAGATTGAATCTAGTGTGGTAATCTTCAAACCTCTCACTAATACCAAGTCCTACACAACATTTCTTACATTCCGTTTTCTCCCTGTTAATCCTTATATGGAACCCCACAGATAGCAACATAATGTGGAGCATCAAACAGACCATTGTTTGCCATACCTTAATTCTAGTGGCACACCTTGTTCCTCAGAAACCAATGGCCTGCTCAGGGCCAAAATGGATGAGGTAAACTTTAAGTCACTGTATCAAGTTCTGTAAGAGGTTTAGTCCTTATCAGCAAGTCCTTCTGGTACCAACCACAAGTCAGGCAGTAGGAAATAAGAACTCAAAGAATAACTTCTATGTCCATTTCCATGACTGACTTCATACGCCGCCCACGTCCACTACACTGTATGAAGTATCTGTTCAGCCACCTGTCCATTTCCACATCTGACACTCTATGAAGTAATTGTTCACCCCAGTCCATTTCCATGTCTGATACTGATACTGTATAAGGCAACTGTTCACAATGCACACCCCCACCCCACACACACACACACACACACACACACACACACACACACACACACACCCACACCCATTATTTCCACATCTGACCCCGAATCAAGTTAACAGTTCACCCAACTGTCCATTTCCACATCTGACACTGTATCAAGTAACTGTTCACCTTCCCGTCCACTTCCATGTCTGACACTATCAAGAACCTGTTCAATAATTCCATTGCCAATGTCAAAATACCCCCTAGGTCTATTTGCAGCCCTCTTTAACTGTTGGCTTTGCATTTCCATGCTGTTGCATAAGGTATCACTGTCTGGTGAGTCATGAATATTTGCCAGGTTGTGTCTGTCTTATTCACCTTTCCAAACCACTGCTGTCAAGTCATCTGCAGCCTTAAATTCAATGTTGTGGCCCACTCAGACCTAACAGAAAGAGAATGCTACAGGTCCTACCACCACCAAACACACAAGTAAGTCAGTAATCTTTAATACAGGCACTTTCAGAAAATGTAGTGAAGCATTTGATAAATGTATAGGGACATTCTATAGCTTTATGTAGGAGCCAGGCTGTAATGCCATTTAGGTTACCGCATACAGCCTCATAGGTACCTGTAGCAGTGTGCACAGCTGCATTTTTGTGACTGTACAGGAACAGTTTATAGCTTACAGATGGTGCTGACAGGCTGTAAAGCTATGTAGATTCTTTCTGTAGAATATAAGGAGCTGTATCCCAATGCCACAACATACCATTTTGGTCAGATGCATAAGTGGGGAGGAGGGAACTTTACTTTTATATTAAACAGTATGTGGTTTACTGCAGTGAGTACCTGTAATGGTCCTCCTGTTGGTGATGTCTGCTGCCATAACATCTGCTTCAATTTCACAAGTACTGATCCTGGTGACACTCTCTGGGAGCAGCATTTCCTCAGACAGGTTTTCAGAACACCCTACAGAAAACAGAACTATACACCACAACTCACCAACTTCTGTAAGCATCACTGTGCACAGACTTGCTAGATTTGTTACAATTTACACCAATTAAATAAGAATATTAAACAAGTTCAGGGGTAACCACTTACACAAACAAATACTGAAAGTACTCAAACCTGGAAATGTGTAGTTTGTGATTTGAAATAGCTCTCCATAACACAGGTACATACTATCAGTAAGTTTATTAACACATCACTGTGTATCAAACATCAAATAATAATGTTTCAGTGTTCCTTTCACAGCATAAATTTCATGCACCCAACATATAATTCCTCACCTGCACATTGTTAAAAAAAAACTGCTAAGGAAAACTTGCATATTTTTAAAATCATCATTGTGAAATTTTACAGACCCCATACTGAATAGCAATACTGGAAATGCACAAACTTCTGTAACAGAAGCAACAATTCTTAACAGTCCTGAAATTTTGTTTTAACAAATTCTGGTAATCTTAGTAGTATTTATATTATGTGCATTAAGTATGTTATTCATATAATTCCAACTACATGCACCTACATCAACAAACATATATTGTATTATCTCATGGCATACAATCTCCTAAATCTCTCAGTTTAAATAATCCATTCTCAGGAAGAATCAAACAAAACATATAAGAGATGTACACAAACACCAGTACACTCATTGTCAAATATGTAGAATATACAAATACAGAATGTTGCAGTAAGATATCAGTATTTTATATTACACTAATGTAAATAACTGATGTTTGTATATTTATCATTATTAACATTATTAATATTATATTCAAGAAGACATTAAACTACTGGTGTCTGTATGAAAACTGAATGTTCTCCTACACGGTCCACAGCAGATCGG
>Ga0209628_10001131_pt1 | contig 16933 bp, 14 predicted proteins | sample TergutCu122P4_FD_187285 | JGI IMG/M metagenome (GOLD analysis project Ga0209628, IMG submission 187285) | Cubitermes ugandensis P4 segment gut microbial communities from Kakamega Forest, Kenya - Cu122 P4 (SPAdes) (version 2) | ecosystem: Host-associated > Arthropoda: Insects > Digestive system...
TTTTCGAACCCACAAGCGGCACAGTCTCCCCAACCAGTGCAACCACCGGAATAGACGGCAAACTAACAAACCTGCCCACCCCCACAAGATCAGGATACACCTTCATAGGCTGGTTCACAGCCGTCATTGGTGGAACAAAAATAACCCCCGACACAATATTTACCACCGACACCCGAATCTACGCCCAATGGGAACAAACCATCAACCCACCCACTACCGATGACACCTCACCCACCACACCACCTACTAATGATAACACAAACGTAGATGATAAAGCAAATAGTAATCAATGGTTATGGATAGTTGTTGCGTTAATTATTGTTGCAGTAGTTGTAGCAGTGGTGATAGGGTTGTTTGTTTTTAAACGTACAAAAAACCCCAACAATAACCTAACACAACAATTCACACAATAAGACTGTACTTTTATCAGTGCAGCTTCTTTTTTTCTCTTGTTGAAGGTGTGTGTGAAATATTTTTTTTGTTATATGTATTAAGCATGTGTCTTATGCTTTTTTAACAATTATAGCCTGTGTATAAATGTGTATAAACATCATGTGCTTGTTTGTCAAATAAGAATGGCGTAAATTTTTAAATTTTAATGAACTGCGAGGTAGCTAAAGGCACATTTTCATTGAGAGCTAAATGCATACATTTTGTGTTTATTGGTTTGAAGTGTAAAACACGAGTTTCCGGATGTTGCCTTAACTCTTAATTAGTCCGATTTTGGGACAAACTTTCTGTCTATGCTTCTTTTACGTTTATGCTTTAGGTAGTTTAGCTTTATCAGGTGTTTAAGCTTTAAATCACACGCACAAATGAACGTTTCTTGTTGTTTACAGACATCAAGTACATTTGTGTTTAAAGTCTTACAATGCTATTTATAGTCTGATAACCCCTTTAGCGTTTTATGTGGAGGCAATAACCTGTTGGACACAGTACAAATAAAAGAAATGCTCAATATTCTCAGGCAAACGGTAACTGTGCCCAGTCTTGTTAAAGCTAAAAATGAGCCCTTTGAAACACTCATTGTCACGATTCTTTCTCAAAATACTGCAGATAAAAATACTGATGTTGCTTTTACACGTTTAAGACAATGTTTTCAGATCACTCCAAAAATCCTAGCAGATGCTGATCCTGTGCTGATTGAAAAGTGTATCAAACCTGCAGGTCTTTACAGGAGCAAAACCTGTACAATCCAAACAGTTTCAAAAATAATCCAAGAAAAATATGGCGGTTCAATAGCAACTATTTTAGCTTTACCCTTTGAAGAAGCAAGAAAAACTCTTATAGGCATGCCGGGGGTTGGACCAAAAACAGCTGATGTAGTGTTGCTCTTCTCTGCTCAGAAACCTACAATACCCATTGACACCCATGTTAACCGTGTCTCCAAACGTTTAGGTATTGCGCCAAAAATAGGGGGCTACGAAATAGTTCGCCTAAGCCTGCAAAAATTGTTTGCAGAAAATGATTACTTGATGGCACATCAACTTTTAATCGGGCATGGTCGTAAATTCTGTAAAGCCCAAAAACCTCTCTGCAACAGTTGCCCCATTATCAGTTACTGCAAAACCAAGGGAGCGCTCTAAATGGTTACCCTTCCCCGACAAATAATGGACTATTTCCCATACCCAGAGGTACGCATACATCAAGATCAATTCATAAATACCATATACAATGCAGTAGACGCAAAACAGTCTGTATTAATCGAAGGTAGCAATGGGTTGGGAAAAACTATCTCCGCCCTTTCCGCATGTTTACCGGTTGCAGTTGAGAAGAATCTCAAAATTCTATACGTTGCCCGAACCCATCGTCAACATGAACGCGTGATTGACGAGTTACGTATGATTTACAAAAAACACCCAATTAGTGGTATATCCATTAAAGGCCGTAATGAAATGTGCCTTAACGCATTTGCTGCCAACGGTGCTTTTGACTCAAAATCCCTCATGGAAATGTGTGACCTTCTAAAAACCAAAGGCCGTTGTCCATATTATAGAAATGTAGAGTTACAAACTTATGATTATCTACAGTTAGTTAAACAATTGGCTGTGAAACCCTATACAGCAACTGAAATTCAACATATCTGCAAAAAGAAAGAAATCTGTCCATATGAACTCGTTAAAGCCTCCCTTCAAGATACAAAAGTCATAGCATTAAGTTACCTCTATGCTTTTGACCCGATGATTCGAACAGCTTTTTTAAAACACATAAACACTGACCTCTCAAAAGTTATCCTTGTAGTCGATGAAGCACACAATCTGCCAGAGACAGCTGTTGACATTTCTAGTAGCAGCTTGTCTCTTTTTGTTCTACGACAAGCAGAAACTGAAGCCAACCATTATGGCAGCAAAGACGTTGAACAATTTATACACTTTTTCCGTGAAGAAATAGAAAAATTATTAGAAACTGTTAACCGCGAAGAGATAATTAACCCTGACCAAATAATTGACATAATTAAAAAATGTGGCATATCTAAACCTCGCAGTTTTTTTGAACACATACATGAAGTCGGCACTGGAATTAGACGTAGTCTACTCGCAGAAGGTAAAAACCCCCGTAGCTACATAAATTCCCTGTCTGATTTTTTACTACATTGGATTGAAACCTGCGATGACAGCTCATACATCAATGTTGCCAGCCATTATTATAATGAAAAAAACCAAAAAACCGCCAAACTAGAAATAGTTGCCCTAGACCCTTCAAAAATAACTGAACCCGTTTTCTCTGCAACATACGCTAACGTTATCATGTCAGGTACTCTACAACCCCTTGATGCATATCTAAAAATAACTAAACTTTCCAAAAACGCTGCCCAATTCATAGCTCCTTCACCATTCCCAAAAGAACACATCTTCTCAGCAGTTTGCTATGGCGTTACCACAGCGATGGAAAAACGAACCCCCCTGATGTATAAAACTATAATCAAACGCATTGTTGAAGTAGTAGAAAACACTCCAAAAAACACTGGCATTTTCGTTGCCTCTTTTGACGTTATGAAATCACTATTTAACGAGGGCTTAGCCTTAGCCCTAGACAAACCCCTCTATAAAGAAGAAAGAGGAATGACCTCTAAACAAAACGAAAAACTTGTATCCGACTTTAAAGCATGTGGAAACAAAATGGGTGCCGTATTTCTAGGCGTTCTGGGTGGCAGAACTTCTGAGGGGGTTGATTTTCCTGGCGACCAAATGAATTCTGTTTTGGTTGTTGGAGTACCTTACGCTGAACCTACCCCACGTGTAAAAGCCCAGATTGATTATTACGAAAACTGTTTTCCTCGCTTCGGACGAGAATACGGTTATGTGCTACCTGCTATGAAAAAAGCGTCTCAAGCAGCAGGTCGACCAGTACGCACCCTTGACGACCGTGGAGTGATTATCTTTTTAGATTCACGATATGCAACAGGTTACTGCCGAAATTTCTTACCCTCTTGGGTAAATAATGGCATGAAAATGCTACCTGACCAAGATGGAATTTTAGCAAAAGAAGTAAAAAACTTTTTTAATTCTGCAAAGGGGTCTCCTTAAGTTCAGGATCCAGTCTAATTCTGCCAATTGCAATAACAGCCGGTTTAACACAAACAGGTGTTAACACCTTCATTACCCGCCGAACACGATTATATTCTAACATGATGCCAATTCCAAGAAAACGATTTTTTGAATCTAGCAATCCGACAAGAATTCCCTTCTCTTTACCTTGCTCTTTTGGAAGAATATTTTTTTCCCGAATTTCCATATAACTAGAACACAGCGAACGCACTTTAGCTTCTTTTAGATACTTTGCAAAATTTAATTCCCGCAATCTCACACGTTTTTCAGAAACACGCTCATTAACCGCCACAGAGGCTTCAACATAAAACGTAGATACCGTATTTATGGTGGAAAGCAACGGTTTAAGTTCTTCTTGATGCTGAATACCAATTATCAAATCAGGCTTAAGATGATTAACAAGTTGCATTTTATGATTAACCGCACTTTCACCTTCTACCCAACCATCAACATTAATTATCACATAATCCGCTTCAGCTTTATGCATAATCTCTCTATGCATTGCAGTTAAACCATCCATGGTTCTATTTATTGCCTGGATTGGTGAAGTAACCCCAACAAAACAGGCGTTAGCCATTTTTACCTCGTAAAGTTCAGTAACTTTTTTAGCAGCATATCCATAAGCGATAGTACATGGAGGACCAATATCTGATTGATCTATATCGCTGTCTAGAATTGCAATCTTGTTTTTTCTGTCCACAAGCTTGTTAACTAGGTAAGTACTGAAACTGCTTTTTCCTGAATCAACTTTTCCCATAACCATGATAACTGCTGGTTTGTTTTGTATATCCACAACTGCTTGAAACGCCTCATTCCATGATGTGGGAATTGTTGATGTTTCTGCTTCTTGCACTGTAGCATTTACTCCCAGCGAAATATGAAATTCTGCATTTTCTAAAATAAAAAAAGGCTGTCTCTTTCCTTCACGCACAATAATCTGCTGGTTTTCTTTTATAGTATACCCAAAGACCTCTACTTTACCTGAAAGCACTTTCACAGATGCCGAACCATTTACTAGTAAAGTTTTCCCTGATTCAATTGTTTTCTTCATTTTTCTTTCGCTCTTTTCTATGATAAATGCAGCCTACTCTTGTTGATATGTTAGTAGCTGACGTTATGTGCCTTAAGCGTCTGCTGCGTTTGCTTAACGGCAAATTTGTTCCCCGCTCGTTAACTACTTCCAAGACAATTTTGGACGGTAACGTGTTATCCAACGCTTCAATTAATTTCTTGTAAATTGGAACGCCATTTCCAATTTTGATTTTAACGTTTGTAACTGATAAGTTAACGTTTTTTAATATACTTTTTATTTTATTCTCCGTTTCTAATATACTCAAACAGTTTGCCTTATCTACTACTTTACCGTCAGCTATTGCTACTAATCCAATTACTTCGCCTGGATCAATACCTATGACCATTTTCTTGTAATGATCTTTTCCCTGCAAATTAATTGTAACTTGACTTATTAGCTTGTCTAACTCATTCTCAGATATGAACGTTAAAACTTTACCGTAATTTATTTTACTTTTCTCTTCAAATGTTGTTATTACTACTTTAACTTCTGTAGGTATAACGTTGCCAGGTATTAAACTAAAAAAAGGTATATTATTTTCCTTAAGCAAATTTACGATATGAAAATAAGCTCTTCCTTGTACTGTGGCAACTGCAACTTTTATTCTCATACCTTTGACCGATAATAATTTTTAAACACAACACATTATTACTCACAAGTTAATAATCTTGATGTGCATTTCCGTGATTGGCATAAAAAAAATTCCAACAGGTATAAACGATATTGACGCGAATTTAGATGGCGGCATAAGTTCTGAAACAATTACCCTAATCTATGGTGAACCTGAAACCGGAAAAAGCACACTTGCAACACAATGCGCTTTCAACTGCGCTCTACTAGGCCTAAAAACCTTATACATCGATTGTGATAACACCTTTTCACCAAAACGGCTCGCCCAAATAGCAACCGAAAAATTCGACCTCATAGCTGACAAAATTTTACTCCTTAAACCCTTAGACTTCAAAGAACAAACTGCCGTAATGGACCGCATAGGCGATTATGTAACACACAATTTTGGCTTAATTATCATAGACACTGTGAATTCACTCTACGGAGCCAAACTTGCCGAAACCCAAAATAAAGCTAAAGCCTTCAGTGTAAATAGAGAATTAAACAGACAAATGGCTATTTTAGCGCAAACAGCAAAAATCCAAAAAATTCCCATAATAATAAACAGCCAAGTTCGAAGCATGTTTAGTGACCAATCGGGCAACATTAAACCCGCTGCAAATCGTGTATTAACCTTCTGGGCTGATAACATAATATCTCTTAAGCCAACTGAAACAAAATTAATTAAGGTAACAATAGAGAAAAAACATGCAAAAACAGTGCACATTACCTGTTATGTACAAATAGGTGAGAGAGGTATATCTGCAGCTGAACTCTATGAATAATTTAGTCTGGTAAAAACCATGGATATACCTCTATTAATCCTGGCTTTAACATCCCTGATAAACCCTGCCAATCACTATGTGGCAATAATAATCGTAGCGTTGCTATTCATTTTTCCCGCGTACTGCGCAAATGCTACCCCCGTGCTTGCAGGTGGTGGACCTAAAATAGACTTTGGCAAAAACTTTATTGACGGTAAACGATTATTTGGCGATAACAAAACTTTTAAAGGATTTTTCTTTGGATGGGCTATTGGTTTAGGTGTTGGTTTAATTGTATGCTACTTTTTTATTCCATCATTTCCTCTTATCTTTGCAGTACTTACTCCCCTTGGTGCACTTTTAGGTGATCTAGCAGCGGCGTTTCTTAAAAGAAGGCTAAGTATCGTTCCAGGTGGTATGCTTCCGGTTATTGATCAGATTGACTTTGTTATAGGTGCAATAGTGTTCTCCCTACCGCTTTCACTAATTCTTCCCTTTGCTGTTCAATTCTGGGAAATTGCCATAGCAGCATTACTAATTACCCCCCCTGTTCACTTATTTACCAACATTTGTGCTTACAAACTTAAACTTAAAAAACACCCCTGGTAACCACTCCAATAACTATCACTATAACAAAACGATCTCTTAAGGAGACCTTCGAAAACCATATTTTCTAAAAATAGCCTGTTGAAAAACGTGTAACTATGTGTTTGATTCTCTAAAATGAAGTTTTCGGAGGCTACCTTGAAACCAAGTGCCTTAATATGAAAAAAGAGTAAAGGTAAAAAGAAAAGTTGTGTTCTTAGGTCATTCCCATTGATTTGATGCTAATTGCACTCTCAAGGAATATGTACGATAATAAAACAAGGCTGATGCCAACGACTAACATCATGTATGCTTGCCTTGGTTTACTAACACTTTTGGTACTTTGATAAATTGTTAATAAACCTGCAAAGCCCATGAGATATAACATTACCGATATTACTGTATCTGCAATAAATTGATCACTGAGACTTGGATATAAGAAGTAGAATTTATCATTGTAATACAAAGAAGGCATCAGATTTTCACTTGTTACGGCAAATAACCCGCCTCCCAATAGGAACAACACGTAACCAATCATAATGGCTGTTATAACTAGCGCGGATGGATGTGTTGTTACAATTTTTTTGAACCATTTATTAAGCGAAAATGACATCGACGATTGAGTTGTTGCCGGTGCTGGTTTCTGCTTTATTTGCTTCTTATTCTTCTTTGACATTTCTACTCCCATCCTCAATTAGATGTTTTACTACCTCTTTAGCCCATTCTCCAGTTAATGAATTTTTCGAAATATTAATTAAATAATCCATCCAAGAAACCTCTAAGGCCTTATTCCAAGTTTCAAATTTTTCACAAATATTTTGATAAGCCTTTAAATGTATATTGCAATAACCGTTTTCTTTTATGGGTCTACTGCAAATTTTACACTGCGTCATTTTTTCTGCTCCTTAGTTGGACAGTTCGGGTTAAGACATAGGTTCCATGGCTGTTTTGGGTTAATTAAAACTTTAATAATTGGGTAACCACAAGTTTTACAGGGTGTTGTTAACGGTTTAATGGTTCCTGTTTGTGGCAATGGAAAAGACGTGCTACAGGTTCCTTCAAAAAAGTTAGTACATCCTACAAAACGTTTACCTGTTTTTTTAGAGCGGATGATATTTAGCTTTCCTGTTTGACATTTTGGACAGTTTCCTATTGTTTGTTCCTTAAGACGTGTTTGTTTAATTTTTTGCCCAAGTTGTAATCCAATTTCTGACTGTTTTTGTTTAAGTGTCAGTGTGATAGTTTTCAAGTTTTCAATGGTGTTAACAAGCACATTTTGTTTGGTTTCTTGTTCTAATTGAATTTGTTCCATTTTTTCTTCAAGTTTTCTTGTCATCTGTGAGGAAACAACACTTGGACAATACTTTCCCAATACCTCAGCTACTTCAAAACCCAAATCAGTGATAACCAAGTTTTGTTGGCCTTCTAAATATTTACGTTCATATAATGTTTGAATTATCGTTGCACGAGTCGCTTTAGTGCCTATTTCTTCTTTTTCCATTTTCTTAAGAAGACTCCGCGGGTTATATCTTGACGGCGGCTTAGTGAACTCATCTTTTAAGATTACCTTATTTACCACAATTTTTTGTCCCTCAAAAATCCTGGGCAATAAAACATCCTCAAAATGCACATACGGCCTGTAATATTCTATCCAGCCTTCTTTTAATGTGCGATACCCCGTCATAAAAAACATGTTATGATTAATATCTACTGAAACTTTGATACTCTGTTTAAGTGCTGGTTCACCAAAAACGGCAAAAAACCGTTTAACAATCAGGTCATAAATATTTTTTTCATCTAGGGTTAAGTTTTTTTCAGGTATATTACCTGTTGGATAAATGGCTGGATGCGCTGGGTCAAATTTGATGCCTTCATTAGGTTTTAGTATAGGTTGAGCTAAAAGCTTCTGTGTTAACCTCTGATACAAAGTTGACCTGCCTAGATTTCTAAGTATATTTCTGTAACCTATAGTTGAGGGTAATTTTTGGCTACTTGTTCTTGGATAAGAAATTAAGGCGTTAACGTAGAGGTGCTGAGCAATTTTAGATGTACGCATAGGGGTGTATTTGAAAAGTTTGTATGCTTCACTTTGAAGAGTTCCTAAATCAAAGGGGGTTGGAGGTTTTTGTTGGAACTCTTTTACATTAATTTTAACAATTTGTCCCTCTTTAGCTTTACAGGCTGTGGCAATTATTTTTGCCTCAGATTTATTTTCAATAATTTTTTCGTATTCTAAATTAAACATTTGACTGTCTATGCCTATGTTTGCTGTTATACTCCAAAACGGTGTTGGAACAAAAATTCGAATATTTTTCTCTCGTGTTTCTATATATTTCAAAGTTGGGCCCTGCACACGACCTGCACTCAAAGTAGTATACACGCCACCGCTGTTTTTAACTGCTAAAGTTAACGCGCGAGAAAGATTTATGCCATATAACCAATCCACTTCATGTCTTGCTAAACCTGCTTCAATAAGTGAAAAATCAAGTTGTGGCAAGAGCTTAACAAAGGCTTCTCTAAGTTCTTCTCGGGTAAGCGTAGAATATTTCATACGCTTAGCCATTTTTTCTTTGTCACTACAAGCATATTTGAGGATACAATAACCTATTATGCTACCCTCAATATCATAGTCACAGGCATCAACAAATTCTTCTGCATTTTCAGATAGTTTTGCAAGCTCTTTTAACCATGTACGACTTTTCAAGTTGCCTTTCTTAACCATCCATTGTGGTGACCATTGATAATCAAAAACTGGGTAATCCCATTTAGTTTTTTTTGTACTTGTAACAGTGTATAGGTGACCAAGAGCTGGGGCTACAATTATCTCTTTATCCCCATTTTTTGCCATAAAAAATGGTACACCATTGCTGGTTTTCCGTACCGCTTTACCCTTGTCGTCTAATGCTCCAGCTATACGGTTTGCAGCATCGGGTTTTTCAGAGATAATTAACGTATATTTTTTCAAACGTTACTAAACCACACTTAATATTTGAAAAGAGTTCTCTTACAATAAGCTTTCACTGTAAGTCTGTTAAAGCCCTCTGAAACAGTTTAGCAATTAATAAATATCTCTAACAAGATTTCTTTTTGATTTAAATGTTACAATGTGTTATCTGTCATGGTTGTCAGCATGTTCTATATGAAGGCACTGAGCTTAATTCTATAGACGAAATTTTTCGTCAATATGCTGGTATTTGTCCAAAATGCGACAAAAAATTATCTCTTTTACCCTTAAATGTTGAAGTGACAGCTGTAAACAAGCAATGAGGTTGCAATAATGATAATGATGTCATCTACCAAGAAGTCCTCTCCATCTAATGCTGTTTTTATACCTGAGACTCACTGGGAGTTGGCTGCAAAAACACGCATGGGTAAATACTTAACTGATGTGGAAAGGGTCTTTATAGAAAGAGCTGTTGATTTTTCCAAAACAGAGCTTGTCCTTGACGTAGGTGCTGAGTCGGGTAGAATATCTCTTATTGCATTAAACACTAAAACTAATGTAGTGAGCATAGATATTGACCGTGTTTCCCTTAAACGTCTTAAACAACGGACGCAACAAGCCTATATTGTAGTGGCTGATGCGCGAAAACTACCTTTTATTGATGAAGTTTTTGATGCTGCTTTTATGATTGAAGTATTAGACTATATTCCTGAGCTTAAAGTTGCCTTAAATGAGTGCAATAGAACATTAAAGCTTTATTCAAACTGTGTTCTTTCTTTTGGTAATAAATCAAGCTTTAAAGCAAAGTTGAAGGGCTTAAAAGGGTCATCATATTTACATTCACATAAGTGTGTTATGCAAGACTTGTCTAAAACAGGTTTTAGATTACACGCCCAAGTAGGCTATAACTGGTTACCTTTTGGGAGAATTTCTCAGAATTGGTTAGTGCCTATTTTTGTATGGCTAGAGCGAACCTTTGGGCTGAGAAAATTGTACCGATATAGCCCATGGGTTATGTTCCATGTGGTTAAACAGCTAAATAAACGATAATGGCGTACTGTTTTTGGAAAAGCCATAAATAAACCACCTATGTGATATACTCAAAATAAACTCATAGAGATGGCTATACGTGAGGGGAAATTAATGTCTAAAGATCAAATTAGTAATGGTCTAAAATCTTTCGGAAAATCTTTCAAGGTTAATCGTTCCTCTATTCTTGCAATTTCAGCAATAATTCTAATACTCTTTATTGCCTTTACTGTACGTGTCCAACCAATACGTTGGGAAATACCTACCGGTCAAATTCACCTAAATGAGTATGACCCTTATTATCAGTACAGTATTACTAAATACATGGTTCAAAATGGTTTAACCTCACCATACACCGATCCTTGGATTAATTATCAACAATGGTACCCTCAGGGTCTTGACATGTCCCGGTCTCTTCCGGCATTGCCTGCAACAGCGGCTGTATTATATCAAATGGTCAGCTTTTTAGGCGTAAATGTTGACTTAATGGCGTTCTGTTCATTATTAGTTCCACTTCTGGGAGCTCTAGCTTGTTTAATACTTTACTTTATTGGAAAAGATGTAGGCGGTCGAGCAGTAGGTTTACTTGCAGCTCTTTTCTTGGCCTTAGCTCCCTCATTTGTGCAGAGAAGTTCTCTTGGCTTCTTTGATACTGAAATTCCAGGAATTCTTGGTTTACTCTTGTTTACCCTAATGTTCCTAAGAGCAATGGATCCAAAACGCTCCATACGCGGAAGTCTAATTTATTCTATAGGCGCAGCTTTAGCGCTAGCGTACTTCATCGCTGGCTGGGGTGCAGCATACTACATCTTAGGTTTAACAGCCCTTTTCGTATTCGTACTGGTATTGCTAAAACGATATGATCGCCGTTTACTAATCAACTATGGGGTAACTATGGGTTTAGGATTGCTTATCGCAATACAAGTTCCATACATTGGCGTTAGCTATCTAATGTCAGCTCCAGTACTTCTTGTTATGGCCGTATTCATATTGTTGCTTATTGTTGAATTTCTACGTAACAACATTTCAGCAAAAACCAAGATGCTCACAACTATAGTAGCGTTCACTGCAATAGTTACTAGCCTTGCTGCTTTATTAGTTACTGGATATCTTGGCAACATCGGAAACAAGTTCCTCACGGTTCTTAACCCCCTTCTTCGCCCCGATTCGCCACTAATTGCCTCCGTAGCTGAACACAGAGTACCCGCATGGAGTAATATTTACATGGAACTTGGTATATGCGTACTGTTCTTCCTTGTAGGTTTATATTTCACACTGAAAAAACCAACAAACCGTAACATATTCCTACTAATTTTCGGTGCAACAGGTATCTACTTTGGTGCTTCAATGGTACGTTTGCTAGTAATCTTTGCACCAATATTTGGTTTACTAATGGGTATAGGCGTAGTTGGTTTGTTAAAACCCTTCATGTCTATGCTTAAGGAAACTCCAAATATTACTGTGAAAGCAAAACGGAAGCTATTACATGTTAACAAACAATACAGCATTATTGGATTACTGCTAATATTCACTATGCTCATGACACAATTCGCGGTAGCCCCATCACCAAGTTACTTCTCACCAACACGTAACGAAAAATATGCTCCACGAGTCTTTCTTAACGGTTACATGCCTACATCTGTCCTATCTGCAGGCCTCCCCCTAATTCCCTCAGAACCCTTACCTCAATGGATAGACATGCTAAGTTACACTAACAAGAATTTACACTCAACTGATGTAGTTATTGCCTGGTGGGACTATGGCTACTGGCTAAGTGTTATGGGCGATGTTACTACACTTGCAGACAACGCTACAATTGACGAAGAACAAATACAAAACCTCGGCTTCATATACATGAGCACAGAAGAGCAAGCCTTAGCAATGATTTCCAAAAACTATGGTCAAAAAAATGTACAGTACATACTAGTCTTTGCAGCCATATATGTTTACCCCAATGAAGACTTTACTGAATACTATGCAATACCCTACGGTTTAGGTGATGAAGGCAAATGGATGTGGATGGCAAGAATCTCTGGAGACGCAAAAGACCGTTTAACAAACGAAGGCTTCATGATTCCTGGTAATACGTGGACTGATGAAACTAACTTTGGCAAAAGTAATAATTATGGCGGATGGGACTGGAATGATCAAGGCATGAACTCTGTAATCTATAAACTATTAAGCACTACAGAACAAATGTTCGCCAACAATAATGGACACATTACATCAACAAGCATGGAAATAGAACTGCTATACTTTAAACCCGAATTCATTTCAGGTGCAAACATCAAGTCTTTTAATCCACAAGGTGACCTAATTCCATTAGTAGGACTCTACAAAATCGACTGGGCTGCATACAACACAGCTCACCCCAAACCCTAATTTGGAACATGTGAGGGTTAAAGCGTGTTTCCAAAAGTTCCTGACCAACACAAAAACGGTAAACCTTTAATTCCAAACGGGTTAGGCGTACTCTACGTCTTATTCGTAGCCGTATACCTTTTTTTGCTTTATTTTCTTGGCATCGGATCTGTATCTTTTGGTATCTCTGCGCCTTTAACTCTTGCTGTATGCATTCTTTTTGGCGGGTTTATGGGGTTACTTGATGACTGGATGGATCTAAAATGGCGTTATAAAGCATTCATGCCTCTAATTGCAGCATTACCGCTGATTTATTTTGCAATGGATATGAATGCTCGTACATCCATAACTCTCCCCTTCATAGGGTTTGTAGACTTCGGTGTTTGGTATTTCTACTTAATAATCCCCTTAATTGTAATGATCGTAACTAACACGTTTAACATGCTTGGCGGGTTTAATGGCCTTGAATCCCTTTGTCCTGCAATAGTCCTTTTAGGTCTAATGAGTATTTCAGCGTTAACCGCCCCCTATTACCTACTGATGACTGGGCCTATAATTTTCTGGTTAATACTTACCGCCTTAAATCTTCGAGGAAAAATATTTGTAGGCAACTCTGGCAGTTTTGCCATAGGCATGACCATTGCCTCCTTTGCTATTATCGCGGATGTAAAACTCAGCTTAATAATTTCAATAATACCTTACATCTTCAACTCCTCTCTAATACTACTAACAGTATTTTTCACCCACAAAAAAGCCCTAATAACCTTAAAAGATAATAAACTTGAATCCAACCATAAACGAAGCCTAGTGACATTACTAACTTATCGTCGACCTTTAACTGAACGCAAAATCGTTGCCATAGTTTCAATAATAGTTGCCGTCTTTACCTTGATTGCAGTTATATACTCCTTTATTTCTATTCTTGGCTAAGCAAGAAACTGTGCTAATTTTGTCAAACCAATTATTTCATCAAAGTTTAACCCCAACGCATCTAACACTTGATCAAACGTTGACTGTAGATAGGCAATATATTTGTCAGTATCAATCTCGTTTTTATAAGTTAACTCAACAGGTTTTACACGTTCTTTATTACTGTTAACTTTGACAAAACTGATAAGATCTCCTGCTCGCAACTCTTTTCCACTCTTCTGTAAAATAAATGCTGCCTTCACATGTTGAGGCGTAGTTTTAGTATACCTGCTAATATCATCACCTAAAACAACATGAAATGCAAGCTCAGTATTATCGCTCCATTCACGTCGTTTTAGACGCGTATATCGATCTTTAACAATACTGGCAATGTCTTTTTTTGCGGCTTCGAACTCTGATGGAGTCTTAACTTTTGCAAGGCGTTCTTTCATTTGATTAAACGCCTCTTTGATAAAAACTGGAATATGTTTCTTCTTGCCAGTTAAACCTTTAACGTCAACAGTGCCATTCTCTAAAACTCCTAGATAATTCTTTTTACGTGCACTAAAAACAGCATATCTATACACTTTATCAACATCAATATTCATGTTCAAATGTTGTTCTGTCCATTGGGATACTTCTTCAATTTGTTCTCTAGACGGATTTTTGAGAAATAAACTGTCAGTGTCACCGTAGAGTACTTTTACACCTGATGCTTCAGCATGTTCAAGGATTTGTGTGATGCTATAGCGCCCAACCGCAGCGGTTGCCTCTGCAACTGGTGGACAATAAAGATCAAAACTGTCTGCACCAAAAACACCATAGCTAGCATTCAAAATAACTTTAAGTGCTCCTTGTACAGTGTTGTACCAGCTTCGCAATTCTGATGGTAACATTTTATCTTTAGCTCGACTCTTATACCATTTTACCCGTAAATCTCTAAGTGACCCAATTAGTAAACTCTCCAGTGCCCTTTTTTGAGTACAAACCCAATGTTGTGTGTCTGGAATCATCCGTTTTTTACATTCAGAATGATTGCAGTCTATTGATTGATAACCCAGATTCCAGACTTTGATGATTGACGGATACAGGCTGGGGAAGTCCATAACGGCAACATTAAAATGAACTCCTGGGGTAGGTTCAACAACAATGGCCCCTTTGTATTTTTTACCTTTAATTACTGCGGTTGTACTGGTTTTCCCTTTTTTGGTTAAAATGTCTTCAGCATTTGGAATTAAAAGTCCACGTTTTCGATGTTCACGATGCATAAAATTGCGTATCCAACGGCTAACTCCTTGACGACTTACGTCTTCCATAGGCATACTACTGATACGTGTAAGTACCAATATTAGTTTCATAGCAGAGTCATCTTCAAAACTTGTAAGCTTATAGGTGATCTCTGAGTCACGCAGACAATATTGAGCAAGCTCATTATAGGTCAGGTCGCCAAATGTTTTGTCTAAATGAATTTTTTCCATTCCTAAAAGCGCCGCGCCTACATCGCCAAGGCTTACATCTTTGTAACGGTTGTTAAATGCGTACCCTTGAATTGAACGATTGAAGAAGAACTTGTAAAGATCTATGTGTATGCCATATTTTATTAAGCAAACACGTTTTCCCACTTCAATTGGAATATCTTTTTTGTGGAATCCAAGATTTAAGGCCCGATGAACCATATAACGAAGATCAAAGTCATCGCCGTTAAAAGTTAAAATGAATGGAAAATCATTTAAAATTTTGAAAACTTGCCGTAGCAGGTCTTCTTCAGTTTCACAAAATTCTAAGTATATGTCTGTAGATATTTGATTTTTTTCGTTTGGCCTATCTCGTCGTTTGAGAACAAGAACTTTTTTATCTCCATCAGAGCTATAAATTGAACATGCAATTATTGGACAAGCCCCTTCTCGTGCGTCCGGCACTCGATTAGATAATGGTGAATAAACTTCTATATCAATAGCTGCTCTGCGGAATTTAGGCGCCGGATACTCAAGAAGTTTAGACCACATCTCAACGAACTCTTGCTCTTCTGATGTTTCGTCGCTGAAGACTTGGTGAATTTTTTCAAGAGTCTGCTCCGCATCGCGTATGGAAACCTCTTCTAGATCACCATTCTTTATTTGATAGATCATCCCTGGCAAAATTTTTTGATCATAAATGTATGATTGATAATATTTGATTTTACTCTCCCAAATTTTGGTCTCACTATCTTGAATTTGACAACCACATACTTGAGGATGGTCTTCTGGAATTATATCCCTTATTGTCCCACTTGATCTGCCACCGATTGCCAGTGGGTCTTTGGCAACAATTTTTGTTACCTGAATATTCTGATTAGCTAGTGGATCAAATTTTTGTTCAGTTATACAGCTATCATAACCCTGATGCTTAATAATTCGGTCAAATTGTACAACTTTCTCTTCTGGCAAATTGGTTAAACAGTAAGGTTTATGCCCAGTGTTATCATACCAAAAATACAACTCGCCTGATTCCGGTTCATAGAGTTTTATAACTGCTTTCCTTTGGCGTCCATCATACGATGCCGACACAAAGTAAGACGGTGGAAGATCAGAAGGTGCTATTGGCGGTAAGATTCGGGGGGATCTTTCTTTTTTAACTAATGTTTGAACGATTTTTTCTTCAACTGAAACAGTTTGTGTTACCTGTGGTTCTGGCTCATTTTCAGCTTGCACTACTTTAGCTGGTTGAGGAGTTGCTGGTTTACTGTTTTCTTTTGTAAAGAATGAATCTAACGTTCTATTTTGCGCCATTCCCCATCTGTTCCTTAGGTCTTTTATTACATTAACAGACTAAAATCTTTACCCTACCAAACCAAGTTATCCTATAAACACTTTAACTGTAAAGCGAAATTTAGTCCAAGAATTCTGTTCTGTTATAGCAGAATAGTTTAAGAATTACACCCTCCAAAATGGGCGTATACAGCTTCTTGCAGCGTTTCAAATTTAGGCAACAAATCAGGCAAAGCACGCTTCAAATTAGCCCACCGACACTCAATACGATTAAAATCCGGCGAATAGGCGGGCAAAAACAACAAAAACACCCCCACCCGCTCAGCAATAACAGACAACTTTTCCTCCGATGAAAAGACGCATTA
>Ga0209628_10001132_pt1 | contig 16932 bp, 21 predicted proteins | sample TergutCu122P4_FD_187285 | JGI IMG/M metagenome (GOLD analysis project Ga0209628, IMG submission 187285) | Cubitermes ugandensis P4 segment gut microbial communities from Kakamega Forest, Kenya - Cu122 P4 (SPAdes) (version 2) | ecosystem: Host-associated > Arthropoda: Insects > Digestive system...
AGCAGCCGCCGACGATATTGACGATGCCGCTCCTGGCCCAGCTTTCGATCTCGTCGGCCAGTTGTTCCGGCGTCTCGTCATAGCCGCCGAAGGCGTTGGGCAGCCCGGCGTTCGGGTGCGCCGAAACGTAGCAATCGCAAACGCGCGAAAGCTCCTCGACGTGCTGGCGCAATTCTTTGGCCCCGAGCGCGCAGTTCAGCCCGAAAGACAGCGGCCGGATGTGGCGCAGCGAATTCCAGAACGCCTCGGCCGTCTGGCCGGACAGCGTGCGCCCGGAAGCATCGGTGATGGTGCCGGAAATCATCACCGGCCAGCGCCGCCCGGCCTCGTCGAACAACTGTTCGATGGCGAACAGCGCCGCCTTGGCGTTCAGGGTATCGAACACCGTTTCCACCAGCAGGATGTCGGCCCCGCCTTCGAGCAGCGCGCCGGCGGCCTCGCGGTAACTGGCCGTCAGCGCGGCGAAATCGACATTGCGGTAGGCGGGATCATTCACATCCGGCGAGATCGACGCGGTGCGGCTGGTCGGCCCCAGCACGCCGGCGACGAAACGCGGCTTGGCCGGGTTCCTTGCCGTGTACTCGTCGCACAGCCGGCGGGCCAGCGCCGCGCCGGCGACATTCAGCTCATGGACGATGCCTTCCAGCCCGTAATCGGCCTGCGAAATGGCCGTGGCGTTGAAGGTGCAGGTCTCCAGAATATCGGCCCCGGCCTCCAGATAGTCGCGGTGGATGCCGCCGATGACGTCCGGCCGGGTCAGCACCAGCAGGTCGTTGTTGCCCTTGAGGTCGCGCCCGTGAGCGCGGAAGCGCTCGCCGCGATAATCCGCCTCCTGCAAGCCGTGGCGCTGGATCATCGTGCCCATCGCGCCGTCGAGGATGAGCAGGCGCTGGGCCAGCAGGGCGGAAAGTTCGGCGGTACGGTCGGCTTGCATGATGATTACCTCGGCAGGACAAATAAGCGGCGCAAACGCCAAAAAGCCGAAACCGCCGACCGTCCGTCGGCGCTGCGCGCGCGCAATCCGGGGCCGCGGCCCCCTCGGCAAACCGGCAGTATACCGGCCCCGCCGCGAGCCTTGGTTTTTCTAGCCCATCGTCCTCGTGGGGCGGCGGATCGCGGCCAGCGGGTAGGCGAAAATCTCCCGCCGCTTTGCCGGGGAAGCGCCCAGGCCCTGCAGGATCGTCTCCACGATGTCGTCCGTGTAGGTGGTTCTCGCCAGCAGGGGTTCCTTGAGCAGCCGCAGCATGGCCTGGCGCAGCGTTCCCATCGTCATGTCCCAGCCGCATTCGGCCGACGGGCAGGAAAATCCCCCCGCCTCGATGCCCAGCCGGATGTCGCGCAGCGGGCCGGCCACGGCGAAACCGCTCTGAAACCAGACGGTCGCCACGAAGCCGCACCACGCCCGGTCGGCCTTCGCCTTCTCCATCCACAGGCGGATGCCCATGCCATGCCGGAGGACGGGGTCGGCGATATCGAGAATCGTCGATTCGATGGCATCCGCCAGATCATCCGTCAGCCAGTTGGAAGTCGCCGCAAGCAACTCGTGGGTATTGCTGAAATAGTTGTAGAAAGTCCCCCGCGCAATGCCCGTGGCCTTGATGAAGTCGTCGATGACCGGGGCGTCCGGGCCTTTTTCCGCGAATACGTGCAAGGCGGCCTCGATGATGCGGGCCTTGGTCTTGTTGCGCCGGTTTCGCCCCACCACGGCCCGGTGATTCACGGCGGCGGGTTCGGTGCTGGGGCTTGCTGCCTTTTCGGTCATTGTGATGCCTGATGAAACATTGAAGGAAGTGGGATCGCGCCCGCCATTCTAGTGAAAATGGACGTTCCGTACAATATGATGGCGTCGTTGCCGGGGCGCGCCGCCCCTTGCCGCGTCATCGACGCGGCGCGCGGTCTATGCGCGAGAGCCGCCGGAGGCGGCCTGGGCCTCTTTCCAGGCGGCGGCGAAACATTCCGATTGGGCGCTCACCGCCACGCCATGCACGTCGGTGGCGGTCAGGCACAGTTCCATGCCGTTCTCATCGACGGCGGTGACGGCGCCGAGATCCATTTCGACGACGCCGACGCGGGTCAGGGCGTGCATCAGGTCATTGCGCAGCGAGCCGTTGAGGCCGCCGGCGATGCGCATGATCTTGCGCCCGCCCAGATCGTGCACGGTCAGGATCGAGGCGTGGCCGGCGGTCAGCGCCGCCTCGATGGCGTCCTCGATGATGACCTGGTTGATCGGTCCGGTCTGGAAGCGCCCGCCGAAAACATCCCCGATGCGGCTGACGACGACCAGCGGCACGTCGATCAGCGGCGAGCCGAACAGCGAAAACTCGCAACCCGCCGTGCAGCCGACTTCCAGCGCCAGCGACGTGCGCACCATCAGGCCGGAGAGGGACAGATTTTCGATGCCGCCGACATCGACCGCGCCGCCATAACCGATGCAGACGCGAGGCGGCGAGGAGAAGCGGATGCGCTGATGCCTTCGTTGTTCGAGCATGATGTGCCGTAGTCGACCCGGAAGCGGAAAACACAGTTTAGCGAAAATCGCCGGGCAGGGCGACGGGGGCGGCTGACGCCGGTCAGAGCTGGTCGGTGACCCGCAGTTCCCGGATATCGTCGGCGTCGAGCGCCGGCCCGTCGCTGGCGATCACGACGCGCCCTTCGCGTTCGGTGAGTTCTTTGGGCGCCCTGGCCTTGTAGCTCACGCCAGCGATGTCGGCGAAATGGGCGTCCTGCGTCCATAGCACGGCCCCATGGGCGCGGGCGGTGTGGAGAATGATGCTGTCGGCCAGCGGCAGTCCGAGTTCGACCGACAGACGCGCCGCGCCGAGCGCCAATGTTTCCGTCAATTCCACGACGCGCCCCTGCCGCATCAGGGCGATGCCGCGCAGGGCGTCGGCTTCGGCGCGCTGTTGCAGGATGCGCTTGAACACCTCGAACAGCGTCAGCGCCGGCACCAGCAGGTCATCGGTCGCTTCGATGGCCGGCGCGAAAAACTCCGCGTTCGGGCCGCCGGCGAAATACTCCAGCCAGCCGCAGGAATCGACCACGTTCATGCCCGGTCTTTCTCGCGTGGCACATCTGTGGCAAGGCCGGGCAGGAATCCGCGCAGGCGGCGCGCCGGTTCGATGGGCAGCAGTTCGATGCGCTGCTCGAAGGCCAGCACCTGCAATTTCTGTCCGGCCACGATGTTCAGTTGCGCGCGGACGGCTTGCGGAATCACGATCTGAAATTTGGGGGAGACGGTGACGGCTTGCATGGAAACTCCCTTTCGTATCGTTGGCTGATTCGTTTTACCAACAACGGATGGACAAGTAAAGCGTAAGTCAGAACGGCGCGGCGCTGTGGAAATGCAGGGCTTGCCCGGTCAGCGGGTGGATGAGGCGCAACTCGGTGGCGTGCAGGCGCAGGCGCTCGCCGCTGTCCAGCGAGCCGCTGCCGTACAGTTCGTCGCCGATGATCGGGTGGCCGAGGGCGGCCAGATGGACTCGCAACTGATGCGAGCGGCCCGTCACCGGCTCCAGTTCGACGCGGCTGGCGCGCCCCGCCGGGTCGCGGCCGAGGGTGCGAAAGCGCGTCAACGAGGGTTTGCCGGCGGCGAGATCGACTTTTTGCCGGGGGCGGTTCGGCCAGTCGCCGATCAGCGGCAGGTCGATCTCTCCGCCGTCGAGGGCGAGGCAGCCTTCGACTTCGGCCAGATAGCGTTTGTCCACCAGCCGCTCGCGGAACAGCCGCGACAGCTCGCGCTGCATCGCCGCGCCGCGCGCCAGCAGCAGCAGGCCGGAAGTCGACATGTCGAGGCGGTGCACGGTGAGCGCATCGGCAAATTTTGCCTGCGCCCGGCGCAGCAGGCAGTCCTCCTTGCCGGGGCCGCGTCCGGGCACGGACAGGAGGCCGGCGGGTTTGTCGACGACCAAGAGCGAAGCGTCGGCGAAGATCACCGTCAGCCCGCTGTCGGGCGGCGGGCGGTAGAGGATCACAGGCGGACGCGGCAGCGCGCGTCGCGGAAGGGCTGCGGCTCGCGCACCCAGCCTTCGCCGGGCGAGGTCTGCCAGCAGACGCGCGTGTCGCTGTCGCGGCTGAACCACCAGTACCAGGGCGCCGGGCCGGCCAGCGCGGCGGCTGACGACAGGGCGGCGAGCAACAGCAGAGTGAGCAAGGTGCGCATGGCGATCCAAAAAAATCCGCTTGCCAGGCGCCGCGGCTGCGATTACTGTATATGCGCACAGTGTCACGGGGCGCGCGGGGCCGGCGGAGGGGAATATACCCCGGTTGGTCACAAAACCTGGCGCGCCGTCGGCGGCGCGAAACAGGCCTGACAAGCGCGCAGCAATTTCTATTCCATCATTGGCCCTTGTGCCATAATCCGCACAAATTTTCGAGGACTCCGCATGGACGACAACAAGGCAAAGGCGCTCGCCGCGGCGCTGCAACAGATCGAAAAGCAGTTCGGCAAAGGCTCCATCATGAAGATGGGCGACGCTGAAATCGACGAGGGCATCCAGGTGGTGTCCACCGGCTCGCTCGGCCTCGATGTGGCGCTGGGCGTCGGCGGCCTGCCGCGCGGGCGCGTGGTCGAAATCTACGGCCCGGAATCGTCGGGCAAGACCACGCTGTGCCTGCAAGTCATCGCCGAAATGCAGAAACTCGGCGGCACCGCCGCCTTCATCGACGCCGAACACGCGCTCGACCCGCAATATGCGCAGAAGCTGGGCATCAATGTCGGCGAATTGCTGATCTCGCAGCCGGATACCGGCGAGCAGGCGCTGGAAATCGCCGACATGCTGGTGCGTTCCGGCTCGGTGGACATCATCGTCGTGGACTCGGTCGCCGCGCTGACGCCGCGCGCCGAAATCGAGGGCGAAATGGGCGATCAGATGGTCGGCCTGCACGCCCGCCTGATGTCCCAGGCGCTCAGGAAGCTGACTGCCAACATCAAGAAAACCAACACCCTGGTCATTTTCATCAACCAGATCCGCATGAAGATCGGCGTCATGTTCGGCTCGCCGGAAACCACCACCGGCGGCAATGCGCTGAAGTTCTACGCCTCGGTGCGCCTCGACATTCGGCGCATTGGCTCGATCAAGAAGGGCGACGAGGTGATCGGCAGCGAAACCAAGGTCAAGGTGGTCAAGAACAAGGTGTCGCCGCCGTTCCGCGAGGCCATTTTCGACATCCTCTACGGCGAGGGCATCTCGCGCCAGGGCGAGATCATCGAAATGGGCGTCGCCCACAAGCTGGTAGACAAGTCCGGCGCCTGGTACGCCTACAAGGGCGAGAAGATCGGCCAGGGCAAGGACAACGCCCGCGAATTTCTCCGGGCGCATCCCGAAATCGCCGAGGAAATCGAGGCCGGCATCCGCGAGGCCGCCAGCAAGACGGTCATCAAGCCCGTCAAGGCCAAGACCGATGCCTGATGCGCGCGTCCGCGCCCTGCAATTGCTGACCCGGCGCGATTACTGCCGGGCCGAGCTGCGGGCCAGACTGGCCGCCGAGGCCGACTCGGCGGAGCAGGTGGAGGCGGTGCTCGACGCCTTGCAGGGCGAGCGCCTGCTGTCCGATTCGCGCTATGCCGCCCAGCGCGTCGCCGCCCGCGCGACCCGCTACGGCAACGCCCGGCTGCGCCAGGAATTGCGCCAGAAAGGCGTCGCCGACGAGGACATCGCGGCGGCGCTGCCGCAGGGCGGCGACGAGAGCGAACGCTGCCGCGCCGTGTGGGCGCGCAAATTCGGCGCCCTGCCGGGGAGCGCCGTGGAGCGCGCCCGGCAGGCGCGTTTTCTGCAATACCGGGGCTTTTCCGGCGAGGCGATTCGCCGCGTGCTGGCCGGGTTTGGGGAAGTCGAGGAATTCGCGGAATGAGCGCCGCCACCCTGTCGGCCAGCAACCTGCAGAAACGCTACAAGTCGCGCACCGTGGTCGGGGATGTTTCCTTCGCCGTGCGTTCCGGCGAGGTGGTCGGCCTCCTGGGGCCGAACGGCGCCGGCAAGACGACCTGCTTCTACATGATCGTCGGCCTGATCGCCGCCGACGGCGGCGAGGTGCATATCGACGACACCCGCCTGACCCACCTGCCGATGCACGCCCGCGCCCGCCAGGGATTGTCCTATCTGCCGCAGGAAGCCTCGGTTTTCAGGAAGCTCAATGTCGAGGAAAACGTCCGCGCCGTTCTCGAATTGCTGCATCTGCCGGAAGCCGAAACCAACGACCGGCTGGAAGGCCTGCTGGCCGAACTGCACATCGATCACGTTCGCCACATCAATGCCGCGGCGCTGTCCGGCGGCGAGCGGCGGCGGGTGGAAATCGCCCGCGCGCTGGCCACCAATCCGCGCTTCATCCTGCTCGACGAACCCTTTGCCGGCGTGGACCCCATCGCCGTGCTGGAAATCCAGAAAATCATCCGTTTTCTCAAGGAACGCGGCATCGGCGTGCTGATTACCGATCACAACGTCCGCGAAACGCTCGGCATCTGCGACCATGCCTACATCATCAACGAGGGGCATGTGCTGGCCGCTGGACGGCCGGAAGAAATCGTCGATAATGAAAGCGTGCGCAAGGTCTATCTCGGCGAGCATTTCAAGCTCTGACCGACACGAAGCGCCCGACCATTCATGAAGCCGGCACTCCAACTCAAGCTCTCGCAGCATCTCGCGCTGACGCCACAGTTGCAGCAATCGATCAAGCTCTTGCAATTGTCGACCATCGAGATGCAGCAGGAGATCGAACGCTACCTGCTGGAAAATCCGATGCTGGAGCGCGACGACGGCCCGCATGGCGAAAGTTTCGGCGCGGCGCAGCATTTCGACTCGCCCGATCGCGCCGAGCGCGGACAACGGGAGGCCGAGCGCGAGGAAGCCGGCGAGCGCGAAGCGGCGACGCCCGCCGCGCCCGCCGAGGTCGATGACGACCGCTGGAGCTCCGATGCCGGAACCTTCACCGGCGCCGGGCGCGACGAGGATGACGACAGCGACCCGCAGGACATCCACGCCGGAACCGTCAGCCTGCGCGAGCATCTCGGCTGGCAACTGGGCCTGACGCAACTGTCCGGGCGCGACCGGACGCTGGTGCGCTTCCTGATCGAGGCGCTGGACGACGATGGCTACCTGTCGGCCCCGCTGGAGGAATTGCTGGAAATCCTGCCGCCGGAATACGAGGTCGAGATCGAGGAACTGGAAATCGCGCTGCACCATGTCCAGCATTTCGACCCGACCGGCATCGGCGCGCGCAGCCCGCGCGAATGCCTGGCCCTGCAACTGAAGGCGCTGCCGGACGACAGCGTGCGCTCGCTCGCCCTGAGCATCGTCGACAAGCATCTCGAACTGCTGGCGGCCCGCGACTTCGCCCGCATCCGCCGCCTGGCCGGCTGCGGCGACGAGGCGCTGAAGGCGGCGCACCGCCTGATTACCAGCCTCAATCCCCGGCCCGGCGCGGGCTTCGCCCAGAGCGAGGCGCGCTACATCACGCCCGATGTCATCGTCAAGAAACTGAAGGGCAAGTGGACCGCCTACATCAATCCCGACGCCTATCCCCGGCTGCGCATCAACCGCCTCTACGCCGAAATACTCGCCCGCCAGCGCCGGGGCAACGGCAATCTGAGCGGGCAGTTGCAGGAAGCGCGCTGGCTCATCAAGAACGTCCAGCAGCGTTTCGACACCATTTTTCGCGTGGCCCAGGCCATCGTCGATCGCCAGCGCCAGTTCTTCGAGCATGGCGAAGTCGCCATGCGGCCGCTGGTGCTGCGCGAAATCGCCGACGTGCTCGGCCTGCACGAATCGACCGTCTCGCGCGTCACCAGCCAGAAATACATGGCGACGCCGCGCGGCATCTTTGAACTGAAATATTTCTTCGGCAGCCACGTCGCCACCGATACCGGCGGAGCCTGCTCCGCCACCGCCATTCGCGCGCTCATCAAGCAACTGGTCGGCGCCGAGGATGGCAAGAAGCCCTTGTCGGATAGCCAATTATCCGAAATACTAGGCCAGCAGGGAATCGTTGTCGCCCGGCGCACGGTAGCCAAATACCGCGAGTCGCTCAATATCCCGCCGGTCAATTTACGCAAGACCCTGTAGAGAGAGGAGAAAACATGAATTTGCAGATCGCTGGCCACCATATCGAGGTCACGCCGGCATTGCGCGGGTATGTGGAAAACAAGCTCGACCCCGTGGTTCGCCATTTCGACCGGGTCACCGGCGTCAATGTCGTGCTCTCCGTCGAGAAGCTGAAGCAGAAGGCCGAAGTCACCATCCACGTTCCGGGCAAGGACATGCACGTCGCGGAATCCGGCGAGGATCTCTACGCCGCCATTGATGCCATGTTCGACAAGCTCGACCGGCAGGTTCTGAAATACAAGCAGAAGGTTCAGGACCACCATCGCGGCGGCAAGGCCGACCTCCACGCCGTCGACTGACGGCTGAACGAACGGCCGCGGCCCTCGCGCCGCGGCCTTTGCGTTATCTGTACTCCCATGAATCCACTCAGCAATATCCTGTCGCCTGCGCACATCCTTCTCGATCTCGAGGCGGGCAGCAAGAAACGGGTATTCGAGCGCGCCGGCCAGTTGTTCGAAGCACAGCTTGGCCTGGCCCGCTCCGTCATTTTCGATAGCCTGTTCGCCCGCGAGAAACTCGGCTCCACCGGACTCGGCCAGGGCATCGCCATTCCCCACGGGCGCATCAAGGGATTGAAGCGGGCCGCCGGCGCCTTCATCCGCCTCGCCCATCCGGTTCCCTTCGATTCGCCGGACGGCCAGAGCGTCAGCCTGCTGTTCGTGCTGCTGGTGCCGGAGCAGGCCACCGAGGAGCATTTGCAGATCCTGTCCGAACTGGCGCAACGCTTCGCCGACCGCTCCTTCCGCGAGGCGCTGCAGAACGCGCCCGACGCCGCCGCCGCGCTGGCGCTTTTCCAGGCGTGAACGACGGCCGTGCGCCATGTCAGCCTGCTCCAGCTTTATGAGGACAACCGCGAAAAGCTGCTGTTGAGCTGGATGGTCGGCCAGGAAGCCGACCGGCGCATCGAGATCAAGGGGCGCAACAGCTACGGCGCCGATGTGGTCGGCCACATCAACATCATCCACCCGGAACGCCTGCAAGTGCTCGGCCAGGCCGAATTCGACTGGATGGAGCGCATCGGCGAGCGCCGTTTCGGCCGGATGTTCAAGGATCTGCTGGCCGCCCAGCCGCCGGCGGTGATCCTCGCCGACGGCCTGACGCCGTCGCCGCTGCTCCTCGACGCCTGCACCCGCGCCAAGACCCCGCTGATCCTGTCGCCGGAGCCTTGCTCGGCGGTCATCGACCTGCTGCGCATCTATCTGTCCTCGCGCCTGGCCGATGTCGTCAATATGCACGGCGTGTTCATGGACGTTTTCGGCATGGGCGTGCTGATTACCGGCGAATCCGGCGTCGGCAAATCGGAACTGGGGCTTGAACTCATCTCCCGCGGTCACGGGCTGGTCGCCGACGATGTCGTGGAAATGGCGCGCATCGCCCCGGCCACCATCGACGGGCGCTGCCCCGGCATGCTGCGCGATTTTCTCGAAGTGCGCGGCCTCGGCCTCCTCAACATCCGCACCATCTTTGGTGAAACCGCCTCGCGGCGGAAGATGCGCCTCAAGCTGATCGTCCATCTGCAGCGCACGGTCGCCGCCAGCGACGCGCCGCGCCTGCCGCTCGACGCGCAGACCCAGGAAGTGCTCGGCGTGCCGATCCGCAAGGTCGTGATCCCGGTGGCCGCCGGCCGCAACCTGGCGGTGCTGCTGGAAGCCGCCGTGCGCAACACCATCCTGCAAGTGCGCGGCATCGACAGCATGCAGGATTTCGTCGACCGCCAGCGGCGCACGATGATGGACGAGGAGTGATGCGGTTTTTACTGCAAGGCAGCCGGTGCCCATCGTCATTCTGCGCGTAGCGAAGCGTAGTCGCGGAATCCAGACGCTGCATGGATTCCGCGACGGAGCGCGCAATGACGGGCGACCTCGATGATTCGCCGCTTGCAGCGGAAATGGAACTACAGGTGCTCGAAGTCGGCGCCGTCGGCTTCCGGGTCGCTGGCGGAACAGCCGAAGGAGATCCGGCCCATTCCTTCCAGCAGCATTTCCCGGCGGCGGACCAGGGTTTCCTGCTGGCCGGCGATGCTGACGAAGCAGCCGTTGGTGCTGGTGTCGATCAGGTAGTAGCCTTCCCGGCGCTTTTCGATGCGCGCGTGCCGGCGCGAAGCCTTGCGGTCGTCGATGACCAGCTTGTTGCGCAGGTCGCGCCCCAGCGTCAATGCCGGCGTCACGCTGTCGAGCAGCAGGGTCTTGCCGCGGTAGCGCACGCACAGGCGCTCGGCGGCTTGGGGCATGACCGACGGCGGCGAGTTGTCGTTCGTTTCCTGCGTCGTCCAGTGCACATTGAACAGCGCCAGGTCTTCGCCCTGTTCGGGGATGGTCAGGCCCGGCAGCGGTTGCAGGCCGGCCGCGTTTTCCGGCGGCAGTTCGCCGGCCAGCCTGGCGCTGCACAGTATCTGGTCGCGCCGGGCGATGCCGGCGATGCGGGCGGCGTTGGTGACGACCTCGCCGCTCAGTTTGTCGCCATCCTCGGTGACCACGCCGGCGTGGAGTCCGATGCGGATGGTCAGTTTGTGACCGGATACCGGCGGCAGGTCGGCGATCCGCTGCTGCATGTCGATGGCGGCCTGGCAGGCCATCTCGGCGGATTCAAAGGCGGCCAGCATTTCATCGCCGACGACCTGCATGATGCGTCCGTTGTGGCCCGTGACCGAACGCTTCATGCGTTTCAGGCAGCGTTCCACGGCGTGCGTCGCCTCGGCGGTTCCAAGTCGCTCGAACAAGCCGGTACTGCCGGATACATCGGCAAGCATCACAATCATTGCGCGTTCGTGGGCAGGCATCGATAGATGGAAAACAAGAAATTCGATAAATGGTGATTCTATACGAGAGGACTCATTCCGACACCTTGCGCAATTAGGTCATTCGTATGGCGGAATAGTCAATCGGTATGGAGCCGGTCATCGCCAGTGCCGGGGGGTCGAAGGCCATGTCGCCCTCCTCCACCGGCGTGCCGACGGTCAGTCCGGCGAAGTCGAACAGCGCCGGGTCGGCCAGGTGTGACGGCACGATGTTCTGCATCGCCGTGAACACCGCCTCGCTGCGGCCGGGGTAGCGTTTGTCCCAGTCCTGCATCATTTCGCGGATTTTCTGGCGTTGCAGGTTGCTCTGCGAGCCGCACAGGTTGCAGGGGATCAGCGGGAATTCCATGCCGCGGGCAAATTTGGCGATATCGGCTTCCGAGCAATAGGCCAAAGGGCGTATCACGACATGCGCGCCGTCATCGGTGACCAGTTTCGGCGGCATGGCTTTGAGCTTGCCGCCGAACAGCATGTTCAGGAACAGCGTATGCACCATGTCGTCGCGGTGATGCCCCAGCGCGATCTTGTTGGCGCCCAGTTCCTTGGCGGTGCGGTAGATGATGCCCCGGCGCAGGCGCGAGCACAGCGAGCAGGTGGTCTTGCCCGCCGGCACCTTTTCCTTGACCAGCGAATAGGTGTCGGCCTCGACGATGCGGAATTCGACGCCGACCGATGCGAAATAGCGCGGCAGAACGTCGGCCGGGAAACCCGGCTGCTTCTGGTCGAGATTCATCGCCACCAGGCGAAAGCGGATCGGCGCGCGCTGCTGCAGGGCTTGCAGCACCGTCAGCAGGGTGTACGAATCCTTGCCGCCGGAGCAGCAGACCAGCACGGTGTCGCCGTCCTCGATCATGTTGTAGTCGCCGATGGCCTTGCCGGCGCGGCTTTCGAGATATTTGCGAAGTTTCTGGAGATTGTTCGAGACAGTCATGAGGCGGGGCGGGTTGTTGGGCCGGCCCGGATGGTATCACCCGCATGGCGGAACAGCGGTTTTTGACCCGATTCGCGGCGTTTTCGCGTCTACCTCCAGGCAAGCCCCTTTTTTCATCCCGACCCTCTGGAGGATCTCATGAATTCCGCACTTTACCGCCCCGGCCTGGCCGCCCTCTGTCTGCTCGCCTTTCTCGCCGCCTTCCCCGCCCTGGCGGACGCTGCCGCGCGGCGGGTGGAAGTCGCCTTCGTCCTCGACACCACGGGGTCGATGGCCGGCCTGATCGACGGCGCCAAGCGAAAGATCTGGTCCATCGCCAACGCCATCGTCGATCAGTACCCGGATGCGGAAATCCGCTTCGGCCTCGTCGGCTACCGGGATATCGGCGATGAATACGTCACCAGGGAATATCCGCTGAGCGCGGACATCCAGCACATCTACGCCAAGCTGCTGGCCTTCCGGGCCGACGGCGGCGGCGACACCCCGGAATCGGTCAACGAGGCGCTGGACGTGGCCGTGACCAGGCTGGGCTGGAGCGACAAAAACCAGATCAAGGCCGACCGCATCCTGTTCCTGGTCGGCGACGCCCCGCCCCACATGGATTACAAGCAGGATCGCAAATATCCCGAAATCATCGCCGAGGCCGTGCAGAAAGGCATCGTCGTCAACGCCGTGCAGGCGGGCGGCGACCCCGCCACCCGGCAAATCTGGCGGGAAATGGCCGTCCTGGGCAGGGGCGAATACCTGGCCATTCCGCAGGATGGCGGCCGGGTCGCGGTGATCGTCACGCCCTACGACGACGAGATACTCATCATCCAGCGCAAGCTCAACCTGACCCTCATCCCTTACGGTTCCTCGGCGCGGCAGCGCGAAGTCGAAAGCCGGGCCGGTCTGGCTGCCGCCGCCCCCGCGCCGGTGGCGGCGGACATGGCCGCCTTCGTCAGCAAGTCCCGCAAAGGCGAAGCCGTGGTCACCGGCGACGGCGATCTAGTGGCCGACGTGGGGGAAGGGCGCAAAAAACTCGCCGAACTGCCGAAAACGGAATTGCCGGAAGCCATGCAAAACATGTCGGCGGCCGAACAGGCGGCCTATCTGGAGGCCAAGGCGAGCGAGCGCAAGGAACTGGCGCGCCAACTGGAGGCGTTGGTCGCCAGGCGCGACGCCTACATCCTCGAACAGGAAAAGGCCGCCCCGCCCTCCTCCTCGGCCGGATCTTTCGACGCCAGCGTCAAGGAAGCTCTGAAAAAACAGATGAAGTAGACGCGGCGGCATTGGGCAAGGCCCTCCCCGGCGGCTGCGATAAAATGTGCCGATGCCATTCCCCGCCGCCGCCACCGACGAAGCCCTGCTCGCGCATTACCGCGATGGCGACGAGGAAGCGTTCGCGGAACTCTATCGCCGTCATCGCGGCGGGCTTTACCGCTTCATTCATGGCCTGTGCTCCAGCGCGGCGCACGCCGACGAGATTTTTCAGGAAACCTGGCTGGCGCTGATCCGCAGCGACGCCATGCCCGACGGCCGCGCCCGCTTCAAGACCTGGCTCTACCAGATCGCCCGCCACCGGCTGATCGACCAGTGGCGGCGCGACGACGGGGCCGCCACCGAAATGTTCGACGAAACCGCCTACCCGCCGCAGGACGCCGCCGCCGACAGCGCGCCGGAAACGCTGGCGCTGCGCGCCGAGCAGTTGCGGCACATCGCCGACGCGCTGCAAACCCTGCCCCTGGAGCAGCGCGAAGTCTTCCTGCTGCGCGCGCATGGCGACATGGAACTTGGCGAAATCGCCGCGCTGACCGGCATCCCGCTCGAAGCGGCGAAAAGCCGCTACCGTTACGCGCTCGCCAAGCTGCGCCAGCGCCTGCATGCGCTGGCGCCCGCCGAAACCGAAGTGAAAGCGATGCCATGAAGCCGTCCGTCCATCCGCCCTCGCCCGGCAGCGAGCAGTCCTTGCTGCAAGCCGCCCGCGACATGGACCAGCCCGCTCCCGCTCCGGCGCTGGACGCCGCCATTCTCGACGCTGCCGCCCGGCGCGCGGCGCAAATCCGCGCGGCGCGCGCCGCGACGGCAAGCCCCTCGGCCTGGCAACGCCTGTCGCGCTGGCTGTTCGGCGACGGCGAAAGGCGCGGGCATTTCCGCCAGGCCGTCGCCGCCAGCCTGGTCGCGGGCGTCGCGCTGGGGCTGGCCTTGCAGGTCGGCCGCGAAACCGCTCCGGCCTCGCCTGAAGCCGTCATCACGAAACCGCCGCCGCCCGCCGCGCCGGCCGCGACGGCGCAGGAAGACGCGTCGGCAAGAGCGGCGCCGCCGGTCGCAAAAAAGCGCGCCGAAGCCAGCGCGGATCGCCTTCGCCAACATGCCGTCCCATCGCCGCCACCCCAGGCGGAAGCGCGGCAGGCGGCGGAACCCCTGCCCGCCGCCGCGCCAGCGCCTGCTCCGGCGCGAATGGAGAGCCAAGCCGCGCCGCCCGCCGGCGCATTGCCATCCCCGGCGCAAGACGCTGCAAAGATGCGGGAAACGGAAATCGACGCGCAACTCGGGCGCGTCCTCGAACTGCGCCGCGCCGGCAAGGACGAGGAAGCCGAACGCCTGTTGCGCCAATTGCGCCAACGCCACCCGGACGGCGACATCGACGAACGCCTGCGCCAGCGGGAAAAAGACAGCAGATAGCCACATGAACCGCCTGCCCCCCCCCGATCCAGAGGCGCTGGCCCACAGCCAGCGCCTGCGGCAACACCTCGTTCGCGCCATCGGCGACGGCGGCGGCTGGCTGCCCTTCGCCCGCTTCATGGAACTCTTGCTGTACGCGCCCGGCCTCGGCTATTACGCCGCCGGGGCGAGAAAATTCGGCGCCGCCGGCGATTTCGTCACCGCCCCGGAAATGACCCCGCTGTTTGCCGCCGCGCTGGCCGCCCAGGTGGCCGAGGGCATGGCCGCGTCGGATGCGGCCATCTGCGAAATCGGGGCCGGTTCCGGGCGGCTGGCCGCCGATCTGCTGCTCGCCCTGGAAGCGCGGCAGGCGCCGCCCGAACGCTATTTCATCCTCGACCTCTCGCCCGACCTGCGCCAGCGCCAGCAGGCAGCCATTGCCCGCGCCGCGCCCCGGCTGGCCGCCCGCGTCGAGTGGCTGGAAAGTCTGCCGGAAAACTTTTCCGGCGTCGTCATCGGCAACGAACTGCTCGACGCCCTGCCGGTCGATCTTGCCGCCTGGCGGCCGGAAGGCATTTTCGCCCGTGGCGTCGGGCTGGCCGAAGATGGCTCTTTCGCCTGGCGCGAACGGCCGGCAAGCGGCGCCCTGCTGGCCGCCGCGCGCGAAATCGGCGAACAGTGCGCCCCGCCGCCGGGCTACGAGAGCGAAATCGGCCTCGCCAGCCGGGCCTGGGTCGCCGAATGGGGGCATCGCCTGCGGCGCGGCCTGCTGCTCCTGATCGACTACGGCTTTCCCCGGTGCGAGTTCTACCACCCGCAGCGCGAGCGCGGCACGCTGATGTGCCACTACCGGCACCACGCCCACCCCGACCCCTTCTACCTGCCCGGCCTGCAGGACGTGACCGCCCACGTCGACTTCACCGCCATCGCGGCGGCGGCCGACGGCGCGGGCCTGGATGTGCTCGGCTACGCGAGCCAGGGCCGCTTCCTGCTCGACTGCGGCATACTCGACCGTCTGGCCGAAATACCGTCCGGCAGCGCCGACTACCTGCGCGCCGCCAGCGCCGTCAACAAACTGCTGCTGCCCCACGAAATGGGCGAACTGTTCAAGGTCATCGCCCTGGGACGCGGCATCGCCGAACCGCTATGCGGCTTCGCCGCCGGCGACCAGCGCCACCGGCTGTGATCGGCGCGCCGGACTGGCCGGCGCTTCGCAAAATATCCTGGTTGCGGGGGCAGGACTTGAACCTGCGACCTTCGGGTTATGAGCGGCGTATGGCACCTCTCGCGGTAAGGCAAAATCCAATAAAATCAACGAATTATATTGCTTTCGTTAATTGAGGTTAACACGATTTCACGTATCAATGTGAGGGAGTGATCGTTATGGCACAACCCATCCAGGGCCATCAGAACCGGGAAGAGCCGCAACCATGCGGGATACAGCGGGATGGCCTCCAAAATTTCGCCCCGCGTTAATTGGTGCGAAAAACGGGCGGGCCTCGGAAAATTCGCGCCCGTTTTGGCATAGCAAGTTATCCACAGCAGGGCGGCCAGGACAACTAGGCGGGCGGCCATATCGTTCGCGGCCTGGTGGGCGGGATTGCGAAGGCGCCCCGAAACTGCATCAACGGTCTCCATTTGGGGCGCGCCGGGCGGAATTTCCCCATCCGTCGTCTTGTTCAGCAGCCGCGTGACCCACGTCCAATACAGCCAGTTATAGTTATCCCTTCCCACCCATGGGATTATCCCACGGGCAACAGACCCACGTCATGCGGCGCTCTTCGGCGCCCGCGCTCCCTGGCCTGTCGGCGTAATCAGGCCCTCACGCACCGAGGCGACATAAGCCTTGGCCGCAATGGCGGCCCGCTTGGCCTTCGGATTGGTGAACTCAACGGCCGCCATGATGGCCGCAAGGGCCTCTGCGTTGATCTCTAAGGCCGGCTTCGGCTCCTCCTTCTGCCCCAAGAACATGTGGCCAACCCCGACCAGGAGCCAATGGGGATTGATATTCAGCTCGCACAGGCCGGCGATCACGGCGCCACCAGGAATGCTCTTCGCGTCCTCATAGTCGCGGATCGTCTGCGCGGCGGCCCCCAGCTCCTTCGCCAGGGCCGGCGGCGTCATCCCCAGGGCCTTCCGCGCCTGTTGGAACCGAACAGAAATTTCTTGTTTTAAGACCTGGTCATCCATCTTTACGCTTTCTGGCATCCAAGCTGGGCCTGAAAGGCCTTTTTGCGTCCGTGTTGGCGTTGCTGGTTTGGCTTGAAATTGCGCTGGCAACGGCGTTGCGCCGGGAAAATGGGGCAGGCCAACGGCTTTCGGGACGCTGGGGTGAATTTTGCAGGGGCGACTTAGAGCATTTTCTAGTATAATAATTACGTTATATGGTTACCTGATCGTACCCCCGGAGGAAAGCCATGCGAGCGTATTCCCAGGATTTGAGAGACAGGGCGCTGAGCGCCCTT
>Ga0209628_10001133_pt1 | contig 16931 bp, 20 predicted proteins | sample TergutCu122P4_FD_187285 | JGI IMG/M metagenome (GOLD analysis project Ga0209628, IMG submission 187285) | Cubitermes ugandensis P4 segment gut microbial communities from Kakamega Forest, Kenya - Cu122 P4 (SPAdes) (version 2) | ecosystem: Host-associated > Arthropoda: Insects > Digestive system...
GTCCGGCAAACCTACCGCAATCCCTTCGATACCTGGTTCGAGGGCGTCTACGTCTTTCCCCTGCCCGAGAACGCCGCCGTCGATCACCTGCGCATGCAGATTGGCGAACGCATCATCGAGGGCGATATTCAGGAGCGCCAGGCCGCGCGCGCGCAGTACGAGCAGGCGAAAACGTCCGGCCAGCGCGCGGCGCTGGTCGAGCAGGAGCGCCCGAATATATTCACCACCAGCGTCGCCAACATTCCGCCTTCCGGCGAGATCGTCGTCGAGATCGAATACCAGCAAACGCTCAAATACGATGCCGGCAGTTTCAGCTTGCGTTTTCCGATGGTGGTCGGCCCGCGCTACATTCCCGGCGCGCCGGTGGAGGGGCAAAACAAAGGTGGCGGCTGGTCGCCCGACACCGATCAGGTGGCCGATGCTTCCCGCATCACGCCGCCGGTGCTCGATCCGGCCAAACACGGTCCCATCAACCCGGTGCGTTTGAAAGTCACGCTCGACGCCGGCGTGCCGCTGGCGAGCGTCGACAGCGCCTATCACCCCATCGTCATGACCCAGGGCGAAGGCGGCCGCCGCGTCATCGAACTGACGGCGGGCGAAGTGCCGGCGAACAAGGATTTTGAACTCAAGTGGACGCCGGCGGCAGGCCATGCGCCCCAGGCGGCGCTCTTCACCGAGACAAGCGGTGACAAGCAATACGCCCTGCTCATGGTCATGCCGCCGGCGAAGGCGGCTACCGCCACCCGTCTGCCGCGCGAAGTGATTTTCGTCATCGACACCTCCGGCTCCATGTCGGGCGCGTCCCTCACGCAGGCGAAAGAGGCGCTGGAACTGGCCATCACCCGCCTGGGCGCGCAGGATCATTTCAACGTCATCGAATTCAACTCCTACGCCAAAGCCCTGTATGACGATGCGCGTCCGGCCAGCGCCGCCAACCGCGAGCAGGCCGTGCGCTGGGTGCGCGGACTGGAAGCGGAGGGCGGCACCGAGATGGCGCTGGCCCTCAATCTCGCCCTCAACGGCAACGAAAACCCTGGCCGCATCCGTCAGGTGATCTTCCTCACCGACGGCAGCGTCGGCAATGAAGACGCGCTGTTCTCGCTCATCAAAAACCGCCTTGGCGATTCGCGTTTGTTCACCGTCGGCATCGGCTCCGCGCCCAACAGCTACTTCATGAACAAGGCCGCGCAGAGCGGGCGCGGCACGTTTACCTACATCGGCAAAATCAGCGAAGTAAAAGAGAAGATGGGCGAGCTGTTTGCCAAGCTCGAATCGCCGGTGTTGAAGGGCGTCAATATCGCCTGGCCCGGCAACGTCGAAGCGTGGCCGGATCGCGTGCCGGATCTGTATCTGGGCGAGCCGATCATCGTTGCCGCCGCGCTCGACGCACCGGCGGGCGACATCAAAATTTCCGGCCTGCGCGGCGAGACGCCCTGGCAGACGACGCTCTCCCTCGACAAAGCGCGCGCGGGCAAAGGCATGGGCGTGCTGTGGGCGCGCGAGAAAATCCAGTCCCTCATCGACAGCCAGCGCGACGGCGTTGCGGAAGACAAGGTGCGCGAAGCGGCCATCGAAGTCGCCCTCGCCCACCATCTGGTGAGCAAATACACCAGCCTCGTCGCCATCGACAAAACGCCGACGCGCCCGAAAGATGCGGCGCTGCAATCCGGCGCCATGCCGACCAATCTGCCCGAAGGCTGGGAGTACGGCAAGGTGTTCGGCGAGTTGCCGCAGGGCGCGACGGATTCGCTGTGGAATCTGCTCGCGGGATTGCTCACGCTGCTGCTGGCCATCGGCCTTTACATCACCGCGCGGCATACGCCGGCGGGGCTGAGGAGAGGCTGAAATGGGCACGCTGACCCTCGGCGAAGAGTGGCCGCTCGGCGTCGAATGCGCCTGGCCAGGACAGCCATCCCCCCGCCCCCTTCCCGAGGAAGGGGGTGACGGTGGCTCGCGGACTGGCGTCCGCTCGGAGAGGATGGCTGTGAACCTTCCCCCCGCCCCCCTTCCCGGGAAAAGGGGTGACGGTGGCTCGCGGACTAGCGTCCGCTCGGAGAGGATGGCTGTGAACCTTCCCCCCAGCCCCCTTCCCGGGAAAAGGGGTGACGGCGGCTCGCGGACTAGCGTCCGCAATTCGCGGCCATCGCGGCGCTTCCTCAAACTGGCGGCCGCGCTGGCGTTCGGCGTTGCCATCTGGCAGATCGGTCAGGGCGGCTACATTCAGGCCAAAGCCTGGCTGGCGCAAATCCTCATCAGCCAGGCCTGGGCGCGCACGCTCGACGGCGAGCAGCGCGTCAAGCCCTGGCCCTGGGCCGACACCTGGCCGGTGGCGCGCATCAGCGTGCCGGGGCGCGGCATCGAGCGTTTCGTCCTCGCCGGCGCCAATGGCCGCGCCATCGCCTTCGGCCCCGGCCACGTCTCCGGCACGCCGCTGCCGGGCGAAGACGGCAACAGCGTCATCGGCGCTCACCGCGACACTCACTTCGCCTTCCTGCGCGCACTGCAAGCGGGCGAAGAAATCGTCGTGGAAAAGTCTGACGGTGGAAGACGGCATTACCGCGTCATTGGCGCCGAAATCGTCGATAAATCCGAAACCCGCGTGCTGGCGCAACCGCCCGATGAAACGCGGCTCACGCTGATTACCTGCTACCCCTTCGACGCCTTGCGCGCCGGCGGGCCGCTGCGCTATGTCGTTACTGCTGAAACAGCGCCTTCCCCCCGCCCAGGGGGGGACGGTGGTTCGCGGGCTGCGCCCGCTCAGAAATGAACGTGAAAGGAATCCATCATGACCGCCCTCTGCTTCTCCGTCGCCCTCGCCAACACCCGCGCCTTCGACGACAACGCCGGTTATCCGCGGCCCGTTCTGGCGCCGCGCGTGGATAAACTCGTCGTCGACAAAACGCGCCACCGCCTCACTCTGTTCAGCCGCAAGCGCGTCGTGCGCAGCTACCGCGTCTCGCTCGGCAATATGAACGCCGCGCCCGCTGGCCGCTACGTCATCGCCGGACGCAATCCGAACAGCCCCTTCCACCTCGCCTTGCGCCTCGACCGCCAAATGCCCGCCGCCGCCGGACACAGCGGCGGCAGCCTGCAACTGCACGGCACCCCCGACTGGCTCGGCCCGCTCGCCGCCGCCCTGCACGGCAGCGACTGGACCCCCGGCGGCATCGGCGTCGCCAACGAGGCCATCGAAGAAATCTGGAATCTGGTCACCGACGGCACGCCGGTGGCGATCAAGCCTTGAGCAGACGAAATGGCCGTGACATCGCGCTAAGGAGCCTCTGACGCTTGTTTCATGGTGCCATTATTGATACCATCGAGAGATGGCGGCCCCGGTCAAAATCCTCGATCAGATGCGGCGCGAGCCGGCGAATGTCCGCTTTGCCGATCTGAAAAAAATCTGCGAGACGTTTTTCGGCAAGCCGCGTCAGGCAGGCACCAGTCATCTGGTTTTCAAAACGCCCTGGACTGGAGACCCGCGCATCAACATTCAGGACGACAGGGGCAAGGCCAAAACATATCAGGTCCGGCAGGTGCTTCTTGCCATCGAGAAACTGGAGCGTATTCGCCATGAATATTAATCACTATACATATCGCGTCACCTGGTCGCTAGAAGACGGGGAGCATGTTGGCTTGTGCGCTGAATTTCCGTCGCTTTCCTGGCTGGCGCGGACGCCGGAAGCGGCATTGAAGGGCATTCGCCAGGTCGTCGCGGAGGCGGTGGCCGATATGCAGGCGAATGGCGAGCGCATTCCCGTCCCCCTCGCGGAAAAACACTACAGCGGGGAATTTCGCGTTCGTATCCCGCCGGAAGTCCACCGGGCGCTGGCGCTTCAAGCCACCGAGCAGGGCGTCAGCCTGAACCGCCTCGCCAGCGCCAAGTTGGCAGGCTAGCGTCCCTCACCACCCCGCCGCGCTACGCTTGCGCGATATCGGTCTGGCTGAAATCGTTGCCCTTGAACAGCAGGGGTTCGCCCGTGGCCTTCGCCAGCGCATAGGAAAAGCAGTCGCCGTAATTCAGGCCCGCCTTGTGCCGCCCTTTGCCGAAATCCAGAAACGCCTGCCGGGCCAATTCGCCCTGCTCAAGCGTCACCGGCTCGATGACGATCCCGGCGCGACGGAGAAAAGCCTCGGCCTGCCGCATCCCTTCGGGGCCGAGCTGGTGTTCGATGACGATTGAGAGTTCGACATGGCTGGCCACGCTCATGCGGCAGACATCCGCGCTATGGATGCGTCGCGTCAAGGCTTCGGCGTCAGGCTCACGGTACAGGATGGCGACCATGGCCGAGGTGTCGATGATCATTTCGGCAAACCGCGCTCGTCGTAGAGGAGTTCAGCATGGTCCGCGTAAGGCCGCTTTAGATGCGCCGCCGCGCGATCGGCAATCGCCAGCAGTTCCTCCACGCTGGCTTTGCCCTTGCGGCGCTCAATCCGGGCATAGCGTTCGCGCAGGGCTTCGGTCACCACGCGCGTCATGCTCTCGCCCGTCGCCGTGGAAATGGCTTGCGCCAAGCGGTAAGCGTCGGGGGCTTTGATGTTGAGGCTCATGGAATATCCTGTTTCTACCAAGAAATATTAATTTCTACCATTCTACCTAAAAGCGCGCCTGCGGAATATTCGTTTCCGCAAGCGGATGTCTTTCATGCCGCGTCTGCCGGCCCTGTTAGGCCGTCCGCTGGCGCCAGACTTTCGCATGCGCCCGCCGTTCTCCCTGTAAAATTCAGGGATGAAACAGATTGCCATTTATGATTCCACCTTGCGGGACGGCGCGCAGGCGCAGGGCATCTCGTATTCGGTGGAAGACAAGTTGAAGATCGTCGAGCGGCTCGATGCCCTTGGCGTGCGCTATATCGAAGCGGGCAACCCCGGCTCCAACCCGAAGGATCTGGAATTCTTCGCGCGCGCGCGCGGCATGCGCTTGAAACACGCGAAGTTGATCGCCTTCGGCGCGACGCGGAAGGTCGGCATTCGCGCCGAGGACGACGCCAATGTGCGCTCGCTGCTTGCCGCCGGCACCGATGCCGTGACCATTTTCGGCAAAAGCTGGGATTACCAGGTGACGGAGATTTTGCGCACCCAGCTCGACGAGAATCTGCGCATGATCGGCGACACCGTTCGCTATCTCAAGCAGCAGGGCAAGGAAGTGGTCTACGATGCCGAGCATTTCTATGACGGCTACCAGGCCAATCCGGAATACGCGCTCGCCACGCTGCAAGCGGCGTTCGATGCCGGCGCGGACAGTGTGTGTTTGTGCGACACCAACGGCGGCACTTTTCCCGGCGTGATTTTCGAGGTGACGAAAAAAATCGCCGCGCAATTCAAGACGCCGATCGGCATCCACTGCCACAACGATTGCGAGATGGCGGTGGCCAATTCGGTGATGGCGGTGCAGGCCGGGGCGACGCAGGTGCAGGGCACCATCAACGGTATCGGCGAGCGCTGCGGCAATGCCAATCTGTGTTCCATCATTCCCGATCTGCAACTGAAGCTCGGTTTCGCCTGCATTCCGCCGGAAAATATGGTCACGCTCACCACGGTGTCGCGCGCTGTTTCCGACATCGCCAATCTGCCGCACAACGACAAGGCGGCTTACGTCGGCGCCGACGCTTTCGCCCACAAGGGCGGCATGCACATCGACGCCGTGGTGAAGAATCCGGTTTCCTACGAGCATATCGACCCCGAGCGGGTCGGCAACAGCCGCCGCACCGTGATGTCGGAAGTGGCCGGACGCAGCACTTTGCTGGCGCGCATTCAGGCTGTCGACCCCAACATCGGCAAGGACGCGCCGGAGACGAAGAAGATCATCGACCGCCTGAAGACACTCGAACACGAGGGCTATCACTTTGAGGCCGCCGAGCACTCCTTCGAGCTGGTCGTGCGCAAAATGCTCGGCAAATACACGCCGTTTTTCGAACTGATCGAGTTCAAGGTGATGGTCAATGAGCCTTCGGTGAATGGCATGAATTCATCGGCCATGATCAAGATTCGCGTCGGCGATGACACCGAGATCACCGCCGCCGAGGGCGACGGCCCGGTCAACGCGCTGGACAGGGCGGTGCGCAAGGCGCTGGAGCGTTTTTACCCCGCCATCGGCGAGATCCGCCTCACCGACTACAAGGTGCGCGTGCTCGATTCGGCAGAAGCCTCCGCCGCCAAGGTGCGCGTGCTGATCGAATCGACCGATCACAGCCAGAGCTGGACCACCATCGGCGTATCCACCAACATCATCGACGCCTCCTGGCGCGCGCTGGTGGATTCGATCGAGTACAAGCTGGTGCGCGATCAGGAACGCCGTCCTGTGTGGAAAGCCTGAAACATTCCGCAGGTTGGCGGTGAGATGGGCCGTCCCGTGACGCCAGACTTTTGATGGTGTGGCGCTCGCTACGCTCAGCCCAGGCTATGCCATTGACTTCTCCGGCCGCAACACCACGAGCTTGATGTGTTCGCGGTCGATGGGGTAGAGCGTCAATTGCTGATAAGCGATGAAGCCGCGCCTGGGATGGTTGAAGTCGCGGCGGCCGCCCTGGCGTTCCATGACATGATGCTGTTTCCAGTAACGCGCGAACGCGGGATTGCCCCGCGCGAGTTCGTCGATCAGCCGCGCCAGCGCGGGTTCATCGAGGCGCGTGCGGCAATCGGCGCGAAATTCGGCGACGAGACGGCTGGCGCGCGTTTCCCAATCGACGATGAGACTGCGCGCCCGCGCGTCGAGAAACACATAGCGCAGCAGATTGCGCGGCGGCTCGTGCTCCTTGACGCGCCGGTCAAGCCAGCCGGTGAACAAGGCCGCGGCGGGTTTGTTCCAGGCCAGCATGTCCCAGGTGCGGCCAAGGATATACGCGGGAATGGCAATGTCATCGACGATGGCGGCCAGCGATAGTGAAGCAGCGTCATTTTCTTCCGCCGCCGCGCTCACCGGATCGCGGCGGCCCGCCAGTTCAAACAGATAAGCGCGTTCGGAGCGGGTCAGCCGCAACGACTGCGCGACGCGCTCCAGAACATCGGCGGACACCTTGACCGGACGCCCCTGCTCGATCCAGGCATACCAGGTCGGGCTGATGCCCGCCAGATGCGCCACTTCCTCGCGGCGCAGCCCCGGCGTGCGTCTGCGGCTGCCGACGGCAAAGCCGAAGGATTCGGGCGCGAGCCGGCTGCGCGCCGCCTGGAGAAATTCACCGAGTTCTTTTTGCGTCGTCATGACGGTTTGACTGTTAATTTTTATAACAGGATAAGGTCTATTCTTGTTAGGGTATCAAACTTTCGCTAGACTCGTTGCGATGGCTTCTGTTTCGATGCCGCTTACCTGAATTTCATCGTGCCTGACATGAACCCGAATTCATCCGGCCGCTACACACACGGTCACGAGCGCAGCACCCTTGCTTCACACAGCGCACGCACCGCCGCGAACTCGGCCGCCTATCTTCTGCCCCGCTTGAAGCCGGGGATGCGCGTCCTCGACATCGGTTGCGGCCCCGGAACGATCACCCTGGACTTGGCGGCGCGGGTCGCCCCCGGCCAGGTTGTCGGCCTGGAAAACGCCGCCGCGCCGCTCGTGGCCGCGCGCGCCGAGGCCGCGGCCCGCTCGGATACGACAACCGCATTCCAGATCGGGGACGCGCTCAAACTGCCCTTCGGGAATGAAACGTTCGACGTGGCGCACGCCCATCAGGTTCTGCAACATTTGACCGGCCCCGTCACCGCCTTGCGGGAAATGATGCGTGTGTGCAAGTCCGGCGGCTGGATCGCCGCCCGCGACGCGGACTATGCCGCCATGAGCTGGTATCCAGCGTTGCCTGAACTCGAACAATGGCGGCAAACCTATCGCGCGGCGGCGCGCGCCAACGGCGCCGAACCGGATGCCGGCAGGCGGCTGCGCGCCTGGGCGCATGCGGCGGGCATTGCGACGCCGCGCATCACGGCATCGGTCTGGAGTTACGCCGATGCGGAAAGCTGCCGCTGGCTGGGCAATGGGCAGGCCGAGCGCTGCGCGGGTGACATTTTTTCCCGGCACGCCCAAGCGCAGGGACTCGGCGCGGCGGATATTGCGAGGATTGTTGACGCCTGGCGCGCCTGGGGCAACGAACCGGATGCCTGGTTTTGCATGCCGCATGGCGAATTGCTCGCGCAGATTTATCATTAAGCTACCATTGCAGACAACAGGTCCACATTTCATTCGTCATTCGCATCGAGGAGAAACCGACATGGCCGGTAAAACGCTTTACGACAAACTTTGGGAATCGCACATCGTCCGCGAGGAAGCGGACGGCACGTGCCTTCTTTACATCGACCGCCATCTCATGCACGAGGTGACCAGCGCGCAGGCTTTCGAAAGTCTGCGCCTGGCCGGCCGCAAAGCCTGGCGCGCTGACAGCGTGGTGGCGAATCCTGACCACAACACGCCGACCGATCACTGGGACGAGGGCATCAAGGACCCCATCTCGCGGCTGCAAGTGGAGACGCTGGACGCCAATATCCGCGACTTCGGCGCTTTGGTGTACTTCCCGTTCAAGCACCCCAATCAGGGCATCATCCACGTCATCGGCCCGGAGAACGGCACCACTTTACCGGGCATGACAGTGGTATGCGGCGACAGTCACACCTCCACCCACGGCGCGTTCGGCGCGCTGGCGTTCGGCGTCGGCACGTCCGAAGTCGAGCATGTGCTCGCCACGCAAACGCTGGTCAGCAAGCGCTCGAAGCGCATGCTCATCAAGGTCGACGGCAAGCCCGGTCCCGGCGTCACGGCCAAGGATGTCGCGCTTGCCATCATCGGCAAGATCGGCACGGCGGGCGGCACCGGCTACGCGGTCGAGTTCGGCGGCAGCGCCATTCGCGGGCTGTCGATGGAAGGCCGCATGACGCTGTGCAATATGGCGATTGAAGGCGGCGCGCGCGCCGGACTCGTCGCGCCCGATGAAAAGACGTTCGACTATCTCAAAGGCCGTCCCTTCGCGCCGAAGGGCGATCAATGGGACAAGGCCGTCGCGTACTGGAAGACGCTGCACTCTGATGCGGATGCCAAGTTCGACACGACCCTCACGCTGGATGCCGCCAGCATTCAACCGCAAGTCACCTGGGGCACTTCGCCCGAACAGGTATTGCCGGTCGGGGGCCGCGTGCCAAACCCGGCGCAGGAAAAGGACGGGCAAAAACGCGCCGCCATCGAGCGCGCGCTGGCGTACATGGGCTTGCGCGCCGATATGCCGATTGAGGAAATCCAGGTCGACAAAGTGTTCATCGGCTCATGCACCAACTCGCGCATCGAGGATCTGCGCGCCGCCGCGACCATCGCCAAAGGCAGGAAGAAGGCGGCAAGCGTGAAGCAGGCGCTGGTGGTGCCTGGTTCCGGTCAGGTCAAGCGTCAGGCCGAGGCCGAAGGGCTGGACAAAATTTTCATTGCCGCCGGTTTCGAGTGGCGCGAGCCGGGTTGCTCGATGTGCCTGGCCATGAACGCCGACCGGCTCGCGCCCGGCGAACGCTGCGCCTCCACGTCCAACCGCAACTTTGAGGGAAGACAGGGCGCGGGCGGCCGCACCCACCTCGTCAGCCCGGAGATGGCCGCCGCCGCCGCCATCGCGGGCCACTTCGTCGACATCCGCACATTCTGAGGAACCATCATGAAAGCCTTCAAATCTCTCGACGGTCTGGTCTGCCCGCTCGACCGCGCCAACGTCGATACCGACGCCATCATTCCGAAACAGTTTCTCAAGTCGATCAAGCGATCGGGCTTCGGTCCCTTCCTCTTCGACGAATGGCGCTACACCGATATCGGCGAGCCGGGCATGGATTGCCGCGGGCGTCCGCTGAAAAAAGAGTTCGTCCTCAACCAGCCGCGCTACCAGGGCGCGCAAATCCTGCTCACCCGCGACAACTTCGGTTGCGGTTCCAGCCGCGAACATGCGCCCTGGGCGATTGAAGACTACGGCTTTCGCGTCATCATCGCGCCGTCCTTTGCCGACATCTTTTTTTCCAACTGTTACAAGAACGGCGTCCTGCCAATCGTCGCCTCGCGCGAGATTGTCGACCAGCTTTTCCGCGAATGTTTTGCCGCCAAAGGCTACCGGCTGCGCGTCGATCTCGAAACGCAGACCGTGCGCAATCCGGCAGGGGAATGGTTTGAGTTCGACATCACGCCGCACCGCAAGCATTGCCTGCTGAACGGCCTCGACGAAATCGGCCTGACGCTACAGCACGCCAGCGAAATCAAGGCGTTTGAAGCACAGCGCAAGGCCGCGCAGCCCTGGTTGTTTCATGATTGACGCCCGAAATGAAACGCCCGCAGCCAGACGGTTGCGGGCGGAAAGATGACTGGATTACTGCGTAGATTTTGTCCTTCTACAGACGAAAAGCCCGCTCGTTTCCCGTCTGCGTGGTTTCAAACGACTGTTTCACAACATCCAGCTCCTGCTGCAAGGCGCGGATGATTTTTCGCGTTTGCTCGCTATTGAATTCATAGTTCTGGCGGTTCGACAAATTCCCGATCAGTTGCAGCTCCTTGATCGCTTTATTGACCCGCTTGTTCGCCAACTCAACGAATTTTGCCGCTTTATCTCTGGCCATAATATTAACCTCCTAAAAATTAGACATATAATAATGATGCGCCGCTGGTATTGCGTATCAACTAAATATATCTCCTCATTTTATCTGATTTCAAGCCCGGTTCGCTTATTTTTTTGTTTTCCCCGGCGCAAATTTTCCAGGGCATCAAAGTCTGGCGCCGCAGGACGGCATCGCAAAAGCCCGCGCACCGATTGATTTCCAGAAAATCCGGTTGCAGCGCAGCGAACCCCAGCAATCCCGCGCAAAAGCTTGCCTCCGCGCAGGCGGGTGTCTGGCATCGCGGGACGGCCCATGCCTACCCCCTGTGTCGCCAATGTGATTGCCCTGGGTTGCAGCGCCACAAACACGCATGAACAAGGAATAATATAAAGCATGTACTTCTCAATAACTCATTGCTTAATAATTCATTATTCAATGAAAAGAAAATATTGTGCGCTGCACAAAAAAGAGCTTGACTTTGGGATTTCCAGCCTTATAATGGAGTCATGTTGCAGTGCAGCAATCGCAACAGCAACAGGATGCACTCGCAGTACCCAAGTACCCATCATTCTTCAATACTGATTGTCGCCATTCAAGGAGAGATTAAATGCTGACTACACCGGATCAACTGGCTGCCGCCAACAAGGCCAATGTCGAAGCCCTGCTGACCCTCGCCAATACCGCGTTCGCAAGCGCCGAGCGTCTCGCCGCGCTGAACCTGAATGCGGCTCGCGATGGCTTGGAAGAAAGCGTAAACAACACCAAGGCCCTGCTGGGCGCCAAGGATTTGCAGGAAGCCATTTCCATGCAAGCCACGCTGGCCCAGCCCGCTGTCGAGAAGGCTGTCGCCTATTCGCGCAGCGTGTATGAGATTTTCACCCAGACGCAGGAAGAACTCTCGAAGCTGATCGAGACCCAGTTCGCCGAAGCGAACAAGAACGTCGCCTCCTCGCTGGACAAAGCCGTCAAGGCGGCCCCGGCTGGCTCCGACGTTGCTGTCGCCGCGGTCAAATCCGCCATTGCCGCCGCCAATTCGGCCTACGACACGATGAGCAAGGCCGCCAAGCAGGTCGCCGAGATCGCCGAGGCCAATGTTGCCGCCGCGACCAACGCCACCGTCAAGGCCGTCGGCGCCGCGTCCAGCAAGCCCAAAAAAGTTGCTTGATCGGGCTGTACCGCTTCCTCCCGCCCCGCGCAACGCGGAGCGATTTCAACCCCGGCCTTGGCCGGGGTTTTTTTATGCGCGGCGCGCCCTCAGCCGAAAAGCGTGATTGCGGCAAACATTGAGCCTGCGAAAAACTGCTATCCTCCCCCGCATGACTATTTTGCAGCGCCCATCCACTCGCCCCTCCGTTCTGAATGTTGGCGGCAATTCCAAGGCCATTGCCTTGCCGCCGGTCTTCGCCGGTTACGAGCATCTGTTGCTCGATATCGACCCCAAGGGCGCGCCCGACCTGCTCTGCGATGCGCGCGAATTGTTGACCACGCCGGCGGCGCAGTATGACGCTGTCTATTGCTCGCACAACCTGGAGCACTACTACCGGCACGATGTGAAAAAGGTTCTGGCCGGATTTGTGCATGTGCTCAAGCCGGACGGGTTTGCGCATATTCGCGTCCCCGACATTATCGCCGTCATGAAAACCGTCGTGGCGCGCAATCTGGAACTCGACGATGTGCTCTACCAAAGCCCGGCTGGACCGATTCAGGCGCTGGACGTGCTGTATGGATGGAGCGTCGAAATCGAACGCAGCGGCGTGGATTTTTTCGCGCACAAGACCGGCTTCAGCCGTCTGTTGTTGACAAAGGCGCTCACCGCAGCCGGTTTTCAGACGGTCTATGCCACGGCAGGCAATCTGGAAATTTCCGCCTTCGCTTTTCTGTCTCCGCCGGACGAGGCCATGCGTACACGCCTGGGCCTGCCGCCTTCTCCCGCCGGATAGCAATCAACAACGCTCAGGAAAGCAGCCGACGCCGGATCAGCGCGACGGCGATCCAGTGACTGGCAACCGTGATCGCCACCAAAACGCCGATGTGCAGAAGCGGCTGGTGCGGTAGCTGCCCGAACAGCAAGGGCCGGATCAAGGCGACGGCGTGCGTGAGCGGCAGTGTCTGGGCCAGCATCTGGAAACCGGCGGGCAGTTGTTCGAGCGGGAAAAAGACGCCGGAGAGCAGCGTCATCGGCGTGATAAAGAGCGTGAAGTAGTACATGAAAAAATCATAGCGCGGCGCCAGCGCGGTGACGATGAGGCCCAGCGCGGAAAAAGCCAGCCCGGTGAGAACAATGGCCGGAACGGCGCAGAGCATGAGCGGCGAGGAAGCGACGCCGAGCAGCCGGATGACGAACAGGATGGCCACGCCGGACAGGGTGGCTTTGGTGGCGGCCCAGAGCAGTTCGCCCAGCACAACGTCATCGAGCGCGAGCGGCGCGTTGATGATCGCCTCCCAGGTTCTTTGCACATGCATGCGCGAAAAAGCGGTGTAGAGCGATTCAAAGGACGCGGCGTTCATGGTCGACGCGCAGACCGTGCCCGAGGCGAGAAAAGCGATATAGGAACCGCCGCCGAAAGCGGGCAGCGCGGCGGGCAACAGACTGCCGAGACCGTAACCGAGACCGAACATGTAGATCATCGGATCGGCCAGGTTGCCCAGAATCGCCGGAACCGCCATCTTGCGCCAGACGAGCAGATTGCGCCGCCACACCGCGATGGCGCGCCAGGAAAGCATGGGCGGGGCGAAGCGGGATGCCATTGTCAATCCCTCAACTCGTGGCCGGTGAGTTTCAGGAAAACATCTTCGAGATTGGCCGGGCGCTGCGGCGAGGGCGAAACCGGAATGTGTTGCGCAATCAGCGCCTGCGGTTCTCCTTCGGCGATGATGCGGCCTTCATCCATGACGGCCAGCCGCCCGCACAGGCGCTCGGCCTCATCCATGAAATGCGTGGTCAGCAAAATCGTTTTGCCCTGCGCGAGCAACGTCTGCAAGCGATCCCAGATCATGCGCCGCGCTTGCGGGTCGAGGCCGGTGGTCGGCTCATCGAGCACGAGCAGATCGGGATCGTTGATGAGCGCGCGCGCCAGCGTGAGACGCCGCTTCATGCCGCCGGACAGTTCGCTGATGTTGGCCTTGGCCTTGCTGGCAAGACCGGCCAGTTCCAGCAGGGCGGGAATGCGCGCGCGTATCGCCGCGTCATCAATGCCGAAATAGCGGCCAAATACCAGCAGATTTTCCGCCACCGTGAAATCGGGATCGAGATTGTCGAACTGCGGCACGACGCCGACGCGCATGCGCGCCGCGCGGGCGCGCAGGGGCACCGGCTCGCCCGCCACCGTAATGCTGCCGGCATCGGGTTCGGTCAGCCCCAGACAGCAGCGCAAGGTGGTTGTTTTGCCCGCGCCGTTGGGGCCGAGCAGACCAAAGCATTCGCCTTTTTGCAGGGTGAAGGAGACGCCGGCCACCACTTCGCGGCCATCGTAACGCTTGCGCAGATCGGCAACGGCTAATGGTGTCGCCATGCGTCACGGATAATCTTGCGGATGATGTGCAGCCGGCGATGAAAGAAATGATCCGCGCCGGGAATGACGACAACCGGCAGCGCCAGCGGCTCGGCCCACTGAAGCGCATTGGCAAGCGGCACCGTCGTGTCGGCGCTGCCGTGAATGACGATGGTATCGGACGGCACGGCGCGCGTGTCGTACTGACGGTCGCCTTCGATGAATCCGGCGGCGGTGCCGACCAGAATGAGGCGCGTTGCCGCGACCCGTTTTGCCAGGCGCGTGACGACATAAGCGCCGAAGGAAAAACCGGCCAGATAGAGCGGCAAATCGCCGAAGCGTTGCCGCGCGTAGTCATGGACGATCAGCAGATCATCGGTTTCGCCAATGCCTTTGTCATGCGCGCCCGCGCTGCCGCCAACGCCGCGAAAATTGGGCCGCAATGTGACACAACCCAACTCACGCAACGTTTTCGCCAGCGTCGTAACGACTTTATTGTCGGCGGTGCCGCCGAACAGCGGGTGAGGATGACTGACCAAGGCAATGCCCGTCGCCGCCTCGGGCGGCTCGACGAACACCTCAATCTCGCCCGCCGCACCATCGAGCAGGACGCGCTCGGCGCGGGACATCAGACTTTCAGACGCTCAACGACAACGCCATTGACCAGATGCTGGTCGATGATCTCGTCAATGTCGCGTTCGCTCGAATAGGTGTACCAGACCGCTTGCGGGTAGATGACCAGGACCGGCCCCGCCTCGCAGCGATCGAGACAACCCGCGTTATTGACGCGCACCTTGCCCGGCACCTTGTCGCCGAGCGCCTTGACGCGCTGCTTGCAGTAATCGCGCATGGCCGTGGCATTGTAAGTGTTGCAACAGGCTTCGCCGTTCTCGCGCTGGTTGGTGCAGAAGAAAATATGGTGTTTGAAGTAGCTCATGAGTCTCTCCGAAAGATGCGCAATTATAATTCGTCATACTTCTTCGCGTTGCCGCGCGCTTTGTCGACCGGATATTTGAGCGCGTTCTTTTCGATCTTGGCGCGCGCGGCGTCCAGCAAGTCGACGTCCAGCGCGTCGGCCAGTTCGACGAGATAAATCAGCACATCGGCCAGTTCGTCGCGGATGGCGGCGCGTTTTGGGCCGTCCGCCCGCGCCAGACTTTCCTCACCCGTCAGCCACTGGAAATGTTCGACCAGCTCGGCAGTTTCGACGATCAAGGCCATCGCCAGATTTTTCGGCGTGTGAAACTGGCGCCAATCGCGCGCGCCGGTGAATTCGCGCAAGGCATCGCGCAGGGAAACGAGATCGGAAATATCAGCGTTCATACGTCCTCATCAGCATCAGCCAGGGCAGCGCCAGAAACGGCCACAGATCGGAAGCGAGGCGCGTCAAGCCGTGAAAATTCAGAAATTGTCCGGGGTTCCAAATCTGATAAATGTTCGCCAGATAGGGATTCTCGGGCGCGATGTTGACCAACACTGTCGCCACCAGCAAAGACAGGGCCGCCAGCGCGCGCTGCCAGCGGGCATACAGAAAAGTCGCCAGCCACCACAGCAGCAGGCCGATGGCGAGTCCGGCCAGACTGCCGGGCGTGGCCCAGGCCAGTCCGCCGCGTCCGCTCATCATGATGATGTAAGCAATGCTCTTCGCCAGCAAGCCCGCCCCGATGATGAGGAGCGGCAAACGGCGCATCATCGCCAACTGCGCCAGCAGCGTCACAAACAAGGCCAGCGCCAGCGTATGCGCGGCCACGATGACGGCCTCGATTTTCACAAACGATCCGGCGGTATAGTCGAGCGGCGTCGGCACATCGAGCAACTGGCGCAGACTGCCATTGCCAAAGAGCAGCGTATCGGGATTCACTTGCGTCAGCAGCCACAGCCAGATCAGCAACAGGCCGGCATCGGGAAAGCTGCCGGACAGAAACAACCGGTGGCGCTGGCGATCAATCAAACCGCCATCGAACACCGATTTCGCCCAGCGCGCCGCCGCCAGCGCGCCGATCAGCGCGCCCAGCGCGTTGAAACCGAGATCGACATTGGACGGCACGCGGCTGGGCAGAAAATGCTGGAGCGTTTCCATGCCGTAACTCAGGCCGCCGCCGATGACGACCGCCAGCGCCACCGCCAGCGGCAACGCCAGCCACCGCCGCAGGGCCGCCGCCCACAGAAAACCAAGTGGCATATAGGCGGCGAGATTGCTCAAGATATCGAAAGCGGTGATATAGCGCGGCCAGTCCGCTGTCAGAAAAGCGGTCAGCGACGCGCCCGAATCATGCCAGCCGGTAAGCGGATAAAGACTGCCATAGATGGCCAGCAGCGTATAAGCGCCGGCGAGGTAGAGCGGCAGCGGGGAGCCGATGCGTGTTGCCGCGTTCAAGCGAGCAGGCGCAGACAATATGGGTGGCCGCATACGCGGGAGCCGGGAGCAGGATTCATCTCGGATTGATTCAACAGATGCTGTTTGATTCTACCTTTATTGAAGGGACCCTTGCAGGCCAAGCCTGCAAATCGGTCACTGCGATCATGATTGAAAGCGCGTTGCGAAATATGTTTTGATTGCTGCCGTTGCCTGCCGGCGCGGATGCTGGACGCGCTCAAGCAGGCCCACTTCGCGGACGACGTTCATGTGCGGCACCGGCACGATGCGCAATGCGCGGTCGGCGTCCCAATCGATGTTAGCCAACCGCGGCACAATGGCGACACCGAAGCCGCCGCGAACAAGTTCGATAATCGCCTCCACCGAATCCAGTTCGAGGGCGTCACGCACGGTCACGCCCGCCTGACGCAGCGCGCGCCGCACGAGGTAGCCTGTCCATGCCTGATGGTCGAAGCGGATGAACGGCGATTCGGCAAGGATGCGCGCCGCGCCGCGCGGCAGCGCGAAGTGCGGCTGGCGCGGGG
>Ga0209628_10001134_pt1 | contig 16916 bp, 10 predicted proteins | sample TergutCu122P4_FD_187285 | JGI IMG/M metagenome (GOLD analysis project Ga0209628, IMG submission 187285) | Cubitermes ugandensis P4 segment gut microbial communities from Kakamega Forest, Kenya - Cu122 P4 (SPAdes) (version 2) | ecosystem: Host-associated > Arthropoda: Insects > Digestive system...
AGAAAATGGGTTCAAACAAATCAGTGTATATTTTGCAAACCACAAAACAAGCAAATTTCAATACACTGATCAGCTTCATTCTGCAGAACAATTACAATCTGCCCCACATGTTCTGTGCATCCCGTCCATCCGAATCCTCGATGCCTTCACTTGATGCTTTTTTACATAAGAATCTTTCGGAGTAATTAATACGGAATGAAAATTAGACAGAAAGAGAAAAATACTCTTTCATGAAAAAAAACCCGAATTTGAGTAGGGCGTGTGGGCCGAGAGGCAAGACAATTTGTCCATAATTAGAACAGTCTGAGTGTAGATAATAGTACCAATAAATTAAGTTTCATTACGGGCGAAAGATGGGTTAATTTATTATGTGAATAAATATAGGGCAATCTAGTAGCCTACGTCTGTATTAAACGACATATTCATGACAGTTTACGTAAAAGCTAATTTTTGTCGAAATCTTGTTTTCTCACGCGACTCCCGACACAATTAGAAAGTACGAGTTTTCAAAACAAATTCCATAGTATTTGTTTCTAACAGAGCTACACTTTTTAAATACTAAGTGAAGAGTGAATTTCAGTGAAAAGTTAGAAGATACAGAAAAAAGAGATCGGGTCTGACAGCATGTCTTATAAGGCTAGGGCGAAATTCTCTCAAAATAGAACATGAATGATCAGGATGATGAATGATCAGATTCTCTGAAATCTGAGAAGAAAAACGGGTAATGTGCAGTAAGTACTGCGTGCATTCGTTATATTACAAGCCTGAATTTTTGCTTTTTCAGTATTTATCCTTTCGCTGAATGTATGTAATTTGATAATGAAATATTTACTGCATGTTCGGTAAAATTTCCCAAAACTGTGAAATAAATAATGGCACCAGTGAGTAGTTCTTTACTTCTACGAAGTTTCCAATACCATGTCTCCAACTTATGCCGTACAGTGGTTGCCCCAAATTATCCAGAAACAATTTACCGATTCCAAATAACAACTTTCGTATCTTATTAATAATGCAGTTTAACAGAGTATTGATCTCCCTTTCACCATACACAATAGTAGCACTGTGTTAAGGAGTCTAGTGACATTCTATGTTTGCTGACATTCACAGATATACTGAGTAGTGAGAGGGTGACAAATATTAAACAAACGTGGATTTTTCAAAGCTTCCATCAGTGTTTTAAACTAAGTGTTACATGTCACTGTGTTACATTATTTCAACATGAATATAAACGAAAAAAAACTAAAGGGACCGTCGGTGAGTCGCTTCGGTTCGATGATTTTCCTTCTTAGAATGGCGGGAATTCCATTTCAGATGAAGAAAATATCGACTATTTACGCTATCTACATGATAACAGTGATTATGTGTACTAGCACAACATACCTAGGCATGTTCGGCGATGTGTATGTACACAGAGACGATTTGGGACGCGCCATGACGACAGTACGTGGGTTAATTCCGCTTACGAGTGCTGTGTGGATATTTTCATACTGCAGGTAAGTAGGAACACTGGCTGTCATTTCTGAAGTATCATAAATAAGATAAAATGTCATCCCAAATATATTACAGAAGTTGTGACTTGAACGGAAAGCTGTCTGATCCATATACCCACTATTTATTTTTAATCTAAGTGCACAAAATATTAAATGGCTCGATGTTTTCATACTTAAAATAGAGAAGAAATGAACATCATGTTTTTTAACTGATACGTCGTCTACAATATTCTGCGGCAATAAGACAGTGTGGAATATAAATTGGAAATGAATCTGTAAATATGGCATAAAACTGATTGTAACTTATTAGCTAAAGTATCGCGAGAGCGACGTTTCGGAACAGAACATGTGTATTGTTCAGATACTAGATTTTGATAACAGTGGCAATGTTTCTGGAATGTTGAAAGTATACAGACATTTCACACCCAAAACAGTAATGGACTTCACACCAGACAGTACATATAATAAATATTTTTCACAATTTTATTTGCAAAGAATGTATTTGCTCACATTGACACATTTTCACATTTTATGAATCTGAGATAAGAATTTGTTTCCTTTGCCTCAGATTGCGACAACACACTATTGAACATACGATGGACCTAACAGACAGTTTCACATGGGAAGATCTGCCTACTAGAGACGCTGACACCGGACACTTGACAGCGGCAGGATGGATCCCGCTGACTCTGAAGTACAGCAGAAATGCAGCTATTGCGATCTTGTGTTTTCATACCGTCCAGTCAACAATACGAATAGCTACAAATCATGAAACGATATTCACAGTGTGGTATCCTTTCGACTGGACTGTTTCACCGTTCTATGAACTGGTTAACATCTCACAGGTAACAGTTTGTAAAACAGAATTCTCGTCTATCTCTTTTTATAATATTATTAATTTAGCAGATTTAGTTAAATGACACAATTCTTCTTTCTTTCTTTCTGTCCTCTTTCCTTCCTTATTTTTCTACGATGATCTCCCGCTACAGAGCGTCGGTCGGTTGGCTGACAGTAAGTAAATGGAGAACAATTTCAATTATCCTCCCTTGATCTATCCATGACACTGAGCCGGAATTCACTTGCAGAAATGGGAGAAAGATTAAAAATTCCGTATTTTCGGTGTATCGGCCGGCAACCAGTGAATACAAATCCATAGCGTTACAGCAGTACAAACTGTTCAGATTAGCGGTCGTGTCATTATGTGAACTAACTTTATATTGTGTTTAACAGGGATGATTATAAATGATAACTAGAGACAAATGTCAGTGAAACGGATCAGGTTATACATAGAGGCCAAGCGTAAGATTCATGATAGTGTTGGCCACAAAAACAAAGCACTCATCCTTCTCACCTTCACCGCTTAATTGTAAGAATTCAACAAAATTTAACAACCCCCCCCCAATCATTCGCCACCCTTAAAATTCGATCCATTCGCTCACTGATGCATGTGACAAAATGGGACGTAAGTTGTATTGCAAGTAATCTCTGCAGCACAGAAGTTTATTTTGATTTTAAACTGTTAACAATAATCAAGCAATTGACAGAATTTTTACTTTCAGCTCGCCCGTTTTTTATATTTATTTTCTTTGTGTGGCGCTTCGGTCTGTATTTCGGTCATGGCTTTTCCTTTCACGAGGCTTCCAGATCACGCTCAGACGCAACACACTTCGTAGGATCCTCCGGACGAGTGATCAGACTCTGATACCTACACCTGACAACATACAACATTCACAAGATAAAGACATCCATGCCCTCAGTGGGATTCGAACCCAATCCCAGAAAGCGAACGGACGCAGACCCACACCTTAGACAGCCCGGCCAAAGGTGTTGGCTTCTCATTTATATACTCACTCTATCCGGCGATACGCAGCACAATGTAGTTACTGGAAAAACATAATAAAGCACAAGGTATTGAAAACAAATTAACAGTTTTCATAATTACAAAAGAGTACACGAAAAACAATTTCATGTTCCATACACTATGTCGTGTAACAGGAGATATCAGGTGTGTTTCTTCTTAGAAAAATCGCTTCCCCCAATGATCTAATTCCTAGGTATATGTCCATTTTCATATATCCACGTCGTTTCTATGCTTCGCCTACAAGTATTCACATCGCGATACCAGATTTTTAACTGAAGAATTTGGTGTGAAATTAAAAAAAAAAAGAAATCCTAAAGGGGTTTCATTTAGAATCTGTAAATTCGTTCATTCAATCCCATCAAACGCACTGCCTTTTTTATTGGAAGTGAATTTACGTTCTACGAAAGAAACTTAAGTCTCGAAAAAAAGAATTCGGGTCAAACTTGTCATTTCTATATGGTCATTAATGTAGACAAAATTATTTACGTCATAATTGCTTAATTGCTTCATTTAACGTAAATTTATGTTATTAAAATCCACTTATTTACAGTGTTTCACATCACTGGCATCAGTGAGTGTTATATGTGTTTACCCGTGTCTGGTTACCACTCTGATCGCTGTGGCCTGTAGTCAGTTCGATAAGCTGAAGGCGGCCGTATTGGATATTAGACAGCAACATATCACGCCTCACCGCGGGGAGGAAGATGAACAAGATCATACAATTGCAAACTCTAGCTTGCAAGCAAAGTTAAATGCGTGCATTCGACAACATCAGGATATTATAGGGTAAGTTCAAAAGAATATACAAAACACTTCAATGTAACGACAAAATAAGAGAGTTACTTATTTTACCATCTCTAGTACTTACTTATTTACTTAGTTACTGACTTAATAACTCCATGGAGCAGAGTCCTTCTCCAAGGCTAACCGGTTCTCAGCTGGTCAAGAAACTCCCTGCTTTTTATAGAACCCGAATGATCATCATTGTATTCACAAGTGCCCGCCACCTCTCCCATCCTGAGCCAGATCGTCCCATTCAATGCCCCACATCTCTCTTTCTGAAGATAGATCCATCTTAAAATTATCGTCCCATCTACGCCTATGTCTTCCATGTGGTCTCTTCCCCTTAGGGTTAACCACCAAAAGCTTGTAGACACTTCTTTTCACATATACCTGCTACATGCCCCTCCCATCTCATTCTTCTCGATTTGATTACCCAAACAATATAGGGTCGGAATTTCAGATCATTGAGCTCCAAATTATGTAGACTTTTCCACTCCCTTGGTAAGTTGTCTTTCTTAGGCCCAAATAGTCAGTAAGCTATTCTCAAACACCCTCTGGCTACGTACCTCTCTCAATGTGAGCGACAATTTTTCACATCCATACAACACAACAGACAAAGTTATGATTCCGTGTACCTTAATTTTGAATAGGAACCTGGAAGACACAAGATTCTGCATCGAAAGATAACAAGCATTCTCTGGCTTCCACACCCTCTTAATATCTCCCTCAGTAGAATATTGATTTGTTTAGGTTTTTCCCACATATTAGAACTCGAACACACTTTCAAAAGATCTATCGTCAGTCTTTATATATTGACTTCATCTTGCATTCTGATCTAGAAACATGAACATGTACTTAGGTTTATCAGCATTTACTTTTAGAACAATCTCCGTACTCCCAACTACCAAAGCTACTGGGGCTTTCTGTATAATATGTAAGCTTTCACCCATAATATTACCATCAACAGCATAAACCATCAGCTGATGTGTACCTCACAGTTTCAAGCCATTCTGATTTACCTAAACCCTCCTCATGTCGTACCCTACAGCAAAGTCTAAAAGCAATGACAAACAAGCAAAATATTGTATCAAACGTTTCTTAATAGAAAGCATGCCAGAAAATTGCTTGCCTACCCGAACTCTGCTACAGGTTTCATTCAGATACATTTTTATTAGTTTCAACATTTAGGTGAGGATACCAGACTCAGTGGGATTATTACACAAGATTTCCCTCCTTAATGAATTATAAGCTTTCTTGAAGTCTATAAATCGATGATGCACTGAATAATTGTATAACCGTTTTTCTACAATATATGACGAATTTAGACTACATGATCAGTATTTAAACCGCTGTATCGAATTTCGCACTAATGTTTCCCTATAAGTTACTGTGCGTAAGAAGTTAGCATAGACAGGAAGATGTAAAAAAGTTTGTACGTAAATGACAAATGCGATGTGCCTCTACAATTACTACCTTTTCTTTTATCACCTTTCTAAGAAAGGGTTAAATGATTGACTCCTTCCACTCTTCAAGCATTTCCTCCGTATTCCAAATTAAATTAAGGAGTTTAGTGATCTCAGAAAAAGTTGTTCTACACCCTGCTATAAATAATTCTGCTGGGATCTGATCAATACCTGGTGATTTGTGTCTATTCAGCTTTCCAATAGCCATCTCAACCTCAAAGGCACTCGGCTCATGAAATACTCTAATATTTATTACAAAACGTACACCAAATCATCATGCAAACAGCACTTCTAAAGACTATTTTTTATATAAGAAGCTAATAATCTATCATCTAAAACTGAAACCTAACAGTAATGCCCAGTAACATTTAACATATTGAATATTTTCAATGTACTGAACTTGTCCCGTGAACCACAGGTTCATGCAGCAACTGGAAGATGCACTGAATGTCTCTCTATGTGGCCACTTTCTGATTGTACTGGCTGCAATGTGCTTCGCTGCTTTTTCTGTAGTTACGGTACAGTATAAGAACTGCTGCATGTTGTTACATTATAAAATAGTGAATTATAAAATGTGACGCTTAGCAGTCTGGTAGATTTGCATCAATAAGTAGGTTTCACCCTGTCGTAAGCGAAGAAGGCCCTTAGGGAGAGTAGAGGTATAGCTCCACTCTATTTTTGACCTCGGCACTAGAAGGGTTGAGGGGTCAGCGTCACGCCCCGCCCGCATCTTACCCCGAGAAGGACTTGGTACCCCTTGGGCAGGAGGCTGGGTGGGTTTCAGGGCCGGTCTGGAAAATTGCGGAAAATATCGCCTACACCGGGATTCGATCCCCGGAACATCCAGCCCGTAGGCAGTCACTATACTGACTACGCTACCGGACCCACATTTGCATCAATATTCTACCTCAGTTTTCCAGATAAATAACATATCGAACATGTTTGTGTATGAGTATGTATGTGTGTGTTTGTGTTGTGTGTGTATAAATAAATAAATATATATATGTACATATATATAATGCAAAACATTGCACATTTTTGTATCATTGCGACCTATCACTATGTCATTACCTGGCCAACGATAGTATTGACATCTGTGACTTGTCTGGCAATGTTATATTTTTACACATTACCTCATAAAGACACATTTTCAAAAAAGGTTTTGAATATAAAATGCGTGTTTTGGGTTTCAGCAAAATCTTTGAGCGAAGCATTTATTGTCAGAAGGACTGAGCGAGACATTATAAAAAATGAACACATGTCTTCATGTAAAATACCGGTTATTATAGTCAGGCATTCATTAAAATTGAATTTTCTATACAGATTTTGGCAAATTCTCAAGAACTAATTATCAAAAAATCTGTCCATTTGGAGCCGAGTTGTTCCATGCTGACGAACGGACCGATAAGCAAACAAACAGGACAAACTTAATAGTCGCTTTTCACAAAATTGCGAAGGCTCCTAAATTCATTACACAATCAAATACATCTGCATGACGTCACTATTACCAATATACTACATTTTTCACAGTTTTGTTATTTGAGACTTTCTATCCTTTCAATGCTTGTGATATGGCAAACATTTTTTTGCAGAACTGGGGAGATTATACAGATATGAGTCAAGCATTTGTACTTTACGCCTATTTTTCTTGTGACGTGCTCCTGATCTGCTGGTTTGGAACTCAGCTAACACAACAAGTAAGACAAACTAGTTGTTGTAACTGTTGTTGACGCTGTTATCACATTACCTTAATAATGTGTATGGAGCCTCAATTCAATTGAGAAATTATGGCTCAAATTAAATACTGAGAAATTTTCCCCTACCACACATCCTTTATTAAATTTTCTTTGGCAAATCTAGAAAACATGTTTTTAAGTATTTTACGATTTATAAGATGCCGGTCGTCTAAAACATTAAAATTAATTTAACTTTTTATGTATATTCATGCACTTATTTTTGTGTAGGTTTGAAAAATTCTTGACCACAAAAAAATTTATTTTTAAGCTATTTATCATATCCTGTTCTTTATCGTGAAATGTATGATTATTATTTTCCATTTTAATAAATGATTAAGCATTTAATTTTGTTTTTAATGCTCTAAAAACTCTTTGGTTAGAAAATGGAATCGACTTTCTAAATTAGTTTTTACACTTTTCATATTTTCAGTGACTTATTAAATCCCATAGTGTAGAAATAACCAAAACATACACTTCAGTATTTTTGAAGTAGTTTAATAAAAAATTTCTCACCTACAAGCTAGATTAAAATCACCACATTAATGCATAAAACATCACTCAACAAGAAAAAAGAATTAATTCCCAAAATAATAAGTATTAAAGATTTTTAACCTACATTTATATTACTTACATAATTCTAAATGAAATTATATTAATTTTTAATTTGTATAGAGTGACGAACAACTAACCACATTGTTCCTTTGTATGCTCGTAATTATTTCTCTCTGAAGATGATCGCAGTAGTGGGCGAAACATTTTGGTGACAAAATTGTGATTGAAATCACTCTTAAATATTGATGTGTATTTTGTTTTTTGTATATTACGAAATTAGATTTCACTAATTAAGACATTATAAATTTCTTTCCTTTGTCAAATTACAATTATGATAGTTACGTTATATCTTATGTAGCTTATATTTTGTATATTAGAATTTGACAACATTTATGGCTTTATAAATAAAGTTTTATTCCAATGTAAGGTAAACTAGAGAGGTAAAAGAAAGTCACACGAATAGGTTCGATCGTAGTCATCAGGAAATACCTGAGACACAAGGAAGATACTTTTCTAAGCCAATACCACCCACAGAAACAGCATAGATGTTTTGTTTGTCAACACAAATACAAAAGAAACGCTAAAAGGAACGCTTGTTCATGAATGTCGTACGAGTGATGAGCCTCTGTGTGTATTCCGCTTTGTTCAAGAATATCGCAACCCTAAAGTGTTTCACATAAAGGCCAGTGTACTTCCACCCCAGGGCACAACATGAAACAGGGGGCAAAACGGCAGAAAAAGAAAGTTAAATATGGTTTTCAAGTACAAGCAATATGATGACAAACTTCCTACGAGTAATGAATAGTATGGTAGACAGACTTTGTGATATCTTACAGGATGATGTTGATTCTCGAAAATACTGCCTTGCGGATATTTTTTAGATCGTTACTATCTGACAGTAAACTCAGCTTGCCAGACTGCTGCTACATTTAATGTACTGCTGCACAGTTCAGAGGGACTTAATGCATTAACTGTGAAATGTTGCAGACGGAGAGTTTGAGAGACGTGGCATTCGGGTGCGACTGGGTGGGAACTCCTATCCAATTTCAGCGTTGTCTGATGTTCATCATTGTTACAGCTAACAAGGCGTTCCATCTGACGGCGGGAAAATTTGTTCCGGTGACAAATGTGACCACATTGAACGTATGTACCTAACAATATCATCAGGGAAGAGAATAAATCATTATTAACTTCATGTCATATAATTTTACGTGTGCCAGAAATTACATTACCTCAATGTTACAGTATGACAGCAGAAATCAGACAATGTGAGGCACTTAACCACAACTGAGGAATTAAATTCCTTTCTCCCTCAGCGCACAGGTTACCACGGTTTAGACGTTATTTTCCCTAGTAACAGATACCAAGAACAACGTCTACATTCTGCCAGCAACATTTCTGTGTAATTTAGCCACATTAGCACTGAACGGCAGTTCAACTTTTGAGAGTATAGTTTATGTTCAGGAAAATTTTCGAGTGTGGACAGAGCTGAAGAGGGAGCGGAAACGCCTAGTGGCTTCATCGTCACCGAATTAAAACACACTATCAATATTTACTGTAATACGATTAGATAGAGTTTATTTCTTAACAAAAATTCAACCTCACACATATTGCCGATGGATCGTTCACAATCATACTTTACTCTCAGGCAGGTCCCACCAGCAATTTTTTAATTTTGTCACTTCTTGTAAATATTACCATACATGTTTGTCTAAAATTGGCTTGCATCATATTAAGAGCCATTTGGATAATTAAACATATCGAATTCTCCAGGGTCTAGCAGTTGTTATTAAAACAATCAAACTTTAGACCTATACAGTCCTCCTGGCACGAGGAAGGCTCTTCGTAACTCGCAACAAAATTTTAAGGTTTTGAAGAAAAAAGCCAGTTGACATTACAGTTTCAAAACACAGTTCCTCCGTGTAAGAATCCTTCTGTAAAAACGTGAAACACTATGGATTACTAAAAAATATGTAACTATTTAGTACTCGTGGTTCGGACAACAACTTCAGAAAATGTAACGGGCTTTGAAATACACTAAATGTCGAGTTGACATAAATAAGTTTCAATGAAATTCGATGACACAAAAGACCTTCTTTTTATCTGCTACTTTACTGTGGATCCAGCAGTTCAATATTTACGGTTTGAGTGGCAGTTTTTGGATTTAGCTTTGTGAGTTCGCTCACAGGCTGCAGAAAAATGTCTGCAGTTTGCGTTCGGGCTTGAAAGTTGCATGTAAACAGAGTAGCAGTATCACATAATAATTAACCAAAACGAAGAGATATAGCCTGTTAACAGTTCAATAACCATAACATTATTCGGTCTAGCATGATTATTCCGTTTATTAACAAGATTTATAAGGCCACCCATTTCAGCAAATTACAAGCGATCCTAAGACTGTAAGTAATTAGAAATGAATATGGTGCTTTTATTAAAAATAAGATTACCAAACAAAATCAACAATGAAATCAACTTCTTATATAAGGGCAGTAATAATTCTAAGTAGCTTTGTGTAATATAGCCTTGTGTCTCTTTGCTAATTTCGTGGTTAAAATGTGTTGAAACGAAAATTTACATATTTTAAGATGCAACGAATTAATTAAATTTTGTTTGGAAGATTATGATCCTTAAAAATATATTAGTTAATAGACTGTAGATTTTGCTTAAGAGGTTTCGGCTTTTATTATACTGAATCTCGGTATCAGAACTGCAATATAAATATTGATGTTTGATCGAAAATATATGGAGAGAGAAATAAAATTTTCGATAAGATTAGTCTTGTCAAACAAATGAGACTGACAAGTTTATGGTTTTCACCTTCACTTGCAGTATTTTCACTTTCACTTACACTGTTGTGTATTCTTTAAGTATGGAAGCGGCTTTTATATTTTTCGTTTTGGATGATCCGTTTGGTTAAATCGATAAACTTGAAAAGTGTAAAGAGTCATTTCACAAGAAATATAAAAGATTAAGGATGAAATATAATTGCAGCAACCGACTTTGGTTCAACTTCGATAAACCGTCGAAAGTGAAAAACAGTCATGTCTCTGCATGTTTCTCCGTAGTGAGCAAGGGGTGATTTTGTTGGATATCAGGTTTTTTTCTATTTTCTGTCTGAAAACAAATTCCTATGCTTTTTAAATGCAACGAAGAAAACACAACTTAGTTGACAGATGTAACGAAATATTGAGTGTGCTTTTGAAACATGAAATCTGAACACCAAGAAAACAAAGGTGCTTGCCAAAATGTACTACAGAAAATTGTGCAGATGAAGAAATCTCCCTAACTCACCCCAGAGAAAGCAAAAATTGTAAAAACAACAATTGGTTCTTGAAATTATTCTAAGTTAATACTCGTAAAATCAAAAATATGTGAGGCAAGTATGGATGACAGTTGTGTCCTGGAATTATTTTGGTTGAAACAAGCACTTTCTTTTCTGCATGGCCGTTGTATTTCACGACCCTCAGTGTCAACAATTGTAAGCAGATATAAGATTTTAATTTTTCAATAAAGGGACGTGTACATTTTGTGCATGTTTGTGATGGCAAAATAACTTATTATTTTGTAGGTTTTATTAAAGTAAATCTCTGTTTAAGATAAAGAGATAGTCTCATCAAAATAACTACACGTATGTTGGTACTGTAACTATAATATCTATTTAAATTATTATCACTGCCACATGACCACACCCAAATGAGCATTTTTAAAGCACCTCTGCGTCATTCAGTCTTCCGTTTAATGAAAAACCAATGTAAGGAAATTTAGTCCTTATCCACAGTAGCTAAAAAACATCATACCGTAGCCCTTCTGACGGTAATAAAATTTATAACCACTATTCCAGGGCACCGAATGTTATCATGTTTTCAATCAAAGAGGACACTGCATTTTGGAATATCCAAACGCGTTTCACAATTTCTCATTAATGTTTACCACTACATCAAATGGACTAGAATCTCTAATCATAACACAATATTTGGATAAGGTTTATTAAATAATATTATTATTATTAGTTGTGTTTATATAATTAATATTAATAACACTGGACAACAATTTTTTTGGGGCACACGAGGGAAAATATCTAATTCTAATAGAAATTTTAATGCTGAATTCAAATATGTAAGTAATTTTTTCTCCATCACCCACATTCTTTTTGTGACAGCGAAGTTAATTGTGAAAGAAATATGTATATTAAATATAATATACATTATTCACCTTACCTAAAATGTGAGGGTTGTTGATTTCCTTCTGTGCTTGGCATCTGGAACATCCCTCTTCATCGTCCAACAATAGTCAGAAAGCATTCTTGCACCACTCTGTCCCTGGTACCTCTTTTCCAAGGCAGAAATATCTTGGTGGAAACATTCCCCGTGTTCGTCACTGACGGCACCAAGATTGTCAGGGAAGAAATTCAGGTGGGAGTTCAAGAACTGTATCTTGAGGGACATATTACACCCCATATCTTGGTATGACTGTAACAGTTCACCCACAATTTCATGGTAGTTCGGAGCTTTACGATTTCCTAAAAAATGTTCACAACACTTTTAAATTGAATTACACGCTGATTTTTCAATTTGGCTTAGAAGTTCTTCGAATTTTCCATCTCCAGTCAAAGGTCTTATTTGGGCACCCACAAAAATTCCTTCTTTGATTTTAGAATCACTTACACAAGGAAATTTTTCTTTCAAATAATAAAACCCCGTACCATTTTTATCCAGTGCCTTAACAAAGTTTTTGAAAAGTCCCAATTTTATGTGAAGTGAAGGTAGAATAATCATGTAGGAGTTGACTAGTGAGGGATGTACAACATTTTTCTGTCCAAGCATGAGTGATTCACGTTTTGGCCATTCCTTCTTGATGTAATGATTTTTCTTGTCCATGCAGTCCCATTCGCACAAGAAACAACAAAATTTAGTATACCCGAGCTGCAAACCCATTAACAACGCAATCACTTTTAAATCACAACATATGGTCCAACAATACTTGTCATACTGAATTTTCTCTAACAGAATTTTCAAATTTTTCTACGTTTCCTTCATGTTAGTTGCATAAACTAATGGCACAGAAGGAAATTTTTTCCCATTGTGCAAAAGCACAGCCTTCAAACTAGTTTTCGAAGAGTCAATAAACAGTCTGCACTCTGTCTTTTTGTGTTCATGATCATGTACATCCGTCACAGCACAAATATTTTTACAGTAAACCAAATAATTTTTTTTTAGGTTCTGAAAAATCAATAATAAAAAAAGTCGTACAAAAACTGTGGGTGATGGGAAAATTTTGATAGCATATTTGAATTCAGCGTGAAAAGTTACGTTAGAAACACAATAAAACTTTCATGTGCCAAAATCGTGTTCCCTAGTGTAATCAATGCTACAAATAATACAAATATAACATTCAAATATGCAAACTAACATATTAGAAAATCTGGGGCTCCATAGAAAAGCTGAAAGTTAAGCTAATGGTCCCCAAGAAAATGCTAATATTACAGGAATTATAAAAGTGGAAAAAACATATAAATTAACAGAAAAGAGCGGTTGCCTAGAGACACAAAAGCAATGTGTCAAATTCTGAAACTTAATTATAAAAAATGGAGATAATGGAGTATACGATTTGTGGGAAGAAACGTTTTTATTATCGTAGGATTTACTAAGTACTTAGCACCAATAAAAAGTTTATGACGTTATCCGAAGTCTGCAAAGCACCAGAAAATATACTTGATTACTTTTTATAAAAGAAAGCTATGCAAACACAACTATTTATTTCCAAAATTATCTAATATTTCAACAAAAATTTAAGCGAGCTACGGTTGAAGGAAAGCTATATCATTTGTAAGAAAGAGGTTACACCGGTCATGTAGAAAGTTAAAACTGCTGCAGGATCATAGAGGAACAACAATGATTCCGAAAGTGTTTGCTTCATTACAAAAACGAACTGGTATTCATTCACAGGTCAAGGATGCTCTGTCGCAGAGAGTAATAATTTTCTTTAATAAGCTCACAGTAACATTCTTTTGAATTCTGATAAAATACCCTTCAATTCGCTTGATACATTTTTGTTTTGAACAAAATAATATACAATTCTCCAGAGACAAGATTTAAATTTTTAAAAAGAATTTAAAAAAACGAAATAAAAAATATTCCTACAGAGTCACAGGTAAAAGTACAGCTTTACGTTTCTAATAATATCGAATTCTTTCAGGTCTAGATATATAGCCTCGTAAGACATTTGACAGAAATTTGAAAACGATGTTCTTGGGACATGACGTAAATCTTCAGGTTTTACAAAGTAATCACCAGAAACCATAAAAATATGAGTGATCTCTAAATTCAACGACAGGGTAAGACATTTCTATGTATTCTGTTTTCTTACGGAATATTGTAAATTGTTAGCAACGCTTAAACTTTTTCTTCGGACATTCTTTTGTGGTTGCCGAATGTGTAACTTCACTTTCGCCTAGTGTGTAGATTCACATAATCCTGGTTTCACCCCACAAAGTTGCTTGCTTATTTTACTGCTTATTCATAAATCTGTTTAACTTCATTGATTAAGCAGTCACAAGCAACAAAAATACCTCAATGCACGAGTTCAGCTTGCGCCATTTCCAAATTAAATATCGTGTTAAAAGTTGATAAAGAGAATAAAAACTATTTCGTTCATTCATTTAATTCACACTTAATGATTCACCCGTAACGATGATTCAGGATGACCAATTAAACTATCCTTAGATATTTTACAAAATTAATTGATATTCGTAGCCCGTTCACAGAAGTAAAATATTTCGATCGTCTTCATAAGGCGTATTTTTTCCTCAGATGTATAAGTTCAATTACATTTTCAGTTCTAACAAACCGGTAAAGCAATCCATGTACAGGCCTGAATGAGACGCTAGGGTTACAGGATTTTGAAGCTCCCAGGATTTGTAGACAGTGGACATATGAGGGCGGTAAAGTTTTAAGCCCTATGCACCGAATGCTTGCACGACCCAGAAGATAATCCTGGTACCTATTCCTGTTATAGGCTGAGTCATTTACAGGATGATATTATGGTTGGAAGAAATAAGTCAATCAAATGACGTGCGTGGCTATCGCGAAACTCTAATATGAAGTAATAATAATAATCATCATCATCATAATCGATGTTTAAGATCACGATAGAATATGGGATACAGGTGAAATGAGTTATTGGAATTTCAGATGTAAACACTTTTAGCCTTGCGCTTGATGAGGTTGGATGTTCAAAGTCACGTGCCTTCTGAACTTCAACGGAAAAATAACTCTTGTGCCTTGCACAGCAAGGTGGTGAGCCACATGTTTCAATTATACAGATAAGGAAAACAAAACAATTTTTCCCTTAACGGTGTTCATACTCCAGACGGTCCCACCTGCAGAATCGACTGGGAGATTAAAAGAAGAATTCCGAATCTGTGGATGGAAACAAACGGCTTGCATTAGGGCACTACACGAACATCAGCGTGCAAAGAATGCACGAACAACGAAATACGTTAACCGGAGACTTTGGGAATTATGAATCAATCTCGGGATTTCCGATACACAGAAAGGAAAAGCAGATCGCTAAAAGCACGACGTCCGTAGATGTTTCTTTAACAGTCGTTTCTTTCTCATCTTCTGCATAGAAGACTAAATAACATCGAAAAAGGAAACGAGGTGAAGGTATAGTTATTTCCTGATAATATGGAGAGTCCAACATGTTCATCAATTTGTCACACGGGCCGACCGCCATGGCATAGACAAGTCAGGGGATTCAAAACAAAGCGAATAGTATCATGCTCACTGGACAGCCTTGTGTAACGGAACATTGTGTGGGAAAGGGTCTTGCAATGTAGCCATTAAATTGTGCCGAGAAGAAAGTCTTGTACCACATCGTCTGTACGAGTGTGATGAATTTCGTGCTATAGCTATAACATTTAGCATCGTAAGTAGATAAGTATGCGAGATCCTGTTAAAAGCTGATGTGAAGTGCAAGGAAAGTTGCATAACAGGGAGTGTATCATATCTGGATACATTATAGAGTCCCGTACCGTCGTCAACGCGTCGAAAATCATAGTGCCTGGCACTTCAAAGTACTGACTAGGATGCAGCAAGGAAAGTGTAGGTTTTAGTCGGTTCGTTCTAATACGGACTACAATTTTATAATCTGTGTTCAGCAAAGTAATTTGTCTATATTCCGCTGGTGTGGTGGGATTGTCGTTCTTAGGTATGCACATGACGATGCCATGTTTCTGTTTTTCCATTATCCGACCATCCAAGAACATCCGATTGAATAGGGCCAGCATGTCATTCTTGATGTTGTCCCAGTTAACTTTAAAAAATTTCAGGCAGATGCCATCTCTTCCCGGAACTTTGTTACAAGCTCCTTTGCTGACCACTGCCTTCAGTTCATCTTCAGTGATGGGAGTGTCTAAGAAGTTCCTTAATCCCAGCGGTAAGATCCTATGACCAACTTTCTCCATTCGAGAAACAAACGCATCATCCATCTGAATAGGATCATATTTGCTTTGCATGGACTCAACAAAATTGTGCAGAATGCCCCTATTGGCCGTCTGTTTTACACCTTCCTTGTCAATAACGCTGGTTGTCATCCGCGACACACATCGTTTCCACAATTTTAGGAGATGAGAAAGGGAAGGAATTTCTCTCTGAAACAGGCTAGCTTCATGTTTATCTATAAAAATGGACTGAAACTGCTTGCTATGTAGTCGGAAAATCTTAGTTTTTGAGGAGGTTAATGTGGTTGTTTCCTCTCTAGGACGTATACGATCCTTCAAAACATCGTATATACAAGCGGAATAAAAAATTACATTTATTATATTTTCTCGAGTCCTCGCAGTTCCTTTTTGGACGAAAAGGAAACGAATTTTCCTTTCGACATATTTCTCCCCCACGTAACCAAATCCAGGTATTTTCTTTCCTGCAGTCTCCACCTTGTCTAATCCTGCAAAAACGGCTGCTGTTAGTTGCATCTTTTAAAACTTTCATATTCATTTTTATAGTCCCCGGCCTCGTTGTAGCAGACG
>Ga0209628_10001135_pt1 | contig 16909 bp, 14 predicted proteins | sample TergutCu122P4_FD_187285 | JGI IMG/M metagenome (GOLD analysis project Ga0209628, IMG submission 187285) | Cubitermes ugandensis P4 segment gut microbial communities from Kakamega Forest, Kenya - Cu122 P4 (SPAdes) (version 2) | ecosystem: Host-associated > Arthropoda: Insects > Digestive system...
GGGGGGGGGGGCATGGACTGGATTTATGTGACTTACGGTAGGTAGATATGGCAGGCTTTTGTGTATGCAGTGGTGGACTTTGAGTTCTATCAAATGCAGGGACTTAATTGCTCAACTGAGAAACTGTCAGCTTCTCAAGAAGAACTCCACTTCATGGAGTTAGCCCATCAGTCACTGAGTCAGCTATCCAGCCAGCCAGCAAGTTAGTCAGTTGGGTAGTCAGGCTTGTAAATTGAAGTATTTCTTAATTTCATGTTAGTGTGTTTATTTAAAATATACAGAAGTGTAATTTTGTGTGTTGTTTAATATTGATGGGAAGCTCAGAGCATACAGAAGAGTATTTGGTTGGAAGAAAGATGAAGTAGTAAGAGGACTGGAGAGGACTATTTAATGAGGAGCTTTAAAATTTGTACTGTACATGTTGTTGAGAATGTTTAAATGAAGGCTGAGAGATGCATCATGTACCATGCACGGGTGTTTTGAAAATGCATAGAGAATTTTGGTAGCCGAACTTATTACTAAATAACTATGTAGTATAGTCATTGCTATAACTACCAGATGTCAGCAGTCTGATAGGTGGAATTAATGCTTAGTTTGCTTTCAGTGTCTGATGTTAGGTGACATTAATGATGAGTTTGTGTTTGAGTGAATATTGTGCAACACTGATCATATGGTAGGTGTGTTACTAGATTGAAGACTAGCTTATATGAGCCAGATTTTGGTGTCTTAATCCAGCCGTATGTTGTGGTTACAGCAGTTTGCTTATGATGTAAATGCACAGTGGTATGAATGTTAGGTAATATTTGCAAACTAACTGCACATCTTTTCTCAGCTGACATTAGTGCAACACCCTTTGGTCTTGGCTCATTGGGTGGTCTGGCAGGATTGGAAAGTCTTGGAATGGGATCTGCCAACTTCATGGAACTCCAGCAACGCATGCAGAGAGAATTGCTGGGAAATCCAGATATGATGCGACAGATATTAGACAACCCTTTGGTACAGCGCCTGATGAATGATCCTGAAAATATGCGAAATCTTATTACATCCAATCCACAGATGCAGGAGCTTATGGAGGTAATTATTTTCCAGATAATTTATGGATGCCCAATAATAATAATAATTAGAATTTTTATTGATTTGGTGGCAGATACTGACTGCTTTGGATTTTTATCCCTTGTGTTTAGCTCAATAGAATTATAATAGTTCATGTTGAATAAATATTTGTAGAGTAATTAATTTGTGTAACCAACATTACATGCACCAAAATATACACATCAGATGTTAGTACATTTCTAACGTGTTACAACATGCCATCATCAGGGAGTCTTCTCAGTAGCTAACGTAATGCCCTCAAAATGGTGTGTTGCACATTAAGTGGGTAAAAACAGCCATTCACTAGCACACACATTAAAATCCCAGTTAAAACACAAGAATGTCCACAAAAATATTAAAACACTAGAAGAGATGTTCCTTCAAGTACAATACCGACTGCAAGTGGAGGCTCTACAGTCTTCACTATACATTAGTGATCATCCTGAAACCCAAATGTGGGTTGAGTACTGGTAGAGTTGTGTGTGACACACATACAGCTTTATGGTAGCTACTGAGAAGACTCCCTGAGGATGGCACCTATGATGTTCCAAAACATGTGGGATACTTACTGTCTGATGATTATATTTTGGTGCACATTATGTTGGTTATATAAATTGATTTCTGTACAGTGCGCAGTACATACAGTATTAAAATTTGTTGAGTAGGTGGTGGTTGTGGTGGTGGTGGTGGGAAGTACTTCCACTACAACCAACCTTCTCTGCTTGTCTTCTCAAATGACTTCCCCTTTAGGTCACTGATGTTGAGCTAGGTGTAGTCCAATATGATGATACTGTTAGGGTGCTGCATGGGGTGTGAGCAGTGGGTATTCAGGAATGGGCATCTACCATAGTCAGACATAAAGTATGCTCTGTATGAGTGTTTCACTGTTATTTGATGATTTTAGTGGTTACTGTTAGAGTACCCAGCTCTGCAAACCACTTAATTATATCTATTGATCAAGTAACTTGCAGTATGTTTATGAGACTTAACATTGGGGGTGTAGCTGTCATTCGTTCATTGGCCTCCCTACAAAAAACCCGTGTTGGTTTTGATTTAACCTTGAAATGATTGAGTTGGTATTCAAACTTTTAGTGTGTGGTTGTGGAAAAACATGAGTCTTATTTGAACAGAAAAAGATAAAATTATAAAGTAAACAGCACTTTTTGGGAAACAAAAAGAGATTATGCAGCATGTCTTAAAAGTGCAGTAAATTTCCTTGCCTGAATGTATAATATGACTTTTAGGGATGTTTTTTTCATGTGTTCACATTTGTGAATATAGGTTTAAAGGTTAAACTGGTTTACACAAAGCAGCCTTCAGCAATCAGGTGAAGCTCGCTGTCTTACATAGACCATAGATTACATGATGTCTTGGGGAGGTAACACAATTCAACTCTGGTACTAGCTTGAACATCCAGTTTCTGTGGCAGATTGACAAATGTTTATGGGGGTGTTGTACTGTTAAAGAGTTCCATCCAGTGCACTAATACAACAATAATAATGTAGAAAGTGTCTTGTGAATTTGAATTTTGGAGTGTCTTCAGACTAATGATGTTTGAAAACCTCTTTTATGATTTTCAGCATTTTGATGCAGGTGATGTCTATTTAACCTTTATAACATCACATGCTGATTACTTCTGCCTGTCGTATTCATCTGAAATTTGTCAGAGTCAGTGCAGTCAGGATGACTGGTACTGTGATTTTGTTAATATGTTTTGCAAGTAGGAGGTAGTCAGTGTCATACTGATATCTTTGTTCCTAATGCATTTTCCATCACTATCATACTGATGTCTGTGTTGCTAATGGGTGGCAGACACTCATCTGATAGATTTTTTTGCTGGTATGTCATGTCTGTACTATACAAACTTGAAGAAGAGAGCCATAGCATAGCAGTGGTAGGTGTGTTTATTTGTTAGGTTTGTTTGAGGACAACTGTAATGTTCAGAAATTGATTCCTGGTTAAATGTCTTGGCCACCTTAGAGGGGTATTTTCAGGTAGGAACTTGTACCGATGACTGGAGTGTCTTTTTTTTGTACTGGTGGTTCCTTCTTATTGCTTCTTAGAAGTTTGAGGGCCTATAGGAAGTTGCTGGACTGAGTCAATAACAAAATATGTGCTTATATTTGTTTGTTGTTGCCCTTTCAAAGTAGTGCACTTCTGATTGTGCCCAGCATTGTGGCCATTGCTAGAAGAGCCACTGTAACTGACTATGTGTAGGACAGTCAGTGATTGTTCTTGAAGTCAGGGACATTCTGGAAACATCACCTTTGTTGCTGCAGTTTCTTTCTCAGAAAGAAGAAGAGATAACAAAGGGACAGATAAGTAAGGAGGGTAGGGACCACAGCAATGATGTTAGGAGGCAAAAATTGCTGTACTGACAAAGCAGTGTGCATTGAATCAGCCACTCGTGGTTTTGCTATAATTTGGATGTTTTCAGTGGACTTGGTCCTTCGGGTGCTGGAAAACCTCGCAGTAATAGTGTTGGTGAATTGTTTAGTCTGTAGGAACAAATTTCTAGTGAACAATGCCATCACAGGCAAACAAGACATATAGAGGGACAACCTGAACGCTTATGCAGTCTTCTGTGGAAGTTTCTCTGAATCGAGAAGACCGCCAAAAATTCATTGTTCCCTCACCGAAAGCTTTTTTTCAGCATTTTCCACATTCTCATTGCTGTTTTTATGAGTTTGATGCAACATGTAACTGAAATGCATTCTTCCATCAAGTGAGCCATTAGAAAATTGCACATTGCACTTAACATGCATAATGGTGCATGCTGTAGAGAAGCAGTACAGGGTGTTATGGCTGTAAAACTCAATAGACTGTCCCAAAAATAGCAGTATTATGGCATCTAGTGGCAGAAGGCGCTGCTACTTGCCATTACAGTCCTAGCTGCAAGTTTCAGAGCTTTTGTACAGTTCTTCTTATGATGTTAAGCCACAGTCCTTTGTTGTTGAAAGTGGAAAATAATTTTGTTCTGTTAACTGTATTTATAGAGAAACCCTGAGATAAGCCACATGCTGAACAACCCTGATCTTCTGCGACAAACTATGGAGTTGGCTCGGAATCCTTCAATGTTACAAGAGTTGATGAGAAATCATGATCGCGCTCTTTCAAATCTGGAGTCTATTCCTGGTAAGTTAAATCTGCTTTCAGATTTAGTTTAGAAATTATACTGTTGTGTAATGATTCTTAAATATAAGTGAAAGTGGAATGTAGTATGCTTGTGTATGTGTTCAGCATTTCTAAGTTTCAGAATGTCCATTATTTTGCATTAAAAACACTGTTTGGAAAAGTGGATTTGCTTCCATCTTGTGAATGGGTGGGGAAGCATATACTTAGTTGTATCTGACAGGGTTTGTGATGTACCTTTAACAGAGCCTTCTGTAAAAGTGAATGGGTATGACTTTGTACTGCCTGTGGGAAAGTAGAGGAGGAGGGAAGGAGGCTTTCTTGTAAAGTGACTAGCCGGATGGAAAAACCAGTGGATGACAGTGAGCATGTACATTCTCTTAGTTTGCTTGGGCTGGTGTGTAACTAGTAGTTGTGTGTTGAGATTGTGTGTGTGTACACATGCGTAGAGAGATGTGATGACATTTTTCATATACTTGCCATTCAGACAGCTGCCCAGTCACTCTGTGCATGGTGCCATTGAATTGTTTCATACTGAATATATAACTCTCTAACAGTACTTACCTTCTAATCAGTGTTGTACCCTTCATAAGTCTCCTTGGGGCCTTATACAGTGAGCTCTGGAATTGTGCTACTGTTGAAGTATTAGGTGAAGTGCAGTATTTGAACAGGGCAAATTGGTCCTGTGATTTTGATCGCATCATGGTGATGTCATTAAATTTCTTCCTCTTAACAGTGTCTTGGGTTTTGGGGAAAAAAGGAAGTCACTTGTTACCAAATCTGATGAGTAGGGAGGGTGTGGAATGAGGGTCATTCTGTTTTTGGCCAGAAATTCATGCACAGATGAAGCAGTGTGCAGGTGTAGGGAATGAATTTTATGACAATCTGATGCATGTTCAGGTTTTGTGTCAGAATGCTGTGAAGGTACCAAAATTAAATTTGCAGCTTGTTAGCAACTTAATGGCTAGTGGTTCTTGTGTTTTCAAAACGCATTATTTTACACAGTTCACATTTTCCTCTGTTTTGTTTATCAGTGGATGTGTTGAGTGTTTGCATTTTCAGCAGAGGTCACACTGCTATGGAACTTGGAAAACCACTTAGAAACTTGTTTTCTTCCAATTTTCTGCTCTCCAAAGTTACTTTCAACACTTGGAAAGTTTCAATATCATTTCCCAGTTAAAGCAAAATTTGATGCAGATATGTTAAAATCACGAATGGAACAACACACGCCTGTACTTATGCAGCCTTTTTTCAAGTTGGAAGTTACTCAGCAGACTTACTGTACACCAAGTGGTAGCAGTTCATGTTTGCAGCGTAGTATCATCTTGTGGTTGGTCTAGAATAGGGCGGTTTAAATGGTGGTATGTACTTCTGGATGTTCGTGGATGGTCGCCTGGTTGTATGTAAAGACATTTAGAATTTTTTTGCAGTAATTAAAACTTAGAAATGTTAATTATGCCATTAAGATTGTTTTAAATGTGTTGAAATGTAGAGAAAAACATTTATAAAGTGTTTACACAGACACTATTTTTTTGTTTGAATGTAAATACAGACTACCTTCTGTCATCTAATTGCATTAAATTAGAAAAGTTTCAACTCCAAAATTTGAGGTTTGGCAAGTTTGAAGACTTCAAACCTGCCAACCAGCGAAACATACCCAAAGACCAGTAACCTGAGGGTAGGCATTAATATTTGCAGTGCCTAGTGGTGTGTGTACATGTTGTATATTGTGATGGTGGTACATGAGGAAAAAAATTTGATAAGCACTGGTCCTGAAGCTATTTGGTTGTAACACATTCAACCACTTAAGCATGTTTAATGTAGTATTGTTTTAGACTTGGAAGGTGCCATATTTTATTCTGATTTAACTCCTCATTCTGTGTGTTTTTACTCTAGTGTTTCATTCAGAGGAGGAACTCATAGCTGCTGCACTGTAGGAGAAGAATTGGTTGAAAAATCTTTATTTACATCTAGCATGCTCTAATGTTTCTGTTATAGAGGGTTTAAGGGGCCAGGGGAATTGGAACAGCAGGAGACTTACTGCTGTCAGGGTAGCAACAGTTAAGGTGTTAATGCTTCCATTGCCACCTTTGTATGATACAGGATAGTCCTTAGTATGCACATGATTTTGTGGGCTGGGATAACATAGTTGGTATAGCAATTTGCTATGGGCTGGATGGTAGTACATAGAAAATCAGAAGTAGCCTTCTTTGCCTGGGATATATGTGGTTGACTTGTTGGTGTTACATATATAGTGGCTAAAACTTTTGAGAATGAGTATTGCTGAAGTAAAGGTAAAGGTAAAGTTGTCCCAGTATACACCATGGAGTACAAGACAGAGGTAAGAGATAAGCCTCATACCCTGGCCACACTACCTGTGGAGAAAACACCAAGATACTGGCTGAATAGGAATGGTGTGTATGCATGTCAGTAAATGGAAAAGTTTAGAATGAGGATTTGACTTGCATCCAGAAATTTTTGCTACTGTGCTTGGAGTTACTGGTGGATGGCACAGTTGTCCTTATGAACACTTTGAAGACGGTTGTGGGAACAGATTTATATTCACGCTCATTCTTAACCTTGGAACTGGGTGGAGGTTAATTGGATTTCCTGGTTATGAGGTAAATAAATCTTGGTGGTAAAGTGACCATGACACAAAGAAAATGTGTTGGATAATAGTGATTATTTATAGAAGTATGTTTAGTTCAATATATTGTATGAGTGGAATGGCCAAGTTCTTTCCAAGTTGTTTAGTGTCTGACACTATCCAACTGTGTGAACTATGGACATGGGTTTCCATATTTTAAAAGGGAAATGCCTCAGCCAAGAAGTGATCAGTGTGCTTATGTGGCTGTATGTGTTTTGTCCCATAAGCCACTTAATGCTTGCTGGTCTTGCTGTTGATGTGGCGGCCCCATGCCTGGTGTGGTTGGCACTTGGGTCAAGGGTTCTTCATCAGGATTTTGACCAAATAAAGATGGGACCATATGGGTGCTTTAGTAATTGTGATGAGTTACATAAATGGTGGAACATCATGTATGACACCTAAGTATAGATAGAGAGATAATATTGAAATGGATAGCAGAGAAATGTCTATGGCTGTGGACTATGGTTGATTGCTTGTTGGGGCTGGTATCTTTCTCTCTGCTACCATCTTCAGGCCAGCTCTAGGGTCCAGTCATTTTCCTAGCTGATGGTTATTGGGGGTCTTGGTTCTTGGGAGTAGTAGATGGGCTCGTAGCTGACCGCTCATTGTACCTGAATGTTGCCTTTAAGAATGTGTGGAGAGCTGTGTCTCCAGTCTCCTTTACACCTTTATCGTGGTATGGCGCTTAATTTAGTCCAAAGTAACAGTACCTCTGCCTTGAAAATTAGGACCTGAAGGGATGGACTGAATTGAACTCACTGAGGATAGTCCTTAGTATGCACGTGATTTTGTGGGCTGGGATAACATAGTTGGTATAGCAATTTGCTATGGGCTGGATGGTATGGGGATCGAATCCAGGTGGGGGCGAGATTTTCTGCACCCCTCCAGATGAGCCCTGGGGCCCACCCAGCCTCCTATACAATGGGTACCAGGTCATTCCCCAGGGTAAAGCGGCTGGGACGTGGCATTGACCATCCATCTCCATCTAGCGCCAAGGTTAGGGAAAGCGTAGAGGAATACCTCTACTCACTGTCTGGGTCTTCGTGGCCTGTTCTAGTTGTGAACTTATGCACTTGATTGTGAACCTTTAAGTTCCATGCAACCAGAGAATTTCTTGGTCATTAAGTAACTCTTAGCTGTTAATTGTACTGTGGAGGTGAATTAGAGGAATAAATGCATACTAATTATTATTTTGGGACCAAACATTTAGGTTGGGGAGGGGAGTGGGGTAGTATTCCATCATGTTTTATAAGTCCTGTGTTCAGATCTGGAACTGGAGACTGAACGCCCTGCAGGTTTTTCTGCATTTGTCCAGGAAATGCTGTGATGCTTCTTTAAATTTGGCCATGATCTCGTCCTTCCACATGCATTCAGGTTCACTGCTCAGTAATTATCCAGTCATTCAGTGACACTGTATAATGTAACTTACTGAAAGCATGCTTAAATAAACCACAAATAAATAAAATATTTGATTATGTGTTTTGAAAATAGGGGTAGGAAATATTTGCAATCCGTAATCTGGCAGATGGTAAGCAGATATGAAAGGACTATGGATAATCATGAGACTTGTGCTTATTGCTGTGGTGGCTATGAATCCTGTTGTATTTTGAGAGGTCACACTCTGTAGTCTAATAGAAATTTACAAGTGTTCCTTGAAAACAGCAATTTTATACCAGGCTGCATAGTGTCATGTTCCAGCAGACTGTAATGTTTTCTTACATTTCATATTTTGGTGCATTAGCATCCCTACAGAGCATGTATTTAGCCTTCGGAGCATAACATGAGGTATACCCATCATGCAGTGTGATGCTGAAGGCACTGAACATCAGGTTAATATGATGGCAATGAATGGGCTTCCTTATGCAGTTCTCATGTAAGTTTGGGTCTTCTTCAGCTCCTACCAGGCATCTAATTCTGGTGCTAAAGTGCTAACATAGTTGTGACCAACTGCATGCATGTAACAACACAAGAACTGCTAGAAGGATGTCTTTGAAATTTGATATTGGGGGAATTTATATGGGATTATTATTATTATAGGTATTCAGCCCTTGGGCCGGTCTGGGCAGAGACCAGAGGTCAGTCAGGCGACTGGTATGGCTCTGGTACGCTGCATCCTGGGCAAGTTCTTAGGGGTAGTTTGCTATTGCTTTCCCCCGTATATGGGATATTGTTGAGCAATTTAAGTTTTAGTTAGATTCGAATCAACATAACAGACATGTATCGTGAGGAAATATGTGTTCTGTTATTTTGTTTGGCACATCTCCATCTTACATAGGCATACCCATCATCCCACATGAAGAGTAACAGAAACTCTGGGTCATATTGGGGTCATTGAAAAGAGATTTATTTTGTTCATTTTGTAGTACTGTGCTCGTATGATTTTTAAGCTTCAGTCATTGCTGCTGTTATACACATTGGAAATTTTCTTTGTACTTTAGCAACATCACAGCATTCTACGATCAAGATTGAGGATGACGGATTGTAGATGTGCTGCTAGGATATGGAGAAAAATTGCTGCGTATGTTGCATTGAACAGTAGAAAGGCACATTGAAAATAGTCATGTTGGTCAGTATTGTCCTTGAAATTGTCAACAGTTGGCATTCACAAATTACCAGTTGCAGCAACAGAAGACATATGGCAAAGTTGTTATTCTGTGCATACCTTTCCCAGTTTGTTTTAACAACTTGCGGTTGTTTTCAGGTGGTTATAATGCTCTGCAGCGGATGTACAGAGATATTCAGGAACCAATGTTAAGTGCAGCTAGTGAGCAGTTTGGAAGAAACCCATTTGCAGGGTTGGTGGAGAATAATAGTGGCAGTAATGGTATGAAATGCAGCTGACAGATACTTCCACGCTTCAGTACTCTTTGCTATTTTGTCTTTCTGATTGGCTATTGGTGTTCATATCATACAGATACAAATTGTTGTTGCAGAGATAATAGATGACAGCACAGATTACACTGTACCAAGTAAAAAATTGTTATTCTTTGTATTTTATTTTAAATATTTAACTTCCCAGAAGAGCTTCATATAGCAGTATTAAATCTTTGTGACATATATATTGTATCATATACTTATGTTCTGTGTGCTGACAGTTGATGAATATGAACTAGAAGCGAATTTGTTTGATGTTTGAGTCCTACTGCAAAATTTAATGAAACCCATTCAGTAGTTTTGGAAATTAAACGTTTGAACGTGTGGGCAGATGAACTCAGCTTCCTGATTATTTGTACATTTTATGCAGTTTGTGCAAGGAGTGTACAATGAAATGTAACTGAACTTTCAGAATTTAAGTGCAGAAACAGACAGTTCATATTTAATTGGTAAGGGCCACTGTGTATGGAGGGCAGCTTTTGCACCGTGACTGGGAAGTGCATGATAAAGATATGTGGCAAACAAAGAGTTGGTTCTGTTGTCTTAAACTGGTAAAGCCTCAGTTTCCACATGCTAGGGGACACAGCTGTTTGGGATAGCAGGATGACCCTTTCAGCATCATGTGTTCATGAAGTCATCCATGTCACATGCTGAATCAAGGATTTGGTGATGCTGTGTGGGGTAAGCGATCCCCTTCCTGATGTTTTTGAAGGCACCCCAGTCCTTCAAAATACTCGGTGACGTAGCATCACATCCCAGAAGGCTTGAATTCTCAGCCACATTACTGTGAGAATCTCAAATCTTTAAAATTGTTGAATCAGCAGGAAGTCCTTCTGATTTGCACTTATAAAGCCACTTCCCCAACAGTTGTTTGATATACCCAAAAACTGTCATTTATTGTTATGTATATTGGTTATCAGAAATTTGTACAGTAATGTAAAATTTTGTTGTAAAGAAAACTAGTGGAAATGTGCAAAACAGTTCGGATATTATATTTACTCGATTGTAAAACCAAGGTTTCTTCCTTAAACTTGACACTTAGATATGTGAGGACTTCTTAAATTCATGGATGAAAAACCGAACCAGACCACACCAAACCGGCTTGCTCTGAACTGGACCTCGTGGAGCCAAACCAAGGCCTGCATCACCAAATTGTCATGTATAAACAAAAGGGAGAACACAGCATGACTGAAGTTAACTGACACAGTCTTCTTTTTTGGGACTTCGTCCATCATCTCATTTTTTAAAGAAGCACGCATTTCGGAAGCCGGCTTTATTCCAGTTTTCAGGCAAAGATGCACCTAACCTGGTGGACCTCTTGAATTAATCTATTCTGAGTTAACTAGTCATAATATAAAGAGTGACTTGTTAAGATATGTCCCTGAGAATAGATCTAGTCCAAGGGTAGGAACAAGGAAATCACTATTGAAAAATTAAAAATTTACTACAAGACTCAATAATAAAACCTGCACCAAACCACAAAAACCATAAAAAGAGCCATGAACTCAGACTGTTCAGACCACAGACACAACGTAAAAGTCAAGAAAAAATTCTTAACACCACTAACCGTCTGTGGAGAAAATTGTGAATTTTCATGGGCTCAAATCAGTTTATAAACCAAGAAATATAAATGTATTATTTAGCCTGTGTGGATCATAACAGCATGGCAGTGTGTCTCACCAGATGTGACAGTGAAGGGTTTTAAGAAATGCTGTATATCCAATGTATTGGATGAGACTGACTGTGATGTGTTGTGGAATGGCAGTGAGGAGGATGGGGATGTTAGAAGTGAGTGTGAGGAAGATGAAGGTACTGTGGAGATGGAGACAGGGACACTGATTGGTAAAGGCACATAGAATCTGACATGCTTTTTGTTTAAGTGTATGAAATTAATAATAAAATATTTTTTCTTAGCAGACTTTTGTTTTTATGAGGTCATGTTAGGTTTGGATAAATACATTTTCTTTTGGTAGACTTATTTTATTTGAGGGGTTGTCTTTGATTAGAGTTGTCTTGCGTTTGGTTACATATGGTATGTTAACTTAGTTATGTAATTTTTGCATGAACCTGATATTGTAAAAAGAACATTTTGGTGTTTAAAAATTTGTTACATTACGTGTGTGTATTGGATGCTGAAGAGTGTGGGTTGCAATGCAGACATATCCTTAATCTCAGAAAGTTAAAAGAAAAGTTCGACTGCATCTTTTAGAATCAGGTCAGCAAATAACCTTTTTCAGCAGGCACGAACCCACAACAAGGGCAGGAAAATCGGGATCCTCTTCCAAATCCTTGGTCGTCTACAGGAGAGACTGGTGGGACAGGTGGCAGAAGTGGTAGTACACGCCCATCTGGTCTTCTCAATTCTCCAGCAATGCAGAGCCTCATGCAACAAATGATGGAAAATCCACAGCTGATGCAGAATATGCTGTCTGCTCCATACACCCAGTCGATGTTACAGGCATTTGCAGCTGACCCAAATATGGCTGCCCAGATTGTAAACAGCAATCCCTTGTTTGCTGATAATCCAGCTTTGCAGGTAAGCATTGGAAAATGTAACAACATGAGTTATTGTATGGGATTTCTATGCCAAGAAATTAGGAGCATGTACCATGTGGCCTGTGGATCATGTAATGCCTGTGGGAATTTTTGTCATTGCAAAGATTATAACTTCAGCCTTTAAGATGAGGAATATCATTTTCATGTAGAAACATCATAGTGAAGGTGAAAACATGCTTGGCATATACTGAGGTGCTGATAAGTCCTTAGCCCGACCTACTTCCCGGCGTATTTTGTTTGATGCTAGTCTTGTTGTATATATAAATAGTACTAATATTCCTCCAATTATGATTATAAATAGAATATATGAACATCAAAATCTTCTGTCGCTGTAGCTTGTTTCCTTCCTGGTCGGGCTAAGGCCTTATCAGCACCCCTGTGGATTCATGAGGCTGTATTTTCATAACTTCTTTCACATTTAGATTAAGACTGAATGCTGCACAGGCATTCACATCTGTTTTGGCAGTGGATCAAAATGATTAGCTATCTTGCCTGCTTTATATTTACTCTGTATTCATCATAGCAGTATGTGCTTTTGAGAGTAAGGGATAGTTGATATACTTTCGGAAGGTGTAACAGATCAAATGTTGATTAAATTCAATGGCTTTCCAAGATGTGCATATAAAACTGTATTGGTCTAGATCAGGGGTTCTCAACGGGTGTGCCCCGGCACACTAGTGTGCCGCGAAATTTCTGGACTATTGGGAAAGTGCGAACACATAAAAAAGGTTTGTGTATTAAATATTTGAGTAGTGTTACTTATTAATCTTAGAGAACTGAAAATGCTTGCAATACAAACTAAAAAATTAAGAACGCTATGTCAATAATATTACACTATTGTTGCAGTTTAGTGTGAAACATGGGCTTGTTACTTCTGCACAATTGTTCAATGCGGGGAGGAATAGCAGACACACACACTCGCAATTCTTGGTCTACAGAAAGAAGTCGCTCACGTTTCTTATTTTTGATGTTGGTCAGTTGATCTTTCGGGACTCTAAAGCAGGCATGGTTCCTTCTACATTAGGGATGTGCTGCTATATTTCGCATAGCGAAATAGTGTGCCGCGGACCAAAAAAGTTTGAGAACCCCTGGTCTAGATGTTTCAAACTGAATACTTATCCTCACTGTGTTTCTAGTGACAGCTCATCTCCATACACCTTTATGGTATGGTGCATTATCAAGCACAAGGAAAACTTAACCATTACCACAGATCATATAGGTGTTCAGCTGTGTATGCATAGAATTGACAGATGATATGAGAGTTTTTGAGAGTGTACTGTGTATTTGTTTTTTCAGGAGCAGATTAGGCTGATGTTGCCCAACTTCTTACAACAGTTACAGAACCCTGAGATACACAATCTGATGTCAAATCCACAGGCTTTAGGAGCATTGATGCAGATTCAGCAAGGAGTGGAGCAGTTGCGTAATGTGGCTCCTGGATTAGTAAATAGGTAAGTTTGCGTGGCAAGTGGGACATTACCTTAAATCTGGGCCTTTGAATTTATTCTTACACTTACAAAAAGACATTGAAATTATAATTGTTATATGTAGAAATTTAACTCTTTCTGACTCTTTTTATTTTCAACCTCACCCCCACCAACTACAAATTAACTTAAGGAAAATGAGGGGGGGGGGGGATATATTGTAGGAAAATGTATAGGAACTAGTAGAAGAGATCTAGAAGCATGTAAAGAGAACACAGTCATAATTTGGCTGTAAATTTATAAATTTGGTTCTGGAAGCTTTGACACTGATTTTGTATGGCAAAATTGTTGTCTTGTGTGACTGGCAGAGGCCAGAAGAAGCTTAAGAAGTATGCAGTGGCAATGTTATAGCAGATCCACAGCAATGTCTAAGGCCCATTGTCTGTAAATATGTTGAAGTTGCTATCTGTCTTTTTCCTGTACACTGCATGTACAGGCATCATTCATGTTTTCTGGTCCCTGTACATCACTCATAAGAACAGTGTATAATTACATTAGTTGCATGGTTTTTAGTGTTGTGTAATTGTATCGTTCCTTCAGAATTCGTAGTCCTGACACACTGTTCCTGACATGAACATGTCTGAGAAAGGAATAGTAAACATAACATGCTGTTCTTGGCACTTAACAGTAGCAGTAATGTGTCTATGCTGGTACATACTGTTACGGCTGTAATTGTGTTTCGGAAATGTTGCCACACCTTGGCCAGGTCTATGTTGTCACAAGGAACCTGTTTCTTGAGAAATACCATTGTTACTGGAAGGTTAGGAGGTGCATGACCTACACAGCATAAATGAGATGGGTCTGCCTTACAGTTGCTTCCCAGATAGAATGCTGACATTGAAAGCCAAGTCCATCCACAGGGCAAAAAGTGTTAGAGAGAGGAAAACATTGCTTCTATGCATGAACAGTGATGACAGTGACAAAAAGTTGGTGATTGTGGTGGAAAATCATCAAAGTCATGGTGTTTTAACAATATAAAAAAAATTTCTAGTGAACTGCTATGCAAATAAAGCATGGATAATGGATAGGGGTTTCAGTGTACATGAAGTGTGTTCAGATATTCGTATTGTTGTCCCGTATTTTTAATTCCCATTCTGTTTTGTAATATACATCATAGTTCATAAAACTCTTAACATATGTGTAGTAATTGAGTAATATATATTAAATAACAGGACTGATGGATCATGAAGACTAAAGTTACCTTTCTGAAAAGGCACAGTGTGCAGCAGGTGTAAGTAGGTAGGTAGGTTTCACCCTTTCACAGGCCATGAAGACCCTTAGGGAGAGTAGAGGTATAGCTCTACTCTATTTTAGACCTCTGCACTGGAAGGGGGTGAAGGGTCAGCTTCACACCCCAGCAGCACCTTACCCTCGGGAAAGACCCGGTACCCATCGTACAGGAGGCTGGGTGGGCCTCAGGGCCGGTCTGGACAGGTACGGAAAATCTCGCCTCACCGGGATTTGATCCCTGGACCGTCCAGCCCATAGGCAGTCGAGCAGGTGTAAGAAAAGAAGATGAAAAATACTAAGGCAGTAAGGATCAGACAGATTAACTCCTTAAACTGTTTCTATTCTAACAGCAATACTGTCTCCAAATGTCCTAATTTTCCTGGCCTTTTAAATTTTCAATAATAAAAATTGGAACATGCTAGGTATAAATAAAGATTTCTCACCCAATCCATGATCAGAGTGGACAGACACTGTTCATACAGTTCCACTTTGTCTGCTGTAGTGCAGTAGCTGTCGGGGTTCTTTCACTGAACAAATACTAAAGTAAAATGACAGAATCTGAATGAGTAAATTGGAAAAAAATAGAATGTCAAAAATGGCGTGGCGTCTTCTAGGTCTTATGTAATATTTATTATGTCAACAACAGGTAAGGGATTAGCAGCAGAATAGGCTGATAAGATGGCAGAACAGGCATAATGGGATTCCATTGCTGTTACCAAAGTGTGTGATATCACTGTGTTTGTAGTGATGATAGTATCTCATACTGTGTAGTATTGTTAGCAGGGATGAGTGAATGATGAACGGGTAATGAGCCGTTGTGTCCTAACTGAGGTACTGTCCCAACAGTTACCTTGCAGGTACTGAGGGAAGTTACATAAAGCTTTGGGCAGGATAGCTGGTATCATAGCTAGTGTTCAGACTGGGCAGGGCATGTTGCTGCAGCAACTTGATGAATGTGAACTGTTATTTAATGTGTACAGATACATAGAGTTGAAGATGTCACTGGACACTTGGATTCAGGGTGTATCATACCAGCTGGAAACCAACCAAACTAGAGTTCTGAAGTTAAAGTGTGTTATAGAGAATGATAAAGATTTTATATCTTTCAGCACTTGTTAAGTTTTAAATAAATTCTGCACAAAATAGACCTCCCACTTAACATGGATTCATATGTACATTAAATAGATATATACATGCATTTGTATCTTATGTCCTTGAAACCCTGCTTAACACATATTTGGAAAAATAACAAATTAGTCTTCCTAGGTGGGAAATGTCTCAAAAGGGTAAGCCTGAAGACAGTACTATTTTGTAATTGTGTATTTAAATCAATATTCTGTGTACTAGAATATTATTCTATGTAATTCCATATTAAACCGTTTATTTTCACCAACCAACCACACCTACTACATTCTACATTTTTTATTGACCGTAACACATTCATGAACACAAGACAAGATTTTTTGTGCATACACTGCTGATATATGAAGAACCTGTACTTGTCAGAACTATTGCATGTATACTGATTCTGCGTTACTATATTTTGTTGCAACCTTTTGTGTGGCTCAGTTGTTTACTGTGCCTTATATGTTATATGTTATGTTCACACAAATGAATAGTTCTTAAACATTATTTTTTTTTTTTGTGCAAAGAAAATTTCAAGTAGCATCAACTGTGTTTATATTTTTGATGTTTTTCTGACCGTGCATCATAGTATAGACTTTTTCAAATCACCGACTTAATGCACAATTCCTTTATTCTTCAACAATATATATGTTACACTACGCTACTCAACATGTTTCGAGCAGCACGCTGCTCATCCTCAGGAGGACAAATTGTATCACCACAGCCTCTGGTATCGTCACCCTCTGTAAACAGCCGTGCAGTATGCAGG
>Ga0209628_10001136_pt1 | contig 16907 bp, 16 predicted proteins | sample TergutCu122P4_FD_187285 | JGI IMG/M metagenome (GOLD analysis project Ga0209628, IMG submission 187285) | Cubitermes ugandensis P4 segment gut microbial communities from Kakamega Forest, Kenya - Cu122 P4 (SPAdes) (version 2) | ecosystem: Host-associated > Arthropoda: Insects > Digestive system...
TTCACCGTATTCTTCCGGTGTGGTAAATCGTCCCGAATATTGAAGCACATACTGCATCTGCTGCTCCATTTTACCCGAACTGATGCCGGTTTTACCGGGCGCCGCTTCTACGTTTTGTCGCCGTAATGCTTCGGTCACATCCTGTGGCGAAAGGTTAAAAGCCGCCATTCGTTCGGGATTCAGCCAGACACGCATGGCGAATTCGCGGCTACCCATAATTTCGGCATAAGCAACACCGTCGATACGTTTCAGTTCGCGCAACAGATTGATATCCGCAAAGTTGAAGATAAAACGTTCGTTATGCGTTGTGTCATTGCTGACGATATTCAGATACATCAACATACTGTTGATTTCTTTTTCGACTATAATCCCTGCAGCAGTTACCTCTTCTGGAAGTTCGTCATAAACAGTTGCGACGCGATTTTGAACGGCTACTGCCGCTACATCGGGGTCGGTTCCAACCTTAAAGTAAACAGATCCGAACATGAAACCGTCGTTATTGCAAACAGTGGTCATGTACATCATACCCGGAACCCCATTGATAGCACGTTCGATTTGTACTGCAACCGTTTTTGCAAGTACATCGGAATTAGCGCCAACATACGTAGCCGTAATATGCACCGATGGAGGCATGATATCAGGGAATTGCGTCACAGGCAATGAGCCGATCGACAGCAATCCCAAAAACACAATCAATAGCGAAATAACTGCTGAAAATATGGGGCGTTTGATGAAAATATTAAACATGGACGATTATGAATAATTGAATAATTGAAAGTGAAAATGGGGGGGAAATGGGGGAAGTAGGGAAAATCGGGGAAATGGGGGAAATTGGGAAATTGGGAAATTTTGATTCTCATTTTTTATACACTTCGTTAAAAGACCTACGGTTCTCAATTCGAATCGTGTCGCAACGTATGCTCATCCCGTCTTTGACCAACTGCATCCCTTCATAGACAATAACGCTTCCCGGGTCTAAATCCTGTGTTACGTAATATGTGTTTAAGCGGCATAAGGGTTTGAAACTTCTTGCTTTAACCTTTCCTTCCCTATCAACGGTAAATACATAGATGAAGTCCAGAATTTCAAACGTTGCTTTTTGCGGCACCATGATCACTTGCTCCATTTTGTTGATGAGTTGTATTTTCCCTGAAATGCCATGCTTGAGCAATCCGTCAGGGTTTGCAAAGCGCGCCCTGAATGCAATTGATCCCGTACCCCTTTCAAAATCACTGCCTGCCGATTCAATCTCCCCTTTATGTTCATAAAACGAACCATCCGGAAGTATCAACCGCACGCTATCGTAGAGAGTTACATTGTCGGCTTTGATAAATTGCAGGTAATCCTGTTCGCTCAACTTGAAATAGGCAAACATTTCCGAGACGTCCGAAATATTGGTCAACAGGTCGTTAGGTGTAACGAGACTGCCCTTTTTATACAATATCCGGCTGATTGTGCCGTCGAATGGCGCCGAAATATCGGTATATGAAAGCATCGCATTGGAACGCTGCATGCGCGATTCAGCCTGCTTCACCTCAAACTCGGCCGCTTCCTTTTCGGCCAAAGCCTGGTCTAAGCGCAACTGCGAAATGATCTTTTTTTCGACCAAACTTGCATTGCGGTCAACTTCATACTGAGCCATTTTAAGTTTCGCCAATGCCTGTTTATGACCGGCTTCTGCTTCTCTCAAATCTTCGTTGTGTTCCAGCGATTTGAGTCGGAAAATGGTTTCACCCCGTTTCACCCGTCTCCCTTCATCCACATAGATTGCGTCGATAAAACCCTCAATTTTAGGTTTTACTTCGACAAAATGGATCGCATGAATATCGGCAACGTAGTTTTGCGGAACATCAACATCGGTTTGTTCCAATACAATCACCGGAATCATCTCTTTGCTGTTTTCGGATGTTCCCTGATTTTTACAACTGTACGCCAATAACATAAATACAATTGCAAGAAGATATTTTCCAGATATAACTCTATACATTACAACGAAATTTTTTAAATAAATTTGATGATTATCCTTTTTTATAACACGATAACTGCCAACTATTTCTATAAATAGTCAGGCATTTGAGACATTGAATTCTCAATTCTCAATTACTGAAGAGGTGGCGCCCTCAATCCGGTCGATTGAGAGATAAAATCCGTATGGCAGGAAAGTAAATATGGTTTCTTATAGCATGACAAACCTTCTAAAGAGGTGATTTCAACAATCCGATTGAACGGAAACAAAGGCATCAGATCGGGTAACAATTTAATATCATTATCGACGGAAGTCAACATCTGGCCATTGCTATCAAATCTCACTCCAATTTTTTTCAGAAAACAATCGTCTGTTGGATAATTCGGGTCAACAGGTTGATTTCCAGTGCGGTTATTATCGTTTTGATGCAGAGATTTCCACGTAAAATCGGGCACTTGATTATGGTAATGATGGGGAATAACCGCATGAGCCAATAAAAAGATACCGGCAAGCAACAGGAATGACATGGATATTGCTCTCTTCATGCAAAATTTTGAATATTTTTCAGGTTGCAAAGATAATCTATTTTTTTAATTCTTGAAATCTAATATACATCTAACCACTCATACCGATTTTGCGTGTAGTTCATAAAATGGATAAAATCATCTTTCGAAATAATCAGAGATGCTGTGTTTATACAGGGATGAAAACTCAATCGTTTCGCCTGTTTCAGATTGGTATCGATGAAAACATGGACATGATGTTCGACGTCGTTGATCAAACCGAAAGGTGTAACCGAACCGGGTAAAACGCCTAAGTATTGTATCATGCGCTTTTCAGATGCAAAACTCAACTTGCCTTGGTGTAACAGTTTTTCAATGCTGTGAATATCCATGTTGCAGTCGCAATCCATGATTACAAGGTAGTGTTGGTTTCCCTTATGATTTCGAAAAAACAGATTTTTGCAGTGTTTCGCATCATGTCCCTGCCAGTATTGTCGGGCAATTTCAATTGTCGGCGCTTCCGGATGTTCAATGTATTCGAAAGAAATTTTCAAATCATCAAGCAGTTGATACAGCCTTTCCGAACCGTTCATGTTTTTAAAATTCATATTATTAATGCTTTTCTGCCGTCAAAGTTAAAAAATAATTTTATTTTTGCAGTGATTTTTCAAAGAATAGCAAAATTTGATTTTTTGAATAAATTCAAATTGAATAGGTTTTTCAATTAACAATCGACCTTTTGCACTTATCTATATTGATTTTTTTTGAGAATTTGTGAATTGAACAAAAGCTAATGAAAACAAACGACTGGAAAGAACGGCTTGGGGTGACGTACTCCACCAATCCTGATTATCAGTATAAAATTCAGGATGAAACGGAAGAAGCGACGCTTCCGAAAGACAAACAGTTATTACGCATTACGTTAGACAAACGAAACCGCAGCGGGAAAACCGTAACGCTGATTACAGGATTTCGAGGAACAAACGACGATTTGGCTGCATTGGGAAAGATGTTGAAAGTCAAATGCGGTGTAGGAGGTACAGCCAAAGACGGCGAAATCATTATCCAGGGTGATTTCAGGCAAAAAATCGGGGATATTTTGACGAAAGAAGGGTATTTGAAAAGTCGTATAATATAGAAAAAATGCTGACCATCTATCGCGCATCGGCCGGAACCGGCAAAACCCATATCCTGACAGGCGAATATATCCGATTGCTGTTTTCGGGCGTTGACGTTCATTCCAAAATCCTGTCCGTCACGTTCACCAACAAGGCGACCGACGAGATGAAAAGCAGGATTATCACGGAGTTACATCTTTTATCGTCCGGACAGCCATCTGTGTATCTTTCTTCGCTTATGTCTACCTATCGAAAATCGGAAGAAAAAATCCGGCAACAAGCCCGAAGCATCCTGATTCGGATCCTGCACGACTACTCCAAGTTTCAAATCAGCACCATCGACCATTTTTTCCAGCAAGTCATCCGCGCTTTTATCCGCGAAACAGGCATTCAAGGGAATTATCAAATCGAATTCGACCGTGACCTTGTCTTGACCGAATCGATCGACAATATGCTTGCCGATTTGGACAGGGACGAACATACGGAACTACTCGAATGGCTGCTTCGTTTCAGTGAAGAAAAGATTGAAAAAGGTGAAAGCCGCGATCTGCGCAGGGAAATAAAAATTTTAGCCAACGAACTGTTTAATGAAAAATATAAATCTTACAGTTCGGAGTTAACGAAAATAATTGCTGATAAACAAATACTTGCAGATTATAAAAACGCTTTGTATGCTATTATCCGCTCCACCGAAACAGAGGCAAAACAAATCGGGGAGGCTGGTATGGCGGTTTTAAACCTGTACGACCTGCAACCTTCCGATTTCAAAGACAAATCCCGCTCCCCGCTGTTTTTATTTAAAAAATGGGCGAAAGGCGAAATGGAAGAACCTTCCGATAAATTTAAAAACCTGTCCAACAACGTAGAAGCATGCTATACGCCAAAAACCGCTTCGCAAATCATTAACGCAATCGAAAACGCATTTTATAACGGACTGAACGATTGTGTTTTGTGCGCCATTCATTTTTTCGACAACCTGACGGCCTACCATACAGCCAAAGAAATCATTCGTTACTACTACACATTGGGTATTCTGACGGATATATCACAGTATATCAAGGCGTGGCGCGAAGAAAAAAACAGGATGTATATTGCCGACACAAACGAGTTATTAGATAAAATCATCAACGGAAGCGACATCCCATTTATCTATGAAAAAACCGGAACGCGCATGGAGCATTTTATGATCGATGAATTTCAGGATACCAGTCAGATGCAATGGCGTAATTTCCGTCCACTTGTCAAGGAAAGCCTCGCATACCGGCGACAGAACCTGATTGTGGGGGATATCAAACAGAGCATCTACCGCTTTCGTAATTCCGACTGGACGCTGCTCGACGAACATGTCAAGAAAGATTTCGCTCCCGAAGATGTGAGCGAACAGACATTGACAGAAAACTGGCGCAGCCATCGCCTGATTGTCGATTTTAACAACGCTTTCTTTGCAACTGTCCCTACCCTCTTACAGGAAATATTTAACCGGAAATTGGAAGAATCCTCATTGGATCAGGAACAAAAAACGATGTATGCTTCGCGAATTATGGCGGCCTATCAGCATTGTTTTCAAACGGTTTCGCCTCCACGACAAACGAGCGACGGCCATGTCAGAATCGAATTTCTACCGGAAGAAGACGATTGCAGTTGGAAACAGGAAGCCATGAACCGCCTGCCTGTCCTGATCGAAAAGTTGCAGGCAAACGGGTATGCGTTGCGCGACATGGCTATCCTTGTGCGTAAAAACAACGAAGGCGTCGAAGTCGCAAACACGCTGCTCAATTACAAGACAGCCCATCCGGATTCGCCCTACCACTTCGATATTATTTCGGAAGATGCGCTGATTATTGGTAATTCGTTCAGTGTGCGCTTCTTTATCAGCATGTTAAACTACCTCAACCGTCCGCACGACCATACCTGCAAACAACTTGCCCTGTTGACCCACCGTGTCATGCAAGCCCAAACGCATGGCGTCGCAAACGGAACATACTCATTTTCCGAAATGCCCGTCGATTTTCCAGCAGAGATCATTTCAGAAATACAAAGACTTTCCCAACGCTCGTTCTATGAAACGGTCGAAGGGATATACCGTCTATTCCAAACCGATTTCCCCACAGGCGAACAGGCATGTATTCAGGCCTTTTTTGATTTGACAGCCACATACGCCGGAAAAGAACCGGCAGATACCGATAAATTCCTGCAATGGTGGGAAGAAAGCGGCAGCAAGGAAAAAATTATAACACCCGAATCGCAGAATGCCATTCGAATCCTGACCATTCATAAGTCAAAAGGGCTTGGATTTAAGGTCGTTATAATCCCGTTTGGCGATTGGGAAATCGACAGGCAAAGCGGTTCGATTCTGTGGTGCCACCCCCAACAACCGCCTTTCGACATACTACCGGTCGTTCCGGTAAACTATTCCGAGAAATTGGCTAAAACGATTTTTGCAGAAGATTATTATCACGAGAAACTGCATGCTTTCATTGATAATCTGAATGCGCTGTATGTGGCATTTACACGCGCAAAAGAGGAACTGATCGTTTTTGCTCCCGGTGCGGAGGTTAAACGCAGAAAGGATGTGTCTAAGTTGATTGAGGAAACAATGGCCTCACCCCCGGCCCCTCTCCAAAAGAGAGGGGAGGTTTGTCCCACTCCGGAGGGGGCAGGGGGAGGTGAGCAAGCGAATGTTATGGGGAATTCCGAAATTTTCGAATGGGGTGAATGGCAATATCCTGCACCTACGTCATCAATCGCAACCATCATACCCCCCCCCATACAACCGCTTCCCTCCATTCTGCCCGATGATCGTATCATGCTTCGACTGCGTCGAAACGGAGGTTTTTTCGACGACAAAAAACGAAAATATGGCATTTTGATGCACGAAATCCTGAGCAATATCACATCCAAAAACGACATCCATGCAGCAATCTTGACAAAAGAAACGGCCGGTGAAATCGACAAACAGGAATCGGTAGAGTTGACACATCGGCTTGAACAGTTGTTAAATCTGCCCGAAGTCAACAAATGGTTTGACGGTTCCTTATGTGTAATGAACGAAACGGAAATCCTCTATGGCGATGGCCAATCCTACCGTCCCGACCGTATGATGTTCGACGGCGAACAGGCCATTGTGGTCGATTATAAATTCGGCGAACAGGAAAAGCCGCACGACCGGCAGCAGGTCAAGAAATATATGTCGCTGATCCATCAATCAGGCTATCAGCATGTGAAAGGCTATCTCTGGTATATCGAAATCCGAAAAATTGTGGAGGTGGATTTTGGTTATGAATTATTTTGAGGTGCTATTGTTTTATTAATGCTCTGAAAGAGCGTCATCAATAGCATAGGGCATCGCCCTATGGCTGTTATGAACAGAAAATGTTAGCCCTGTAGGGGCGTAATCAATTTGATGTCAGGCCTTCAGTCTGATAGATATTATTGCAACATTATTCCATAGGGCGATGCCCTACGCTATTGATTTTAGGCTTTCAGCCTTGTAAATACAGATAGCACCTCAAAATAATTCATGACATGGATTTTTAATTATTTGGTTTTCTCATTACAAAATCATACTTTTGTGCCATATATCAAACAGAATGAAAGTCCATCGAGAAGGAACCGGTTTGTTGCTGTCGCTTTTCACCTTTTTGTTTATCGTCAATGTGATTGTTTATTACACGATCGACAAAAGGATTCTCATTTATTGCATACTGCCGATTTCTGCCGGATGCTTCCTGCTTATCCTGAACTTTTTCCGCAGTCCGTCGCGCCGTTTTCCGTACGATTCAGAAGGGTTGGTCATAGCACCTGCCGACGGGACAATCGTCGCGATCGAAGAAGTCGTTGAACGCGAATACTTCAACGAAAAACGACTGCAGATATCTGTCTTTATGTCAGTCTTTAACGTACATGCCAACTGGTTTCCCGTCAATGGCACCGTCAAACACGTATCCCATCAGCCGGGCAACTTCAAAGCCGCCTACCTTCCCAAAAGCAGTACCGAAAACGAACGTTCAACGATTGTGATTACGACACGGCATGGCATCGATGTGTTGACACGGCAGATTGCCGGCGTATTGGCGCGCCGTATTGTGACGTATGCGAAAGAAAACGACCATAGCCATGTCGACGAACAAATGGGATTTATCAAATTCGGCTCGCGGGTGGATGTGTTTTTACCTGTCGGGAGCGAAGTTCTGGTGGAAATCGACCAGAAGGTGACCGGCAACCAGACCCCGATAGCGCGTCTGCATAAACTCAGTTATGATTTTAATCCGCCCACGTGAAAATCCGGAAACATATTCCCAACCTGTTGACCTGCGCTAATCTGGCATTTGGATTTTATGCCTGTATCTTAGCGCTTTCGGGCGATTATTTGGGCGCCATGGCTGCTATTTTAGTTGCTGCAGGATTCGATTTTGCCGACGGATTTGCCGCCCGTTTATTAAAAGCGTTTTCCCCAATCGGAAAAGATTTGGATTCACTGGCCGATATAGTCAGTTTCGGTGTAGCGCCGGGGATGATGCTGTTCGACTTCCTCAACCGCCTGCTACAAACGGTTGAATGGAGTAATCCGTTGACAGGCAAGATTTTTTTGCTCGCCGCATTTGCCATACCCGTATTTTCCGCTTTGCGCTTGGCCAAATTTAATAACGACAAACGACAAACCGACTCCTTTATCGGTTTGCCCGTTCCTGCGCATGCCTTGTTTTGGGCGCCGTTAATCTATGTTCTTTCTTTGTATATCGAAGGAAACCTCAGTTCCAGCCTCTTTCCCGGATTTATTTCCCTCCGGCTTCCTGCCATACCTGCCTGTTATCTGCTTTTTTTCACCTCTTTCACAGCAATTGGCTCTTCCCTCCTGCTCGTTTCCGAAATCCATTTCATGTCGTTGAAAATCAAATCGCTGGCATGGAAAGGAAATGAAATTCGTTTCGTATTGGTTATCGCAGCAGCCGTTTCGACAGTTTGTTTTGGTTTTCTGGGAATTACGATCAGTATTTTGTTGTATATGCTTGTTTCAGTTTTGAGTAACAGAGTAACTGAATAACAGAATAACTGAGTAACAGAATAACTGGAAAAATCACAATTCATAATTATTTTCGTATCTTTGTGCGCTGATGTAATTAAATACAGGTTGCTATGTTTAAGTTTCTCATGATGATTTTTCTGATCGGGTTTTTGCTGGTTTCCTTACTGGGATTCTCTGTCATTCGTTCATTCAAGGAATTCTTTTTTGGAAGTCCCAAAGGCAAAAACAATCAGCGTTCTGCTTCGCAAAACCGGCAAGGCGGCAATGCAAAAAGTTCGACCCGAAATCAACAGACAAACCGGAAGAAAGTGATTAACCCCAACGAAGGCGAGTATGTTGATTATGTGGAAGTCAAAGAGTAACCACTCCCTTTTATCAAAGAAAATATGTTGCTGGAAAGTATGAAAAACAGACGGACGATTCGCAAATATACGCGCGAAGACATGCCGGATACCTTGTTAAATGAATTGTTCGAAATCGCCTCACGCGCTTCTAATACCGGAAATATGCAGTTATATAGCGTCGTTGTGAACCGCGACAATGAAAGCAAAGCGCGGCAGGCTCCGTTCCATTTCAATCAAAAGATGGCGACCGAAGCGCCTGTTTTGTTGACTTTTTGTGCAGATGCAAATCGTTTTGTTAAATGGGCTGACCAGAGCCAGGCGCAAGCCGGTTTTGACAATCTGCAAACTTTTATGGCAGCAACGATCGATGCGATGTTATTTGCGCAGGCTTTTTGCGATGCTGCCGAAGCCTGTGGGTTAGGGATTTGTTATCTGGGAACAACAGCCTATAATGCCGATAAAATCATCGAAACGCTGTCGCTTCCGCACTTGGTTGTTCCGGTTGTTTCGCTTACGGTTGGCTATCCCGAAATGCCCCTACCGCCTCAACCCGAACGTTTGCCGTTGGAAGCAATCGTTCATCAGGAAGCCTATCACGACTTTACACCCGAAACCATCGACAAACTGTACAAAGCAAAAGAAGCATTGGAGGTCAATCAACAATATGTGATTGAAAACAACAAAGAAACACTTGCCCAAGTATTTACAGACGTTCGCTACACCAAAGCCAATAACGAATATTTCTCGGAAGTGTTTCTCAAGGTGTTAAAACGACAGGGATTTTTGAAGAGTTAGAATCAAAAAAATCACCTTTTATTTTGAAAAAAACGTTTCATTTCTGTTGCACATTCTTCCTCCATAATTCCCTTTTTTACAACGGTTTTAAGGTGCAAGGCTTTCGGGGCAAATAATTGGAAACCTCTTTTTTCGTCGGCAGCGCCATATACAAGTGTATGGATTTGCGCCCATCCGATAGCTCCGGCACACATCACACAAGGTTCGACCGTGACATACAACGTGCAATCAGTCAGATATTTCGCTCCTAAACTCCCTGTTGCGGCCGTGATTGCCAATATTTCGGCATGGGCTGTAGGATCGCTTAATTGCTCTGTCTGATTATGCGCCCGCGCAATAATCCGGTCGTTACAAACCACTACGGCTCCTACCGGAACTTCGCCTTCAGCTACCGCTATACGGGCTTCAGCCAAAGCCTGCATCATGAAATAATCATCTTTTTTCTGAATTGTATCCATCTTTTTTATAAAATATCCCGAATTTCAATCAATGAACGCACCTGATACGTAGGCACAATATTTTTACATGGCAAATTGTCAGGATTTAACCATAGCTGGTCGATTTTCGCATGCCAGGCGCCTTCAACATCAACTTCCAAACTGTCGCCAATCATCAACGATTCGCTTCTGCGCGAATTTGTGTTTTTCAGTGCAAAGTCAAATATTTCTTTATGAGGCTTTTGGATACTGGCGTCTTCGGAAAGGATTATTTTTTGGAAATAGGAAGCAATGCCCGAATTTTGCATTTTTAATGCTTGTATTTCGCGAAATCCGTTTGATAAAATATACAGACGGTAAAAGGGCTTTAAATATTCGAGCAACTCAACGGTTCCCTGAATCAACCGCGTCTTTTTGGCTGTGCGTTGCAGAAAATCATCATTGAGTTTGAGCACAAACGATGTTTCATGGATTCCCATTGGACGGAGAACATACAAAAATCGTTCGAGAATCAATGTTTGACGGTCGATTTCATGCCTGCGGTATTTCTCCCAAAGCATTAAGTTATAGGGCATATAAACCTGAAAAAAAGCCTCGAACGAATCGTAATGCCGGTCAAATTGATAATCGGCGAAGATTTCCTCCAGACATTCTTTGTTGTTGTGGAACGTATCCCACAATGTATCATCGAGGTCAAAAAAGATGGATTTGTATCTTGTATTCATCCAACTTCGATCACCAGATACCTGCTAAGACTCCAGAATAATTCGGGATCCAGCACAATCAAAGTCAGATTATTGTTCGGATCCTTTGTAAACATATACGAATTGGCCGGATGATTGGAATGTACTTTCGCCTTGCCTGTAAACAGTTCGATTTCAGTTACTTCTCTTAAATCAATCTGAACAAAATAAGCCCTGTTGAAATTGCCCTCCAAGACTTTTGGTTTGGAAAACAACCCGCTTCCGGTTAAGATGTTCTGCTCCTTCAATTCCTTTTTCGTGCCGAAACAATAGTAGGCGCTATGGATTTCTTTGTCCTGTTCGGATAATCTTTGTGCCTGTACTGAGGTTGTCATCGCTAAATTTTGCAACTCTTCTTTGAGGCCTTGAATCTGAATGTTCTTTCGGGCTAACTCTTCCTGCAACGAAGCAATTAACAGGGTTTTTTGATTCAGTTCGGCGTTGATTCGTTCGATTGTTTTTTGCAAACCGGATAATTGAAGGTCGCTATTCTTCAATTTTTCCTCCAGCGCAGCCAATTGTTCTTTGTTGGTTTTCAATGTCTGAGCAATCAAAAGAATATCGTGTTTGATTTTCTCTTCATGGCTTTTACTGAGTTCCATGTCCTGTTCGATTATCAGATAGTTTTCTGCTTCGCGGATGGTTTGAATGTCGGTCTGAATATCGTTTAAAGTCGATATCATATTATCCAAGTCTGCAACAGTTTGGGCTTTTTCTACTTTTAACCGTTCATTTTCGTTTTGCAATTTTTTGTATTCGGCTGAATTTTCCGCACAGGAAGTTATCAGGATTATACTCAGGCAAAAAAATAAAATTCGTTTCATATCATTTGTTTATTATGTTATACATGTTCCTTTTTCCCAGCAATAACAATCACAAATTCACCTCTTGGATTGTTTGTAGTAAAGTAATTAATTACTTCGTGTAATGTTCCCCGGCAGGTTTGTTCGTAAAATTTTGAAATTTCTCTCGACACCGACACATATCGCTCTGCGCCAAATATCTCAGCAAATTGGGACAGTGTTTTCAATAGCCGGTGAGGCGATTCGTAAAAAATGATGGTGCGTTCCTCAGTCGATAATAATTGCAGGCGCGTCTGGCGTCCTTTTTTATGTGGCAGAAAACCTTCAAAACAAAATCGTTCGTTTGGCAGGCCCGACACGACCAATGCCGGAATAAACGCTGTAGCGCCGGGAAGACATTCTACTTCGACATTCCGGCGTATACATTCCCTGACCAACATAAAGCCGGGATCTGAAATGGCCGGAGTACCCGCATCAGAAACCAGCGCGATATTTTCGCCGGCACTGATTCGAGAAGCAATTTTTTCAACAAACTGATGTTCATTGAATTTATGATGTGATTGTAGCCGGTTTTCAATCTGATAGTGTTTCAGCAGTATTCCGGTAGTTCGCGTATCTTCTGCTAAAATCATGTCGACCTCTTTCAATACCCTGATAGCCCGAAAAGTCATGTCTTCGAGATTGCCGATCGGTGTAGGTACAATGAAAAGCTTGGCCATTAATTTACGAAAAACTTTTTTTCAAACAAACCACAAAATCTGCCGCATGGCCTTCTTCCAAGTTCCAATCAAAATGATTCTGTAAATAAGCCATCGACGTTTCGAACGTTGCTTCTTTATTTAAATCGGCAATGGTCTGGCTCATCCGTTTTTCGTCGTTCGCAAATAATTCGCGGCAAAACAGAAAACGATCGTTCAGTGTCATCACTTTCTTTAGATCGATTCGGGGGGAAGGAGGGGAAGGAGGGGATCCTGAATCAAGTTCAGGAGGGGAAATGGGGGAAGGAGGGGAAACGGGGGAAACGGGGGAAATAGGGGAAGCGGGGGGGGAAGCGGGGGAAGCGGGGGAAGCAGGGGAAATGGGGGAAGTGGGGGAAGTGGGGGATCCTGAATCGAGTTCAGGATGACGTGGAAGCTCGCTCGGTCCTTGCTCGCGCGGATTTGCAATCCGTGCGCCAACTATTTCCCCAATTTTCCCCACTTCCTCCATTTCCCCTACTTTCCCTATTTCCCCTACTTCCTCGATTTTCCCTCCTGAACTTGATTCAGGATCCCCTATTTCCTCGATTTTCCCCTCCTGAACTTGATTCAGGATCCCCACTTCCTCAATTTCCTCCTTTTCCTTCATTTCCGCAGGAACAATTGCAAGAATTTGCGCCTGATGTTCCTTCATCTGCCTTTCAAATAATTCGATCTGAGCAAGTTCGATCTGCCGAAGTTGCTCCTGTATCGTATTTGTAATATCATAAGCCTGACTAAAAAAGGCGACCGGATAAATTTCCCGCTCACTGATTCCTTCAGTCAATGCTGTCAATTTGTTGATTTGCTCACGTAATTGTTCAAATTTTTCTTTATTTGTCATCATTGTCCATCAATTTAGATTGCCACAAAGATACGAACTTTCGGGTTATTTTGCTTCAGCCGCAAAAAAAATATGCCATTATGGTATGAACCCGCAAAAAAAACACTATGTTTGCAGGTGAAATTTTTCAGGAAGCATACAAATAGATTATTTATACAATTTAAAAATGATTTTTTATGAAGAAAAAGATGATTTTATGTTGTGCATGCGCTCTTGTGTTATGCGCTCAGGCACAGTGGAAACCGGCAGGGGATAAGATGAGGACTTCGTGGGCCGAACAGGTTGACCCTGCAAATGTATTACCCGAATATCCGCGTCCGATATTGGAACGTCAGGTGTGGATGAATTTGAACGGGTTATGGGATTATGCAATTCTTGACAGGGGATTGGCTGAACCAACGCAGTTTGACGGCAAAATATTGGTGCCGTTTGCCATCGAATCGTCGCTGTCGGGCGTACAAAAGGATATTAACGAAAAACAGGAACTGTGGTACAAACGTACCTTTACAGTTCCTGCTACGTGGAAAGGGAAAAACGTCAAACTAAACTTTGGCGCTGTCGACTGGCGGGCGGAAGTATTTGTGAATGATATCCTTATTGGTTCGCATCAGGGGGGCTATACGCCTTTTTCGTTCGATATCACGCCATTTCTGACGGGCAGCGGCGCCCAGAAGTTGGTGGTTCGCGTATGGGACCCGACAAACAGAGGTTTCCAACCGCGCGGCAAACAGGTGATGGAACCAAACAGCATCTGGTATACAGCCGTTACAGGTATCTGGCAAACAGTTTGGTTAGAACCTGTCTCTGCAAATCATATCACTGCCATCAAGAGCATTCCGAATATTGATACGAAAGCGGTGGAAGTGACGGTTTGCACATCCGATTGCCAAAGCAACGATGTTGTGGAAGTAACGGTTTTCGATGCGGGACGAGCCGTTGCTACTGCCAAAGGATTGGCTGGAAAGGCGTTACGCCTGCCCATCGCGAATCCGAAATTATGGAGTCCTGAATCGCCTGTTTTGTATACGATGAAAGTATCGCTGCTTCGTTCGGGAAAAGCGATCGACGAGGCATCATCCTATACAGCGATGCGCAAGATTTCGACCAAGCGCGATGCAACCGGTATTGTGCGGATGCAGTTGAATGACAAAAATTATTTCCATTACGGACCTTTAGACCAAGGCTGGTGGCCCGACGGACTTTACACAGCCCCAACCGACGAAGCCCTGCTTTTTGATATCAAAAAGACAAAAGACTTTGGATTTAATATGATCCGCAAGCATGTGAAAGTGGAGCCAGCACGCTGGTATTATCACTGCGACAGGGAAGGTATCTTGGTCTGGCAAGATATGCCAAGCGGCGACTTGGGCAATCAATGGGCTGCCCGCGTATATAATGGTGGGACTGATAAAAATCGATCGAAGGAATCAATCGAAAACTATTATCAGGAATGGAAAGAAATTATGGATTTGTGCATCTCGAATCCTTCGGTGGTTGTTTGGGTGCCCTTTAATGAAGGATGGGGACAGTTTGATACCGAAAAGGTAGCAGCGTGGACAGCCCAACACGACCCTTCACGTTTAGTTAATCCAGCCAGTGGCGGCAATCATCGCGATTGCGGCGATATTCTTGATATTCATAACTATCCCGGCCCGGAAATGTTTCTCTTCGATCCGAAGCGGGTCAATGTCTTAGGCGAATACGGCGGAATCGGGCTGGCATTGGAAGGCCATCTGTGGTGGGACAAACGTAATTGGGGATATATTCAGTTTAAGGATAAACGGGAAGTAACCGACGAATATGTGAAGTATGCCAAGGAGTTGCAGCAAATGGTGAAACGTGGTTTCTCAGCCGCCGTTTATACGCAGACGACCGATGTCGAAGGTGAAGTCAATGGACTGATGACCTACGACCGCAAACAAATCAAACTGATCGAATCCGAAGTGCGCGCCGCCAATCAGGCTGTTATCAATGAATTAAAGTAGAGACGCGATTCATCGCGTCTCCGTTAAAAACGTAATACCACAATAGGTTTGAGGCACGTTGTACCTCAAACCTATTTGTTTTCCAGCGCCTTCGCCAGGATGCCTTTTCCTGTGATTGTGATCCAGCCGAACAGCAGGCCAATGCCGCCGTAAATCAATTCTACGGTGGCGGCTGTGCCGAAGCTTGCATCAGGGACGTAGGTCATTATTCCGAAGAAACATCCGGAGGCGACAAACATGGCCGGAATCAGGTCGAACCAGGGTTGCGCTTTTTCGAGGTATAACACCGCGAAAACAACAAAGAATACCGCGAGTGGAACGGCAATAAAACCGGTTTTCGCGAATACACCGGCAAGCAGTATGATTACGATCGAAAACGAAACGCCAATCGCATACCCAATAGCCGCCCGAATGCCGCCTTTTCCGGTACATCCCGAAAAGAAATACACAGCCCACGCAACGAACGCGATATAGGTAAATCCCTTCTCAGCGCCAATGGGCATAAACTGTTTGATCGACTGGTCGATACATACGATGATAAACGCAAGTAGCGCCGTATAGGCCGAACCTACTGCAAAAGATAAATTTTTCATGTCGCAATTTTTTGTTTGTATAAGTTTATAATCTAAAAATTTCTTAAAATCGCACAAAAATAATTGTTTTTTTCAATAAACCAAAAGGTTTGTTTGAAACTATTTATAAAATGTCCTGTTAAATGCCGAAAATTCCTCTTTTTTCTGTATAATCAGATGCCAAATAGCAAGTAAAAAACCCAATCCATACCCCGTAAGTTGAACATAAGATGTAATGATAGATAAAAAGCCTACAATCGGATCCTGATTTCTGACCGTCGAATCTATCCATAGAAGCAAAATATGCAAAACAATGAATAACAGAAAGAATGCAGAAACGAAAACCGATAAAACGAATAACGTTAAAAGCCCTGTGATAAAAAGCGATGGCAGCCAGTGAACCAATTTTAGAGACCCTGGATGCTTTTTATGCAGATTGATGCGCGCAACGCCTGAATTGAAAACCTGTTTGAAAAATTGCTTCAACGTCGAACGCCTTTTATGGTAGACAAAAGCCTCTTTGATCAGTTTCGTCTGAAATCCGTTTTGTAATATCCGGATACTCATATCTATATCTTCGCCGAACCGCATCGTTGAAAATCCTTCCGTGGCTTTCCAAACTTCTGCGGAATAACCCATATTAAAACTTCGCGGGAAAAATTTCGTTAACTTTTCGCTTTTTCCCCTGATCCCACCTGTCGTAAACAGTGAGGTCATCGAATAATTAATTGCTTTTTGCAAAGGTGAAAAATCCGGATGCGCCCTGTCGGGGCCTCCAAAAGCATCTATTGGATTATTGCTCAACTCCTTTTTGACGATTTCCATATAATCGGGAGGAAGGATGCAATCAGAATCCAAAAAGATATAATAGTCGCCTGTGGCTTGTTTGCAGCCGTAATTCCGACTTAGACCGGGTCCTGAATTCGCTTTGTAATAATAGGTTATATCAAGCCTGTCTTTGAAATGTTCGCAAATTAATTCACATCGATTGGTTGACCCGTCTTCGACAATAATCACCTCAAAGTCTTTGTCGG
>Ga0209628_10001137_pt1 | contig 16907 bp, 13 predicted proteins | sample TergutCu122P4_FD_187285 | JGI IMG/M metagenome (GOLD analysis project Ga0209628, IMG submission 187285) | Cubitermes ugandensis P4 segment gut microbial communities from Kakamega Forest, Kenya - Cu122 P4 (SPAdes) (version 2) | ecosystem: Host-associated > Arthropoda: Insects > Digestive system...
CTGTCAGCTACCATTATTTGGGAAGCCGGACGATCCTTTTTGAGAAAAAAAGCAGCCTGTGCATTGCCGTACTCAGCGGCATACTTGCCGTAGCCTACGCCAAATAGCGGACGTTCTTTTACAGCTTCAATACTTGCGCTCCATATCACCCTTCGTCCATCGGCAGAATCCTTTTTCAAAAGATAGACACCTGTCAACAAAGTCATTATCAAGATACTAACTGCAGTAATTATTACGATACGATTTACAGATGATGAAAAACACTTTAAACCAGAAAAATGAAATATTTTTTCGGAAAACTTCTTCCAAAAAAAAGATATGCAACCAGCTAATGCCGCCATCCAAGCAGCTCTACTCATGGTAGCAGGTAGTACAAACAAAATGGAAAGTAATGTAATAACACCCAGGAAACGCTTCCAAACGGGATTGGATTTTCCTAAAGAGCAATGCAATGCTAAAGGAAACCCCAAAGCCAAAACGCCTGAATAAGGACCAGGATTTGAGAATGTACCGGTGGTTATGTACAAACTATGATTCGACCATGCAAAACCGTACAATTGAAGCAAGCCCCAAACTGCTTCTATAAGTACAATCACCATGAAAACAATGAGAATCCGACATCGTATTTTTTTATTACAGGCAAATACACGAACCGTAATATACAATGGAAACATCAATAGCGTGAGCCAATACCGCATACTTGGATGACCATTCAAGAATAAGTAGTTGAAGCAGATATATACCGATAGAATAGAAAACAAAACATCAGTGATATGGATTTCGTTATTCTTTGATAACCTAAAAGGAAGAAGTAGCGTTAATAATGATGTTACAATGGCAAACCAGAAATATTTAGCTGTTTCTACACCCTGCCAAAGAGAATTATCAACAGCAAAAACAGTAGATAAAACGCCGGTAAGCAAAAGCAGGAAAGCGCCATTAGTTAAAACTGCAATTAAACCTTTATTACTAAAATATCCTGTCATATTAATCATAGGGTTCCAATAGAACGTGTGAGGTTATAGTTTAATTAGGAGTCAGTTCCGAATGAATAGGGCTGTAAAATCTTCTGCATTGCTTTACCCTATTCTGTCATAATTTTTTTCTTTACCATTGAAAAAAAGAGGCGAGTTAACTTCGTTTCTCCACTGCGCGGGAAAAATAACATTGTCAATTCTCCTGAATTATCAATAACCGCAAAATAACGCTGTGGAAAATTTCCTTCTATCGAAGGGATAAAAAAAGAGTCAACAGGAATATTTACATAATTGAATTTATCAAGGACATTGGATAACTCAATCCTCCCCTCCCGATTATCCGGATAATCAGGTAAAAGTAAGACCTTCTCTTTGCCTATTTCTTTCTGAAAATGCTCTATTTCCAACAAGTCTTCTTGAATACAACTTCCGCAAGTATTTTTTGAATATCGATAAATCAATACGGAAGTTTTGTTGTTTGTTGCATCACAGATAGAAGATTTTTTGCTGTAATAATCATTGTAAATTGTTGAATGTAAATCCAAGTTTTCAATCCAATAATTACAGGACATCGTCAACTCCGTTTCGAGAGCTAAAATCCTTTTTTGTAATTTTATCAATTCAACTGACTTCCAAATGCCAAAGGACAACAAAACAGCGATTAAAGCGAAAAGTGTAGTATTAATCTTTAAATTCATAATAGAAAATGACCGGATTTGCGTCTTCCTCTAACTTTTTTAACTCTTCCAATTTGTCTAAATCAGGAGATAACAATCCTCCCGCTTTTGCTTCTTTCAATAGGAGAGGCATGGTACCTTGCTCAATGAAAAAATAAACGCCATCTGCATCATAACATCCTACTTGTTGGATATCGACCGGTATTTTTTTAATGTATAAAAGATCGTTCCATAAAGTTGCAAAAATACTCACATCTTTTGAGCGTTTATCAATCAGAACAGGAAATCTTTCCTGCCCTTTCTGATAGTAAAAAAATAATTTATTCCTGTGTTCGATAAAAGAATGTTTATGAGCAAATTTTCTTTTTCCAAATAAATGGGGCATGTAGAACACAGGATCCTTTGCCATCGCATCGTTAACTTCTTCGGCTGTCATAATCTCTTTACCTTTAAAATCAATTAGCGAGAAAATACTGTCCTTTGAAATTTCAAAAATATAATCCATGAATTGCTGCATAAAAACGATATTCCCGTTTTCTAAAGGAAAAAAGACATTGCTTTGTAAAAAATTTGTATTGCTAATCCCTTTGTTATAAGTAACAACATTTAAAAATTTATTCTCCTCTTTTCCGGAAGGTTCATGTATGACTCGAAGCAGATAATTATTATTTGAATGAGTTGGGAAATCAGCATCGGCATAGAGTTTACCGTTTGAGTATTCAATATTATTACTTCCGATTTTTTGATCTAATCGAATGGAATGAATAAATTTACCCGTTTCTATTTCATATTTCTGGATACGACGTAATGGGCGATCTAAAACATAAACAGTCCGGTTTTCTTTGTCAATCGTAAAATCGCACGGTTGTACATATTCCCCGGGTCCTTGTCCTGTTCTTCCAATTTTCCGGATAAACCTGCCTTCTTTATCAAACACAAATAGACTTTTAGCTTTATATCCATCCAAAACCAAAAAAAATTGATCGCACACTCGGATTTTTGATATTAGACCTATCAAACAAGATTCACTTGTTTCTAAAAATATAGTTTTCGGAATCCCTTTGAATAGTGTAGAAAAGTAAAAACAATTTGTCGGATTTATTTCAATGTTGTCTGAATCGACTAAATACAGTCCTTTTTTTTTACTCACAATTGCTTCGTCAAAAAAAGAAGAGCAAGCTATTAACATGACTATAGAAGTAACAGTCGAAACGAATACTTTTCTTTTCATATCGATAGAAATTAATGTAAACACGAATGGATAAGCGTCAAGAATTTTTTAATTTTTTATCAATCAATAGATGTTTAATTTTCAATTTTTAAAACAAGTTCCTGTTTTAGTATTATCACTTAACACATCAGGCCCACCGCCTCCAGGTGGAAACCAAACTGTCATAGAACCTTCTGCGCAGCCTCCAGGACCAGTACCTTCGCAACTTAAAGAATATTCATAAATTATACAAGAGAAATCTCCACAAGGAACACTATACTGTCTTATTAATGTGGTTTTTGTATAACAACTGATCAATCCTCCTTCATTTTTAGCTAACACTTCTGTGCCTGCTAAAATCAAATCCCCAATACCTCCTTTTTTTGGATTGAGGTTCACATTCCACGCTGCAACAGCAGCAACCATAACTGTAGCTAAAATGCTAATAATAATTCTTTTCATTTTCAAATAATTATAAAATTTTTCATTTTCTTTATTAATTCAGGCTACAAAGAAACAAATGATTTTTTTAGTATCCAAATTTTCAGCAGAAAATTTTTATCCAAGAGCACATAATTATTTCATAAAATGAGTAATGTGCTGATTTATAGAAATTACGATGGAAGTCACCTATAGCCATGACGCTAATTTCCGCGTTCGGGGGTTCTGTTTTCGGCGCGGCTTTCGACGGGTTTGGCGCTTCCGCGACCGAGACGGATGCTGATCTTGAGTAGGAGCATCTGGTTATGGGATTCAAGATTCACCGTTGTTTTTTCTTTGTGAAGCGGTGTATCTATGGCTTTCATCCGATCGTAACGGATGCCAAACGGGAGGGGTGGGATGTACGATAAAACCGCAGAAATGCGGTTGTTTAAAAAATCTTTCCGGGCTGTAACGCACCAGTAATCCCTATCCGACATCTGATAACCTTGCCACAGAATGTTCGTTTTCATCAGCCGATAATAACCCAATTGTAAGCCAGCAGACGAACGAGGATGGTAATAGTCGGCTTCAGACTGGAATGTCCATCCATTTATCGCATTGCTGACGCCTTCAAATAACGCTTCGCTGCGATAAAGTACGACCGTATTTTTCAGCCGGAGATGAGCGCCGAGCATTTGATCATGGGAGGCAAACAGACTGTATTCGCGGAATTTCACGTTGGCAAATGTGCGGTAAAGCCGGAAGTCCCTTTGGTCGTATGTTTCGCTGACGCCGTCGGTGACAAAACTGTACATCGGCATGATTTTCAATTTATTCCAAAGCCTAATCTCTGCAAAAACCTGACTTCTCATGGCCGATTTCAAAACCGGATTGCCGATTTGTGTTAGAAACGTATCAACCACAATGCTTATCGGACTGAGTTGTTCGAGCGATGGATAGGATTGGTTAGTGGTATATCCGATAGAGACATGGGCTCTCGGACTGATTTTATAATTCATCAACAGGAAGGGTAAAATCCGGAGGTAGCTGTTTTCGTCTTCCCTGCTGCGTTGTCGGATATGCTCCAACGCAACGCCTGATTTTAGACCGGCTTTTTCCGAAAGTGTCCAGGTATGGTAACCGAAAAATTTGTTTCTTTGTTCGCTGTAATCTAAAAATCCCCGTCCCTGGCTACTTTCGGAAGCGTATAATCGCCATATATTTGAATAACCCGCTTCCAAAGTCATCGCGCCCGACAGCTTATATCGCCCTTCTACGTTCAGGATGGTCTGTTTCTTGTGTTCGTCCCACACATCAAAATACCGGTAATTGACCGGTTCATCCTGGCGATATTCATTTTCCATGTCGTTATAATAATAATTATAGGAAAAGTCGCCATATAAATGGAGGCGGTTCGAGACTTGTCCCTGATAAAAAAGGGAACCGGTACAGGCATAGGCATCAATCCTGTTTTCTGTGGTGTTCGTCAGGAGACGGTCGTAATCGCTCGAAGAATCGGTCCGTCGCAGGACATGTTCCTGAAAGGTTTTGGTTTGACCCGACGTGTAGTCAACCTGCACACCAATCAGTTGTAACGGTTTGATGTGATAATTCAGCCCTCCGGTCAGGAAATAACCTGCATTGTTATACCTGTTATTCAAATCGGGAGATGAAAGCGACGTCAGTTCGTATCCGCTGTAAGTTAAAGTTTTAGAGGAAAGCATTTGACGGTTTTCGCGGTTTTGTCTGAATGTGCTGAAAAAGTTCAGTTTGCGGGTCGTATAAGTGATTCCCACGGAAGGATGGTTTTCCGTCAGACGGTTATGGCCGGCTGTTTTTGAAAGATTCAACGAAGTCGTGCTCGACGCATGGATATCGTATCCGGTATAGTCTTTTTTAAGGATAAAATGAATGATGCCGGCATAGTCGTCGGAAACAAACCGTCCCGACAGGGCATAAACCACTTCGATGGCTTGTATCCTGCTGGGTAAAAGGTGATTCAGATACGCGTGCGACTGTTGTATCCCGTCCACTAACAATAAGATATTGGAATGGTTATTCAAGCGGGCGGTCATGGACGATTTGTCGAATGATGCGCCGGGGATTTTATCTAACAGTTCCAGCGCATGATCAGCGCCATGGCGCATTTCCGGCGTCACCGCATATACTGAGCGGTTGATGCCCGGAAGATTTTCTGCGGTAATGACGGCTTCGCCAAGTGCGATGACCGTCTCATTCAACGCAAACACACCTAATTCGCCGTCTAAGTTAACAATGTCACTCAACAGTGTTTCATAGCCGATATAACTGATTTTGATCTTGGCCGGAAGTCGTGTTGTATGAATCGTAAAACGTCCGTTATTTGTTGATATACCAGCAGTGAGCAGTTGGTTGTCATGACTTAACAAACTCGCAGTGGCGTATTCCAAAGCCTCGCCGGTGCGATGGTCAACAACAGTCCCTCTAAAAATAAACCGTTCGTTTACAGCCGGCGGATAAATCGTCATTGTATTTTCCCGTTGGGAGTTATCCAAGGGGACGATGACATACACTTTGCCCATTTTTTCGATGCGGAACGGTTTGTCGTTAAGTAACCACGACAACGCTTTTTCAGGATGATCAAACGACTTTGAAGCGGTCACACGATAGGCAGACAAAGCCCGGTCGTCGAACGAAATTTCGAGACCGAGCTTTGACAGTACTTTATTTAACGGTTCATCGTGAACATCTAAACGGAATGTCTGCGAAAAAACGAAAAAAGTCGCCGATAGCAGCGCAATAATTGTACAAATTACATGTCTTGCCACTCCCAATTAAAACTCGTTGATATCACATATTTATCAAATGATAAAAATTTTACCGCCCACTCCTTTTCTTTTCCACGGGGCACTGAAAAAGTAACCCCAATAGCGTGCGGCGCTTCAAGAGGGGCTTCAAAAAGGTGGTAATCAGCCATAAATTTCAGCCAATCCGCTTGATGATTTTTATCGTGCATACTGTGGAATGTCAGCAGGAATGATGTGTCACTACCTGTGCCAACACCGGCGATATAGGGTTTATTTGAATGGTCTATCATGTAGTCTTGGCTATATCGTGTTGAGGAGTAGTAGAGACCATAAAGCCATTTCACTTCAAAGTCAAATGAATTAATAAAATCAAACACGGCGCCGGTATCGTAAAAGGGCTGAATAGCCACGCTGACTTCTCCGGGTTTCTCGAATTGGTAACCATACGCTACCCATGATTCGTACTCGTAGGGATACCTTTTACCAACAAATAATAAGAGTGTTGATGTTGTGCCGTTTTCATTTAATCGAACAGTGATTGAGCCGCGTGGGGGTGTCAAGGGAGTCGAGCGAAGCGAGAGGGGTTGATAAGGACTTGCGACCGAAAGCTCTGCATTATCAATACAAGGTATTGCATTTAGCCATGATGCCAGCGCTTCTAATTTCCGCTCGTCGCTCCAATTATTTTTCGACAATTTTTCCAAGTAAGCGTTGATCATCGGCGCTGTTTTGTGGAAATTGTCGAGATTAGCATACAAACAGAATTCGTCGCAATCGATTTCTTCGACCTCTTCTTTGGCCTTACAACTTTGAATAACAATGACAGCAAAGGCCATTAGAATTAATGTAATGATGAACAAAAATCTTTTCATTTTTTTAGCGTTTAACGTCTGTCTCCTTTTACAGACCCTATTTAAAACTGAATGTGATACCAAAAGCTTTGCCGATAATGTCTAAGACGTCTTCCGGACTGTTTTCGGTTTTTGAAAAATTTCCCGTATATAAATGATTCGGCTCGTAGTTGGGCGCGACATCAATGTTATATTGCCGTTCAACTTCGGCAATGACGTCCGGCAATGGCGTTTCGTCGAACACAAACTTCCCTTGCATCCATCCGGTGGCCTTTGCTGTCGCTACATCACTGTAGACCGAAAATGTCGAACCGTTGTAAATGGCCTGCATTTGCGGATGGAGTTCAACGGTTTCGCGCCCGCCGGCTTGCACTTCCACTTTCCCATACAGACAAGTCACCTGATACGTCTTTGTGCGTGCGTGAACATTAAATACAGTACCCAGCACACTCACCCGATGGCTGCCGGAAAGCACGCTGAAACGGCTACCCGATTCGACCTCAAAATACGCTTCGCCTTCCAACCGAACTTTTCTCGAAATGAACCACGTCAAAGGTTTGTAAGAGAGCCGACTTTCTGCGTTCAGCGTGACTGTCGACCGGTCGGGCAACTGCACAATCGCCTGTTCGCCTCTATCGGTGTTTTCGGTTACCGTATAGAAATGGCAGAACAAAAGAATCGGTATCAACAGGCTTGCCGCATAACTCCACAACGGAAGGCGTCTCAACAAACCCTTCTTGCCCTGTTGCTCGTGGAGAGGTTCAAACACGTCCGCCCACACCTCTTCTTTGGTTTTTGGCCATACGGGCTTGATTTTGATATTTTCTATTTCCATATGATATAAAGTTCAAATCTGATTTCACATCCCCCTGCCCCCTTCAAAGGGGGATGTGAAGTGCAGTTCGCAGGAACTGCAAAGCGGCGCTCATCTGTTTTTCGACTGCTTTCACGCTGACACTCAAGCAATCGGCTATCTCCGCATACTTCATCCCGTCTTCGCGGCTCATCAGAAACACTGTTCGTTGCTTTTCCGGCATTTCAGTTAATGCTTTGGCGTAGGCAACCGATAGTTCTCTGAATGATAACTCTTCTTCAGGCGAGTGTTCGCTGTCGCTGTCGGCGGTAAGGCTCTCTAAAAAGTCTGTCCGGAGCTGGTCTTTCCGGTAATGACTGACATAACAGTCGGAAACCATTTTAAAGAGCAACGGTTTGATAAAGTGACTGTTGAACGTCTGCCGTTTTTCCCAAACGCGTAAGAATACATCCTGCGCAATGTCCGAAGCTGTCTCAATATCGCCGCACCGATAAAAAACGAAACTGCGGATGGCATCAAAATGTGAATCGTAAACGACTTTAAACTCTTCCTTACTCAACATAACCGCACAAGTACTGATTTACCCTACCTATTTTCTCGCTTATTTAATGGCAAAGTTAAGAAAAGTATTCTCATGCCTGAATGAATGGGCTGATTTTTTCTGCAATATTTTTTTTACGTCAAAGATATTTCGTACTTTTGCAGCAACTTATGATGTTTTTTTGAATAAAAGAAATGGGAAGATGAAAAAGAAATTAATTTATTTGGCGATAGCGGGCGTAATGGTCATTCACTTGGCCTGCACGAAGGATAACATTTTATCGAAGGAAGAGTTGGTCGAAATCGTTCCTCAAGAACCGGTTAATCCGCCTCAGGAGCCGTTAATTCCGCCTCAAGAACCGGTCAAGTATAAGCCTTATACGCCCATCGAATTGACTAATCAGGAAATGCAAAAAGCAGGCACAGACAATCAGTTCGCCTGGAAAATCTTTAAAAAGGTATCGGAATTGAACGGGAAAAATACCTTTTTCTCTCCCTTGAGTCTGAATATGGCGCTGGGTATGCTTTATAACGGCGCATCGGGGGAGACGCGTACAGAAATGGCGGAAGCGCTCGGCATGGCCGACTTCACCGAAACGGAAATCAATGAATACTATCTGAAAATGACGAGCGCTTTGCAGGAGAGCGACCCTCTCACGGGACTAAGTATAGCCAATTCGATTTGGTATCGTAGCGGGTTTCCTGTCAAACAGCCATTCATCGACATCAACCAGCACTACTTCGATGCGATGGTCAAAGACCTTGATTTCAGTAAACCCAGCGCAGTTGATTCCATCAACAACTGGTGCGCAGAAAAAACGAAAAATAAAATTAAGGAAATCATCGAAGGCCCGATTGATAGTGATATTATGATGTATCTTATGAATGCGCTCTATTTCAAAGGCGAATGGATGATGACATTTAATGAAGACAATACCAAAAAGGCGGTTTTTACGACATCCGACAATCAAAAATTAGAAACCGCCATCATGGAACAAACCACTTATTTTCCCTATTATGCCGATAAAGATGTGCGTTGTGTTGAATTGCCTTACGGTAACAGGGCGTTCAGCATGGTGATTGTTCTCCCTGAAAATAACATGGATATCGAACAACTGATCGATTATTTAGATGCTGAAAAATGGCAGAACATTGTCGATAACTTAGAAAATTGGGTGAATATCCAATTGAAACTGCCACGCTTCAAAGTAGAGTGCGATATTCCGCTCAATGCACCGGTAAAGAACATAGGTATGAACCGGATTTTTTCAGGCGGATTTGAACATATATCCGATTTTGAATTGTATGTTTCAGGAATCATCCAAAAAACGGTTGTTGAAGTCAATGAAAAAGGGACGGAAGCGGCCGCCGTCACATCCCTTGGCTTTTGTACAAGCGCAGGCGATGAACCTCCTCCGCCCCTTCCGTTTTTTGCCAATCGCCCGTTTTTATACCTGATAAAAGAAAAGAGTACCGGCGTAATCCTGTTTATTGGCCGGTTAGATAAACCTGTTTAGCGCCCATTAATTTGCGAATACTTTCGTCGTTTGCTTTTCGGAAACAACGATACAGACCCCACGCCAAGGAAATGGGATTTGCATTGCTGAGGATGATGCTATGCCATGATACAAAAGTTGTCCGGTGAGGCTGTAAATGGAAAGGGGTTTGCCGGGATTTAGTCCGGTGATATACAAAACACCATTTGAAGTGTAGGTTTTCAGGGTTGAGGTGACTACTTTTTCGTTATTTGAAAAGTCGTATTCGTACTCAATAATCGTTCCGAACGTTTGCCATATTTCAGCCTCCTCATAACTTTCAAGGGTACCCGTTGGTACATGTAATGTCATGTCGGTGATGTCTATGTCTTTAAATAAAGCTGCATCAATGTCTAAAGGCTTTTCCCATTCTACAAAAATGTCTTTCAAACCGATACATCCACCAAAAACACATCCGCCAAAGAGCGTGACCGCGTATGGAATCGTCAGCGATGTCAGGTTTTTACAATTAACGAAAGCCCAGGATCTGATCTCTGTCACTGTGTTTGGTATGGTGATCGATGTGAGTCCATTGCTGCCTGCAAAAGCCCAGTAATTAATGATCTGCACAAAAGAAGGAATCTGAAAATCGCCGGTTTTACCAGGTGCAAAGGAGTGTAATAATGATTTGTCCTTACTGTATAAGATGTCGTCTTCGGATGTAAAATAGTCATTATCGGCGTCCACCTGAATGGATGTTAAATTTTCACAGAAGGCTACAATACCTTCACAAATTGTTTTTACCGAGCTTGGTATAGTGATGGATTGAAGATTCGTACATGTCGAAAAAGCGCCTGCCCAAATCTCTTCTACCGAATTTGGAATGGAAATTTCCTCAAACAACGCATGATCAAAAGCGCTTGATTCAATTATTTTCACCGTATTCGGTATCTCAAATGTGTTACTTTTTTTCCCTTCGGGGTATACAAGCAATGTCGTCTTTTCTTTATTATACAATACGCCATCTTCGGATGAAAAGAAGGTATTGTCCGGATGTACATTAATGGCTTCAAGATGAGAACAACCGACCCCTGTTTCTCTTCCGATTACCGATACAGATGCCGGAAAATCAAGCGATTTCAATCTTTCACAAAACTTGAATGCGGCATGACCTAAGGTTTCTAACCCCTCAGGTAATTGGACGGACTCAAGGTTGTAACAATTGTAAAAAGCATAATCGCCAATGTAAGTGACCGAATTGGCTATCGTTACAGTAGTTACATTTGGGGTATGTGAAAACGCCCATTCGAAAATGCCTGTGATATGGTCTTCAATGACTATCGAATGTATTTCCGACCTTTTCTCAACCCAATTTTCTCTAATCCAGTCATAATCACGCATATCCTCAGCATCTAAAGTCGTACTGATGGTAAGGACGTGATCTTCCAACGTTGCTGTCATGGTTTCAGTAAGTTTCCAGGTTTGTCCCCAACACAGCGAGGCGATGATTGACATCGCACAAAGCAATAAAATAAATCGTTTTTTCATGTTATTAAATATTTAAAATTCATTGTATCTCTTCTTGGATCTTTTTTATAAAATCATCGATTGCATCGGTAAGAATCCGGTGAACGGTTTTATCTGTTTTGGCTATTTTCTTAATAATGAAGCGCTCAGCAAAATTCATCTGTTCAAATAAAAATGCGCCGCCCAAAAATCCGACAGCCTTCGCTTCGTTTCTTAACGCAATGGGATAGGCGTCTTCTAACTCCTTGTCCCGTTTCGACGGCTCAATCTCCATGCCGCAAACAAATAAACCTGTTTTCTTTTGAAGCAAAACCGTTTCGTTTGTCGCACAAAACGCTTTCATCTTTTTGTTTGCCTGACCGGCATAAACAGGCGTGCCGAGTATCACAAACTCAAATCCACTGATATCCGGATGCGAATGGTCTTTCAACGGAATCAACGTGACTTCGTTTGACCCGTTCAGTTTTTCGGCGATCAAACCGGCTACTTTTTCGGTTGTACCGTACTTTGAAGCAAAAATTATCGCTATCTTCATTTTTAAGTCATTCTATTTATTTCCCCAAACCCCTGTTTCGCAGTAAGGCATTCACATCGGGTTCTTTACCGCGGAAGTTTTTGTAGAGAATCATAGCATCTTCCACGCCACCGCGGGCGAATATCTCGTAACGCAACTTGCGTGCCAAATCCGGGTCGAAGATGTTTTTATTTTCTAAAAAGGCTTCGAAGGCGTCGCTATCCAATTGCTCTGCCCAGATATACATGTAATAACCGGCGGTGTATCCACCTGAAAAAGTGTGTGCGAAATAAGTGCTGCGGTAACGCGGGGGAATCTGCGTGATCAAACCGTATTTTTCCAAAGTTGCTTGCTCAAATTTCAGGACATCAAAATCACGCGGAATCTCTTTCAACAGGTGATATTCCATATCCAACAGCGCAGCCGCCAAAAATTCGGTCGTGATAAAACCTTGGCCGTACATTTCATTTTGAGCGATTTTCTTCACTAAAGCGGCCGGAATCGTTGCGCCGGTTTTGTAATGCTTGGCATAGACTTTCAACACTTCGGGTTCAAAGACCCAATGCTCCATGATTTGCGAGGCAAACTCAACAAAATCCCTTTGGGTGCTGCTTGTTCCGTGATATTTGGTCGCCCTGAACAAGCCATCTAAGCAATGTCCGAACTCATGGAAAAAGGTGTTGGTTTCGTCGGTCGTCAATAAAGCCGGTTTGTCGCCCGAAGGGCGGGTGAAATTACAGGCAATAGTAATTATCGGGTAAAGACGTTTGCCGTTTTCAAACGATTGCGAGCGGTAATGACCACACCAGGCGCCGCCATTTTTCATGCCCGGACGCGGGTGCATATCCATATACACAACCCCCAACGTTGAACCGTCCGTGTCTTTACATTCCCAAGCGGTGGCTTCGGGGTGGGGGACAGGCATGTTTTTCAACTCCGTAAAGGTGATGCCCCACAAGCGGTTACATACGTAGAAAATCCCTTCGCGCACTTTTTCCAATTGGAAATATTGCCGTATCTCTTCCTGATTGATGTTGTATTTCTGTTGTTTCGACTTGTTGAAAAAATAGCGCCAATCGGCAGGCATCGAAGGCATGGCGACTTTCTGCTTATTCATCATAGCCTCGATATCTTTCAACTCGTTTTTCGCCATAGTTAACGAAGGTGTCCATAGTTTATTCAGGAATGTCATCACCGTTTCGGGGTCTTTCGACATCCGGTCTTCAATAGCCAATTGCGCATAATTTGCATACCCCATGAGTTTTGCACGTTCCAAACGCAGTGTCACCAATTTTTTTACGACTTCTTTGTTGTCTTTATCGTTGTTATTATTTCCGCGGTTGAGGTAGGCCCTCAACAGTTCAGTGCGGTGTGCGCGGTTATCGGCGTTTTCCAAGAAAGGCATGATGCTCGGATTATCCAACCCAAAATAATAAGCGTCTGTGTCGTTTGCTTTTTGCGCCCTCGTCCGCGCCTCCGTCAGCATGGCATCAGACAAACCGGTCAGTTTCGATTTGTCGCTTTCAGATAGCCGATAGCTTGCTGTTTCAGCTAAGACATTTTGACTGAATGTTAACTGTAAATCAGACAGTTCACTGTTGATTTTACGCAGTTGTTCCTGTTTGTCTGCAGGCAAATCAGCGCCACCGCGAACAAACCGGCGATAGGCGTTATCTAATAATTTCATTTGTTCGACGTTCAGGTTCAGTCGGTCTTTTTGGTTATAAACCGCTTTGACCCGTTTAAACAATTCCGGATTCAAATTGATGTCGTCGCGATGCCGGCTCATGATCGGCGATATCTGACGGGCGATTTTTTGTAACTCGGGGTTGTTGTTCACACTCGACAGTCCGCTGAATACCGGCGTTACCTTGCGAAGCAGTTCGCCTGCCTTATCCATGGCGACAATCGTATTTTCGAATGTGGGCGCTTGGGGATTGCGGATAATATCCCAGATCTGCGCCATCTCTTCTGCCATACCGGCCTGATAAGCAGGCATAAAATGTTCAATCTTTATCTCATTGAACGGCGGCAGGCCATGCGGCGTCGTCCAGTTTTTAAAAAAAGGATTATCCTGCGAAAATCCTTGTAAACACATAGTCATCACAATTGAAAGTGTTAAAAATTTCTTATTCATACCTGTTTGTTCTTTAAATTTAATGCAAAGATATTTTTTTTGTGTTACTTTGCAAAATAATACGCCATTATTAATCATAATATTTTTTAAACATGGAAAAATCAATCCCGTCACGACGCCAAGCATTAAAGCAAATCGGGCTTCTAAGCGCTGCAGGCACAACTGTTGCACTTGGCCTCTCCACCCAAACGGCTACCGGTCAAAATCAAACTATTCAGCAAGCGCTACCTGCCTCGAACGCATCAGCGCCAAACAGAACATCCACGAGTTCACGGGATGGTTTTCATGCGGAATTACGGCAGCGGATCGACGCGACGCCCATGGTCGATTCGCATGAACATCTTCAGGATGAATTTGAACGATTGAAGGACAATAAGAATTGTATTCGTTTGTTTCAGCATTATTTAGGCGATGACTTTGTCGCGGCAGGCATGAGCAGCCGCGATATCGTTTTTGGAAAAGAGACGGAAAAAGAGGATCCGATTATTCTCTGGCGACGTATCGAGCCGTTTTGGAACGCGGTAAAAAACACCGGTTATGGTATGGCAGCCCGAATAACAATTAAGAAACTCTACGGCATTGATAAAATAGAAGAAAAAACGATTCCACAACTGCAACAGGCCTTTGAAAAATTTTCCGTAAAAGGGTTCTATGAGAAGGTGTTAAGGGATCATAGTCATTTAGAATCCTGTCAAGTCGATCGCGGACCATACACCGAGACCGTTCATCCGACCCTGTTGTTACAGGACATTAATATCGTTGGATTTCAGAATGGTTCTTTTTCAAACGAACAACTCCAGCGGGTGGGGTTAACAGAAATAAAAGATTTAAACGGTTATCATGAGTTCATTCAGCGCTGGTTTAAGAAATATGCGCCATTCGCTACTGCAATCAAGAGCCAAATCGCGTACGACCGCGGCATCGATTTTGAGAAAACGCCGGCTGAATTAGCCGAAGAGCCGTTCAAGAAAAAAATCGAACGGACGGCGCTCAGTAAGGAGGAAAATAAATTGTTGCAGGATCATCTGTTTTGGTTTTGCGTCGAACAAGCTGATACTAACAATTTGCCGGTCAAACTACATACGGGTTATTATGCTGGCATTAACCGGATGCCGGTCTCGCGTGTGGAGAAAAATGTAGCGCAGGCTGCCGAGCTTTGTATTCTTTCTCCCAAAACACGGTTTATGTTTATGCACACCGCGTATCCATACGGTCATGAATTGATTTCTGTGGCCAAACAATTTACAAACGCCCACGTCCAAACGTGCTGGGCATGGATCATCGACCCGGTCGGTACAAAAAACTTTCTCAAACAATACATCGTGACCGCCCCATCCAATAAAATCCATGCGTTCGGCGGCGATTACAACGTGGTCGAAAATGTCGTAGGTCATGCCACGATAGCGCGAAACGGCATCTATGCCGCTCTATCCGAATTAGTTGAAGAGGGGTATGTCGAACAGGATGATGCGTTAGAGTTGGTTGAATCGCTCATGCGTGGAAACGGACGGCGCATTTTCGACCTCGAAAAGAAATATGATGCTACCCGAAAAGCGCCATGGCTTACCTCTTGATTACAAAAAAATAAACACATATGAAATCAACAACCCGACGTCAGTTCATCGCTTCAGCCTTATCAGGTGGAGCTGTTGCGGCAAGTTTGCCGCTTACATCCTGTATGTCAGCCAATCGGTCATCTTTTTCTGAGGATGAATTGCACGATCGATTCAATCGGTTAGATCAGGTTCTAAAACAACCGGTGTTAAAAAAACACCTGTTTGCTTCGCCGGTAATCATTGAATCGCTCGAATTAGTGCAATACAACAACAGTTATCTGTGTCGCGTCCGTTCCACAGACGGGGCGGAAGGTTTGTCGGTGGCTCACCCCACAATGAACACGTTATTTCCCGTGTTTTTAAGAAATCTGCGCTCGTTTTTCATTCGGCAGGACGCTAAGGAGTTAGACCTGATCCTTGAAAAAATCCTCATGTTCAACCTTAACTTTCGACTTAACGGTTTAGCTTTGGGCATACCCTTAGCGACCATTGAATTTGCCATATTAGATATGCTGGGGAAAATCGCCAATAAACCTGTGGCGCAGTTGATCGGTGAACTATACAACCCTGAAATCGGCGTTTACATGGCTACCGAATTTCGAGAATTGCCATTGGAAGAGCATTTTATGCGGATCAAGGAAGAAGTGGCGCGGTATGATGTTCATGCCCTGAAAATTAAAGTGGGTTTTATGTGGGGAGGCAATCGCGATATTCATTACAAGGGCATTCCCGGAAAATCCGAAAAACTGATTCCGATGGTTCGCGACCATTATGGCGCACAAATGGCGCTGTATGCCGACGCCAATGGGTATTATAGCGCCGATGAAGCGATTCGGATTGGACGTATCTTGGAGGACAGCAAATACGCCTATTTTGAAGAGCCGGTCATGTTCTATCATTTTGAAGAGATAAAAAAAGTCGCCAACGCGCTGACTATCCCCATTGCTAATGGCGAGCAGGACCACTGTTTCTACAATTTCCGGTGGTTATTAGCGCATGATGGTTTGGATATCGTACAACCGGACACCTATTATTTTGGGGGATTTATTCGTTCGATGCGGGTCGCGCTCATGGGGCATGTTTTCGGGAAGACATGCGTCCCACATATGTCTGGCGGCGGCTTAGGATTCCTTTATAATCATATTTTTGTGTCGGCCATCCCCAATGCCGACAAACATCACGAGTTCAAAAGTTTCGATACGAATGTCATTTACGAATGTCCCACAGCGCCCCCGAAAGTTGAAAATGGAAAGATAAAAGCGCCTACAGGCCCCGGCATGGGCGTCATCATCGACCCCGACTTTGTCGCCAAACACCAACCGGTTAAATAGTATCAACAGCACCCAAAGTATCAACGGCATCCTGCCGTTGTAATTAGGAAGGCAGGGATGCCTGCGCTCCATATCAACAGCACCCAAAG
>Ga0209628_10001138_pt1 | contig 16897 bp, 10 predicted proteins | sample TergutCu122P4_FD_187285 | JGI IMG/M metagenome (GOLD analysis project Ga0209628, IMG submission 187285) | Cubitermes ugandensis P4 segment gut microbial communities from Kakamega Forest, Kenya - Cu122 P4 (SPAdes) (version 2) | ecosystem: Host-associated > Arthropoda: Insects > Digestive system...
CGGCACAGGAAAAATTTTCGCAGCACCCGCCGCGCTACAACGAGGCATCTTTGGTGCGCAAACTCGAAGAACTCGGCATCGGTCGTCCATCAACTTATGCGCCGACAATTTCTACAATTCAAAATCGCGGTTATGTGGAAAAACGCGATATTCCTGTATTAGTACCTGAAACACACGCACTTACGCTCAAAAAAGATACGATTAAAGAGAGCGTTAAAGCGGAAAAAGAGAGCGCAGAAAAGGGCAAACTTTCGCCAACAGATACTGGAATTGTTGTTAATGATTTTTTGATTGAAAATTTTCCTGAAATTTTGAATTATAATTTTACCGCCGATGTAGAGCAGGAATTTGACGATATTGCGGAGGGAAAAATTGCGTGGCTGGAAAATATTTTATCGTTTTACAAAAAATTTCACCACGAAGTTACCAAAGCGACTAACAGCACGGGCAAAAAAGTTGGCGAGCGCGAGTTGGGCATTGACAAAAAGAGCGGAAAACCGGTTTTTGTGAAAATCGGTCGTTACGGACCTGTGGCGCAAATTGGCGAGGCGGGGCAAAACGAAAAACCGCTTTTTGCACCGCTCAGAACGGGACAAAGCATTGAGACAATTTCGCTTGAAGATGCGTTGGAACTCTTTAAATTGCCGATGAATATTGGTAAATACGAAAATGAAGATGTGATTGTGGCGGTTGGCAGATTTGGACCGTATTTGAAAGTCGGCGGCACAAATATTTCCATTCCCAAAGGCGAAAATCCGTTGGAAATGACGATGGAACGTGCCATTGAACTTATAAAAATGCCGAAACTTCCTGTAAATCTCGGCAAATACGAGAACGAGGAAATTATTGTTGCGGCGGGACGTTTTGGTCCGTATATCAAATTTGGCAGCATTTTTGTTTCTGTTCCGAAAGGCGAAAATCCGTTATTAATCACGCTCGAACGTGCCGTTGAGTTGATAAAAGCAAAAGACGATGCAGAAAAAAACAAAACCATTATCTCTTTTGAAAATGATGATATAAAGGTCTTAAATGGTCGTTTTGGAGCATACATTTCTCACAACAAATCCAACTACAAAATTCCAAAAGACCTTGACCCTCAAACTCTTACGCTTGAAAAATGTAAGGAAATCATCGCCTCTCAACCAGATGCAAAAACGAAAAAGAAGTTTGTGAAGAATTCAAAAAAGAAATAATGAAAAATGTAGCATAAAATGTTTTTTACTCAAATTCTATTTTGCTGACAAGACGCACACAATTTTTTTGTTTATTTTTGTTCCTTTTTGATTTTTTAAATTAACTGCCTCAATCACAATAACATAAACGCCAATCGGACAAAGCGAGCCATTGTCGGCAGTGCCGTTCCAAATGATTTGTCCTTCTGCGCCCGCAATTAAATTGTTGCAAAGTGTGCGCATTTTATGCCCCACTGCATCGTAAATCGTTGCCGAAAGCGAAAAACCGCTTTCCGAAAATTGGTAGTTCAAAAACAGATTATCTCTAAAACCGTCATTATCAGGCGTAAAGGTTTCATATTCAAGCCAAAAATTTTTTTCAGAATTGCTGTTTGGAACAAAATATTGTGAATTTTGCCTTGATGGAGTTCCATAATTTTGGTCATAACTCGCTGAGTGCCAATTAGTTGCATCTTGTGTTAGTGCGTAAGGATTTATTCGCTCCAAAGAGACGCCGCGCGGATTTAGAACAAAATTTTGGTGCATTTTTTCCGAATAAGAAAACTCGTCAATAATTTCTGCATTTGCTTTTATAACAGTTAAATTGCCTTCTGTATTTGGCAAATAGGGCAATGTACATTCAATTTGCAACGCATTTTCATCACAAGTATAAGCATAGCAAACCGAAGAAATATTATCTGTTAAAAGTAAATATTTTTTAGGAAAAAGCAAAATATGTTCGTCTGTAATTGTACTCCTCGCATCTAAATTGCCGTTTCGGCGGCGCGTAAGGAAAATTTTGGATAAGTCAATAACTTTATCGCTTGTGTTGAAAAGTTCTGCAAAAGTAGAAACGCCACTATTTGCATTAAATAATAATTCATTGATAATCAAATCATTAGCAGAAACTTCCTGCGGCATTGCAATTTTAAAAGAGAAATTTTCAAGAATAAAATTTGAAATACAATGTAAATTTTTTGCAAAAATTTCTATTGTGTCGCCATCTGTTAAATTTGGCGAAAAAGTTAATGTAACTCTTTGATTTTTAGGTTGTTCAACTGTTGCGGAAATAATATTTACACTTTCAGAAAAATAATTTTCTAAATTTTGTAAAGAATTTTCATTCATCTCTTTATTAAAAATCAGTGAAACAGAATTTTCTGAAAGCAAACTCACCGCCGAAAGTTGCGGCAAAACATTGTCAGGATTTTCGGTTTTTACCGAATTTTGACGGCACGGTGTCCCGCCGGAATTATCTTGGGACGGCTGCCAATTTTCCGATGAATTATACAAATTTTCAGTATCAATTTTTTCAAGCGAAAAGCCGCCGTTTTTACGAAAACTATCATTTCCAAACCATTTATCAGAATATTCTGTAACCGCAATAATCTGATTTTCAGCAGTTTTTAAAACCAATAAGCCAGAAGTATTTGTCAAAGTTGGAAACGATGTAACCTGCGCCACATTACCAAACTGCAAAAAATCGTTGCGGGCATTTGTTGTACAGAGCAGCAAAAAACCATTAGGCGCAATCTCGCCCTGCTGAATTGTGCCAACATTATTTCCGCAAGAAATTTTCCAGCCGACAAGATTAATAATATTCTCGGTGCGGTTGTAAAGTTCGATATATTCTGCATTCGGCAAATCAACAGGCGGGTCTGGGTCTGCCATTATCTCGTTGATAATGACATCGTTACGCTTAACAATTTGTGGAATAACAATATATGGCTCACCCGAAACATCAAAATCATCAAAAAAATATTTATTGAAATTTGTTGAAGAGTAGGTAACATAAATTCCGGAATATTTTGCATTAAATATCTGATTATCAACAACTTCTCCAACTAACACAAAATCGCTGTTAGAGGGCAGTTTGTAAAAAAGTTGCCATTTGCCGTTTTCATCTCTGGTAACCTTAACAATAACCTCATTGCTGTTGGTATTCAACAAGTTATCTTCTCCGTCAATAATTCTTGTAAATGCCGAAGCCGCACCGTTTTGTTTGCAAAGTGAAATATCTTTTGTGGTATTGCCAATCATAACAAAATAGCCCTTGAGTGAAGTTGTAAGGTTGGCAGTGTCGGCGGTCAGGTAAAACCTAACATAATTGCCAGAAGTTAAAGTGGTGTTAATCACAACTTTACAACTCCATTGAGCATTTATAATTGCTTGCGAAGGTGTTGATAAATATGCTTTTATGCTTGAGCCAGACGCATTTTGGTCATTGAGTTGCAAAACATAGTTAGAAACAATAAATTTACCAACATCTCCATTCCATTCAGGGTTTTGTGTAAAATCACCGTCAGAAAAATCGTCAAAAAATTGCGCATTAACCGAGAGATTTACAGCAAAACAACTAAAAATTACAAGAAATAAACGCCAAATATTCATAACATTTTTTTTGCAAAATTACAAAAAAATTAGTTATAATTTAAAAATTATTTATAAATTTGCACTTGAATATTTTATTCTATTAAAACTAATTATGGAAGATTTTTTCAGTAATATTCGTCCTTTTTTTGATAGTGAAATTCAGTCGGCTTTTGAATTTTTGCTCTCAAGCGATGTTTTTATGCAAGCCGCAAGAGAGATTTTTCCTGAAGAAATTATAGAAAATTTTAAAAAAAATTACCCAAAAATAGATACAATAAACTCTTTTCAAGTACAATTTATGATGCCGATGTTGCAGCGGCTTTTACAAAAGAAGCAGTGCAATATTACTTTTTCAGGCATAGAAAATATACAACACTCAGCAGTTTTTCTTTCAAACCACCGCGATATTGTAGTTGACCCCGCTTTTTTGCAGTATGTTTTTATGGCAAATAATTTTAACACAACTCAAATTGCAATGGGCGACAACCTACTTGCTGCTGATTGGATTTTGACTCTTGTGCGGATAAATAAAAGTTTTATTATTAAGCGAAATTTATCAAAAGGAGAACAAATCACTGCATTTAAGGAACTGTCTGCGTATATTCGCCACGTAATTACAGAAAGGAACGAGAGTATTTGGATTGCACAGCGAGAAGGCAGAGCAAAGGACTCGAACGATTGCACGCAGCCGAGTATTCTAAAAATGTTTTCTTTGAGCGGCAGCGGTAATTTAATAGAAAACATTAAATCGTTGAATATCTGCCCATTATCTATTTCATACGAGTATGATGCTTGCGATTATCTGAAAGTAAAAGAATTTTTACAAAAAATTGAAAATGAAAATTTTATTAAGACAAAAGAAGACGATGTTTTGAGTATGAAGACGGGAATTTTAGGATATACAGGCAGTTTGCATTATGCTTTTAATACTTGTATCAACGATGAATTAGATAAAATTGCAGAACAAAAACTGCCTCGTAATGAGCAAGTTGAACAGATTATTAAAATTATTGATAATAAAATTTATGCGTCATATAAATTTTTTCCGATAAATTATTTTGCATACGATAAACTTTACAGTGAAAACGGTTTTGAAAAATTTTATCAAAATGATGAAGAATTTTTAGAAAAATATATTGAAAATCAAATAAATAAAATTGATTTAGAAAATTTTAACAAAAAACTTGCAGAAAAAAGATTTTTGGAAATGTACTCTAATACATTAAAAAACTTTTTAGAATCAAGAAATTTTTAATAATTCCCAAGTGTTTTACAAAATAATCAATAAATAAAATCGATTATGAAAACAGAAAAATATGAACTTGAATATGTTCTCAACGGTAATTCGATTGTGAATATTTGGACAAGCATCAGCACAGAAGGCGGTCTAAAAAAATGGTTTGCCGATGATGTGCAAAAAATTAATGAAAATATTATGCGTTTTAATTGGAACGGGCAATCACGAGATGCTGAAATTATTGCTGCTAAACATAATGACTATATTCGTTTTCATTGGCTTGACGATGAAGAACGTCCATATTTTGAACTAAAAATAGATAAGGACGAGGTTACAAACACAATTTCGCTTATTATTACTGACTTTGCGGAAACAGATGAAATTGAGTCCGAAAAAATGCTTTGGAACAAGGATATTGAAAAGTTTAGAAGAAATATTGGAGTATAAATTTTTTTAGAACAAGGAACAAAGAGCAAAGAACAAGGACAGGTATTTTTTGTTTTTTGATTTACGATTTTTTGAGGAATTACAACTTAAAATCTAATCGTAGTCAATCATTTAATCATTATAATCATAGTTTATAATATGAATTTAATACTAAATAAAACTGATTTTTCCTCTGTTGTAACAGAGTTTATTGTTGATGCTCCGCTGATAGCAAAAGCCGCTTTGGCAGGGCATTTTGTAATTGTGCGTGCTGACGAAAAAGGTGAGCGTATTCCGCTTACAATAGCCGCTTCCGACAAAATCAAAGGTACGATAACGCTTGTAATTCAGCGTATTGGCTTATCTACTGAAAAACTTTGTGCTTTGAACAAGGGCGATTTTATCCACGATGTGGTTGGTCCGCTTGGAAAAGCCACGCACATTGAGAAATTTGGCACGGTGTTGTGTGCTTGCGGCGGAGTAGGTGCTGCACCTATGTTGCCAATAGCAACGGCTATGAAAGCGGCTGGAAACCGCGTTATCACAATTCTTGCTGCACGGACAAAAGAGTTGATTATGCTCGAAGAGCAGTTTAAAGAAATCTCCGACAAAGTTTTGATTTACACCGATGACGGCTCGTATGGCAGTAAAGGGCTGGTAACCAAAGGAATGGAGGAAGTCATTATGTCCGAAAAAGTTGATAAATGTGTGGCAGTAGGACCGGCAATTATGATGAAATTTGCCTGTTTGACCACAAAAAAATATGAAATTCCAACCGATGTTTCGTTAAATACAATTATGGTTGACGCCACAGGAATGTGCGGTGCGTGCCGCGTCTCTGTTGGCGGCGAAACAAAATTTGTCTGCGTTGATGGACCCGAATTTGACGGACACAAAGTTGATTTTGACGAAATGATAATGCGGTTAAGAGCGTATGATTAGGTTTGAAAATTTGTCGATTTTCTGTTAAAAAAGTGTTTATTTTTTATTAAAAGTGCATTTCTTTTAGACATTTAGCAACTTATAGAGTTTCTATTTTATCTTTTCTACTACCCTGCCGCCTAATTCTTTGGCTATTATGACCTTTCTTTTGTGCAAAAAATCATACTCTTTTTGATATTCGATAAAATTTTCTTTATCACCATTTTTCGCCGCATTTTGCATATTTTTTTTTGCATCTTTTAATTTTAAATTATTGATAGCATTAAAATATTCCACAATTACACGTTCAATATTTTTGCGTAATTTAACTATTTTTTCATTTTCTCGCACTCTTTGCATAAAAATTATCTGTTCCCGCGCCAAAGATGCAAGTTCAAACTGCAAAATACTTTTTTCGTCATTCTCGTCAAGTTCGGGCAATTCGGGAATTTGTATAATATCATTTTTTGTAAAATATTTGCTCAAAACGTGTTTGTCCGTCAAAATATCGGCAGTAAAACGAGAAATTTCCCTGTCTTGATGATATTTAAAATAATCTTCTACATTAAAATTTTGCTCATCAATTTTTTGCGAAAATTCATTAAAAATTTTTAAATAAAATGGAAAAGAAATCTCTATGTCGTTGCTTTTCAACAGAAAAATAATGTATTCGCCCGCAGTCAATACTTTTTCGGCGGTTGGCACAAGCGGCGTTTGTCCGTAACGAATTAAAAAATATAACAATTCCCGCTCCTGCTGCTTGTACGGATTCTCCTGTTTTTCGAGTTCATACAAAATTCGCAGGTCATTTTCTTCGTCAAAATCTTCGGGCGGCGGAAGCGGCGGCGGCTCATCATTTCTTTGATTTTGTTCATTTTCCAATTTTTTGTTAAACTCTGCTTTTTTCTTTGCATCTTCTAATTTTCGCAAATTATAGCGAATAACATCTTCTTTAACATCAAATACAGAAATCAAAATTTTAACATAATCATCAATTTTTGACCTATCATTAATTAAAAAAATGCTATTAACAACATCGCCGATTAACGCCGCTTTTTTTACGGGATCATTTTTTGCATCTTCCTGTAAAATGTTGATTTTGAACTGAATAAAGTCAGTTTGATTTTCATTTATATATTTTATAAAATCGTCAGCGTTGGTTTTTTGCGCAAAACTGTCAGGGTCTTCGCCGTTCGGCAAAAGCACCGTTTTGACGTTCATTCCCTCTTTCAGCAGCATATCAATTCCACGAATTGACGCTTTAATTCCTGCATTATCGCCGTCATAAATCACCGTGATATTCGGCGTAAAACGTTTAATCAACCGAATTTGTCCCTCCGTTAGCGATGTTCCGGACGAAGAAACCACGTTTTTCACGCCATTCTGATACATCGAAATTACATCTGTGTAGCCCTCAACAAGAAAACATCTGTCCTGCTTAACTATCTCATTTTTAGCAAAATAGATGCCGTAAAGTTCGTTTGATTTATGATAAATTTCCGATTCCGGCGAATTGATATATTTTGCCGTTTTTTCATCTTTTTTCAGCACTCTGCCGCCAAAACCGACAATTTTTCCGCTAATAGAATGAATAGGGAACATCACTCTGCCACGATATTTGTCGTATAGCGAGCCGTCATCGCGGCGGGCAGCCAAACCGAGTTGCACAAGGTAATCGTCTTTAAAACTTTTTTTCTTAGCTTCCGTAACAAAAGCGGAAAATTCGTCAAGCGAATAGCCGAGATTGAACTGCAAAATTGTTGTATCTGTAAAGCCACGTTCGTAAAAATAACCTTTGCCAACGGCATTTCCCTGCGGGTTATTCACAAGATTTTGAGCAAAATATTTTGCAGCAAACTCGTTGATAACCAGCAAGTTTTCTCTATCATTTTGAATAACTTTTTCTTCGTCTGTCAATTCCCGCTCCTGCACAGGAATATTGTATTTTTTCGCCAAATATTTTAACGCATCGGGGTAAGAAAGGTTTTCGTGCTTCATTATAAAATGCACGGAATTTCCACCTTCTCCGCAACCGAAACATTTAAAAATATTCCGCGCAGGATTGACGTTAAACGACCCTGTTTTTTCGTTATGAAATGGACACAAACCAATCAAGTTCGCTCCGCGTCTGCGCAGCGTAACAAAATCAGAGACGACCTCCTCAATTCGAGCCGCATCTTGAATTTTTGCAATGGTTTGTTTATCAATCATTTACGAAGTTGAAAGTTAGAAGTTAAAGGTTAGAATTTAAATTACAAAGGTACAAAAAAAACTTGTTAAGTTTCAAAACTTAACAAGTTTATACAATAAAAGCAAGTTTTTCTAAAACTTCGCTGCCAAGCCAAACTGTATATTGTATGGACTTTTAAGACACCCCACTTACACCAACAATAATCATTGACAGTTAATTTTACCCTTTACCTTTCTCCCTTCACCTCTTTTACCTACTGCTTCACACATCTGACGGAGAATCCAAGGGAACGGTCAAAACTCATCTGGTCCGCATAGCCACTGTTGATTCTCATATTCCAACCACTATTTGAATTGCTGCCATTAGAATTGCTGGAACTTGACCAGTAGTAACCCCATTCGCCAGGACTGAATAGTGCACCAGTGGTGTTGGCGCGGTAACCAGCAGATGGGAAAAAGATTGATGCGTTGTTGTTCTTATTGAAGAACAAACGTCCGACATAGGCAACACTGCTATTTGAAGGCGAAACAGTACTATTTTTAGAATAGTTGGCACTAACCACAGCCCGACGGTCAAAGAAACCATCAGCATAGTAACCCCACACATTGTTTGCTAAATCAGCAACGAGAGTGGGAGTTGGTGTCTCACCCGTGGGAGGATTCAACCACAAGGACTGACGCATTTCGGACTTAGTAACTGCTCCTGTCAGATTTTGAACTGTATTGTCCCCATCAGTAGGACGACGGTAAGTTGGGGGACAGGTCTCGTCAGTTGCCGAATTCCACAAATTAACTCCATATTGGTTAGACGCCCATCCGCTGATTATGATATTTGGTTCAGGAATGACAGGATGGAATGCCACCCTGTTGAAATTCCATCGGAAAAAATATCCTGCTTGGCTTGGATACTTGACAAAATCTCCGCCGCCAACTTGCAGAATATTTCCGCCAGTACCAAGGTAATCGGTTGGTGCACCATTGCCTGGGTCGGTCAAATTATAAGGAGAAAACCGTCTTGCGTAGGAACGATTATCTGCAACGGCAACATTCAATCCATTGGGATCCCCCTGACGCATCAAATAGTCGGCTCCCTCGCCTTGCCGTATCCAGATGCGAATGCTTTTGGCAGGATTGCCGTAAGAAACCTGCACAACGCCATAACGGGCAGGGAAAGTATTGTTAAAATCAGGATTTTGGCTGTATTTTGGTGAATCAGAAAACCTGCTTTTTAACCCGATGCGGAAGTAGATTGGAGTATTTGCACTTGATGTGCCGCTTACAACTATACCTCCGCCTACTGTATGGTTGCTATCAAAATTCGGATTATTTTCGTAACTATCGACAAACAATTCATTAGGAGTACCTATTGGATAATATGCATAGTTTATGTCGTTTGTCATTACATTGTCGAGAGTAATCCAATCTGTACCTGCTATAACCGTTGCAGTCCATGGTGCGTAGGCACTGGCTGCTGTGGCGGTCATGCGAATTAATCGTTCACCTGTTTGATTGGCACGCCAAAAAGCACCCACATAAGGCACATATATGTCAGAAGGGGTATCATCAATGATACCGCTTACTTCAGGCAAACGAATAACAACAATAGTTTTCGATAAAATTTCACTACCTCCTGTGGTAGCAATTTTTATAGAGTCAATTAATGGGACATTACCTGTATAAGCAGTGTTCGGTACGCTAACGGTTAAAACTTCTGTGCCTTCACCGCTTAAAGTTGTCCAAGATACTGTTCTTGTGATAACCCAACCCGTCTGGTTTGTGGAAACATTAACATTTTGAGGTCCGCCTCCACCCGTTGCTGCGGTAAATATTAAGGTATCGCGGCTAATAGTCAGAGTAGGCGGCGGAGCGCACAAACTAATCCATATTAAACCGTTCCACGTTTCCCAGCACTTGTTTGTAACGTTGAAAATGGTTAGACCCATCATTTCTGAATTACTGCCGTATGTATCAGAAAGTTCATTACGCTGGTATGTGGTTAATAATGGCAGCCGCAGACCAAGTGAGTCATTACTAATCAGTTCCAAAACTGAAAATTTTTCAGGTACTTTATTAGTGCCGATTGTTACCTGACTGTACATTGGACTTAAAAACACTGACAATCCAAAAAAAAATACCAAAAATTTTAACTTTGTCATAATAGTTTACTTTTTAGAGTAAAAAAATGTTGTAAAAAAATAATATCTTTTAAAAAAATTATGCTATTTGGAAAATAAATATTTTTCATTTATGAATGATTACTGATATTCGTAAAATTATTAGATTAAAATAATCTTTTAATTAATAATACACGTTCCCGAACCTGCATTATAATAATAGGATTCAACACTTCCAATTCCTCCACATAATACAATTACACCACCAACTGGATTTGCTACTTTGAATATCTTGTTTAAATCTGCCACATTGTCAAAATACCAATAGTAATAAGAATATCCGGAATCTGCATTATCTATCCATTCTGTTGAAGAGATTAAAGAACCATTTATTGTGGTTTGCTCTTTTTCATTTGTTGGTGTAATAATAATCATATAATGTATAGCGTCAGAGGAGCCAAGATTAGTACCACTGCTGCCTGCTGGAAACAAAAATGGCGAAATTATGCTCGTAAGAATACTTTGATTAAGCGAAGGTATCCATGCGATAGAGGGGTCGCCAAGCGGAGGACCTGAAGTTGTTGCCCCAACCATATAAGCTGCAACTGCCACCGGCTTATCTGTTTCAATATAACAAGCATCGGTATTAGTGCCATTAATTATCAACTCTACCCATTGCCCCGCATCAAGTTTACCGCCTGAATAAATAATAGTTTCTCCCGGTATTGTTTTATTACTTGCATCCATTGTTACAACCGTTGCCCCCGTAAAATTTACAGTTGTTTGATTTTCAGATGCAATAATACGGATATGGTTATTCATTGTGTTGGCACCTTCCGGAGCGTTCGTAACAAGAAATTTCTTCCCCCATCTATTTACGGGCATCATCTGTTCAAAAAGAATATCGCCAGCAGTTCTTCCGGTAGGGACTTGTGCAAGGGAATTATGCGTAAAATAGGCAATCGGTTTATCAGAAGTGATATGCCTGCCTGTCATATCTCCGTTTGTAGGTGGAGTTGCTTGTAAATCATATACTTGAGGATATGAATATACTTGCCCTGCATTGAGAGTTGCGAATGGTGTTGAACTTGAATTTAGGAAGATTTTAGTATTATCCTCTTTAGCAATAATTATTTCAAAATCATTAAAACCATCTATTGGCGCATAGGACAATCTGTAATAATCCTTACCCCACGAATCCACAGGCAATAGTACAGTGGCATCAGAAGTTGCACTAACGGTATTGAAAGCATATACTGAAATCGGCTTTTGAGAGGTAATGTGAAGCGTATAATTATAAACGCCGGGAATAATATCTCCTATATAAACAGCAGATTTTTTATTTCCAAGTCCTTGAACAGATACCAAATTAATGGTAGTTAATGAATTATCTGCAATAGAATAGGTGGTTGTACTATTGTCATAAGTAAAAGTGAGTTTTACATCAGTGGCTTCTTCAGCAGATATTTTCAGTGCTAATATAACATTTGCACTAGTTGGTTGATTAAAATTTTTTCCAAAACTTATCCAAAAGTCGGTACCTTTGGTGCTACTTGTGTGACACACCTGATTTATCGGCGCACACCATGAAATCCAAGTGTAGCCGCTCCAAATTTCTACACAATTAGTATTAATATTGAAAATGGTTAAGCCCATCATTTTTGGGTTACTGCCATATTTGTCAGAAAGTGCTGTGCGCTGTTCTGTGGTCATTTGGGGCAGCCGCAAACCTTGCTTGTCGTGGCTAAGCAGTTCTAAAACTGAAAAGTTTTCGGGATATTTATTATCTCCGATTGTTACTTGGCTGTACATTGGGCTGGAAATCATCATCAGCCCCAAGAAAATTTTTAAAAAGTTTTTGTTTGTCATATTAACATATTAAATTAAATTAAATTAAATTATCATAAAATAACTATTTATCACTGCTTTACACAACGGATAGACATACCGCCGCCACGATTGCCGTTGCCAAAGCGCGCGATGATTTCGCCGATGTTCAAGTAGTAACTTATACTCGCAGAGCTGGATGTGCTTGGCCAGTAGTAACCATATTTGCCATCGTTGGTAAGAGCGCCAAGAGCAGAACCATTGGAGTTGCGGTTGCCCGCAGCAGGGAAGAAAACAGAGGCGTAACTCTTCGAATTAGGATTGAAGAACAATCGTCCGATATAAGCGATGCTGTTATTGGCGGTCGAAACGGCAGTGAGTGCCGTGCCGTTCGGACTGTTGCCTATCTTCCTGCGGTCGAAGAAACCATCAGCGTAGTAACCCCAGACATTGTTTGCCCCATCAGAGGCGGAATTGTTGAGCATACCCGTAGGAGGATTCAACCACAAGGACTGACGAATCTCGGACTGGGTAACCGCTCCTGTCGTATGAACGTTGTTATTGTTACCATCAGTCGGACGCCGATAAGTCGGAGGACAGGTCTCGTCATTGGCAGAATTCCAAAACTCAACGCCATCCTGGTTTGTCTCCGTCCATCCAGTGATATTGGTCGGTGGCGCAGGAATGACAGGATTGAATGCCACCCTGTTGTAATTCCAACGGAAGAAATATCCAGCCTGGCTCGGATACTTGACAAAATCTCCGCCGCCAACAGTCAGAACATTCCCGCCGGTACCAAGGTAATCGGTTGGAGCGCCATTGTTGGGGTCGGTCAGGTTGTAAGGCGAAAACCGTCTTGCGAAGGAACGGTTGTCCGCAACGGCAACATTCGACCCGTTGGGGTCGCCCTCACGCATCAAATAATCCGCTTCATGCCCCTGACGTATCCAAATACGCTGTGTTTTTCCGCCGCCGTAGGTAAGCAACACTACACCGTAACGTGCAGGAAAAGTATTGATAAAGTTGGGATTTGGGTCGTATTTTGGCGAATCGGTAAATTTACCATTTAATCCTATACGGAAATATATCGGGGAAGTTGCGTCTGCCGTACCGCTTACGATTAAACCGCCGCCAACCTTATGGTCGCGGTCAAAGTTAGGATTGGTTTCGTAACTGTCAACCAAAGATTCATTAGGAGTACCTGTCGGATAATAAGCGTAGTTAATGTCGTTAGTCATTGCATTATCAAGAGTAATCCATTCAACGCCTGAAATAACCGTAGCCGTCCATTCCCCCGGATAATTACTTATACTGATAAGGCGCTCTCCCGTTTGGTCGACTCGCCAGAATGCTCCAACATATATATTAGCACCCGGCGTTATCGGGCTGTCGGTAATATTACTTACATCCGGAAGTCGAATCACAACTATCGTTTTGGTCAAAAGCCCGTCTGTTGTGGTAATCTTGATGGAGTCAATCAGCACATCACTGCCTGTATAAACAGTATTCGGTACGCTAACGGTAAGTGTACCTGTACCTTCGCCGCTTGTAGTTGTCCACGCTACGGTTCTTGTGATAGTCCATCCCGACTGGCTGGTGGTAACAGTAACATTTTGAGGTCCGCCTCCGCCTGCTGCTGCCGTAAATATTAAGGTATCAGGGTTAATGATAAGAGTTGGCGGCGGAGCGCACAAACTAATCCACACTAAACCGTTCCACGTTTCCCAGCAGTGGGTTTGCAGATTAAAAATGGTTAAACCATGCATTTCTTCCTTACTTCCGTAAGCATCGGAAATTGCATTACGCTCATCTGTTGTTCTTATTTGCGGAAGCCGCAAACCGCGAGTGTTGTTCGATATCAGTTCTAAAACTGAAAATTTTTGCGGTGCATAGTCAGCGCCGATTGTAACTTGACTGTAAATTGGACTGAAAATTATTATCAACCCCAAGAAAATTGTTAAAAAACGCTTTTTTATCATTTTGTTTTAATTTTTGTATTAATACTTTTAAATTGAGATATTATTCTATTCTTTTACACATCTAATACCCATCCCGTGAGAACGGATACTTGTTTCTCCCGTACCGGTAACTACTGCTGTTGCGTAAAAAGAGAGGTTGTAGGCATGGTTAGTACTAAAATAAGTGCTACTCCAAATTAAGCCGGTTGAACCGCAAGAGACAAGGTCGCCTGGTGTTGCACTGTTACTGCTGCGCAAACCTAATGCAGGCAAAAAAAGTTTTTCGCCGCTTGCATTGGTTATAATAGCACCTCCAACAGCGTTATTTGCAGAACTGCGCCATTCCCATTTATTATCCGCGCTAAGATAATTTGAACCGCCTGCTAAATTATCACTGCCATTGCCGACATATATATCCCTAAAATCATATTGAGAGGGTACATACCATCCGGCAGGACAAGGATTGTTGTTTTTTGTATTTATACTCCAATTGGAAATGGAGGTTGGTGCACCGCTACGGGTATTGTCGCCATTTCCCCAACGATTGTTTGCTGTTGCAACATCGCTCCAGTCGTATGGCATCACTGTAGTAACTATAAAATTACCATAATAATTTGAAGCACTCGAAGGTATCTGCCCTTCCATTGGAGAAACAGTATAAGTATAAGGAACCGGGTCTGCCGGTCTGCTAACAGATTGAGAAGTAGCACTACCGCCGCCTGTTGTAGGGGTTAATATGTTTACATAAGAAGCGTCCTTTTTCCAAACAGTATGTTCGTGTCCGTCTGCAACTCTGCCCCATTGGTAAAAGTCGCCCAAATCGCCTGCATCGTTAAATATGCCGTTGTCATTATTTTGTGCAAGGCCATTCATATAAGAGCCGGTACCGCTCTGCCCAAGATTTAGAAGTGCTACTTTTATTGTGCCTCCCTTTATTGTGCCGTTTGCGCCCCTCTCTATTTTAAGATAACGCACTCCATTGTCAATACCGTAATTGCCAATCGGGGAGCCGTTTGCACTTGTAGAACGAATAAATATAATGCCAAGAGCATTAGCATCCGATGTAACAGCACCTGCCGGAGTGCTGGGATTAATCATTTCACATTTGAAAAACAGTTCGTTATCAATTAATTCTGATGGATTATAACTGTCAATAAAATGTGCAGGAATGGTAAATTTAGCCGCTGTCGCGCCCGTAATATTGTTGTAAGTACCGTTTCTTCTTGTACTCACTTTCCATTGCCATACGATTGGCTCGCCGCCGGAGGTAACATAAGATTCCAACACCTGTGTCTGAAAGTCGTACATAACATTTGTAAAAGTAGTAACACGACTGTTAGCAGCATTAATAACAGCACCGCAATTTGCAAGTATTACTTTAACAGCCCTGCGGTTGCTCATATCGGTACAGTTGCCGGCGTAGTAGGTTTTACCATTAACCAACGTAGTGGTTGTAGCAAGCGGAGTGCCGCCTGTTTCTACATCGTACCATTCTACTATTGCAGCCGCTTTGTCGTTCAAATCGGAAATTGTTGGTGCTGGACTACTACAAAATGTATAAGTATCAGATAAATTGGTGCAATAAACCGGAGCACATTTCGAAAGCCATATTGTGCCGTTCCATACCTCTACACATCTAGTTTCAATGTTAAAAATAGTTAATCCTTCTGCTTTTGCATTTAATTTAAATTCTGCCGTTGTTATGTTAATACGCTGCTGAGTAGTTAGTTGCGGTAGCCGCAAACCGAGAGTGTCATTACTAATCAGTTCTAATACTGAAAATGTTTCTGGTACTTTGTCAGAGCCGATAGTTACCTGACTGTGCATTGGGTTTGAAATCATTACAAGCACAACAAAAAGAGCTAAAAAAAGTTTGTTCTTTGTCATAATTTTAAAATTAAAATTGAAAAATTAATTATCTATTAATTAAAATTTGTAAAAGATTTTTATTACTCTTTCACAAGAAATATTTTTAAAAAGTATTTTAAGTTTTATTTTATTTTTTTACATCAAAAAAACTTAATAAAAATATTGCAAATATAATACATTATTTTAACATAATAAACAAACCTGAAAATATTTTTATATTTATTAACAAATAAAGAAAATAAAATGAAGTTCCCCACAAAATATTAAAAATAATTTTGTATTTTTAACTTTTTCTAACAATGGCAATTGGGGTTTGCTGGCTCGCCTGTCCAAGCGGGTTGTCTTTGAAAAGGGCTTTAAGAAATTTTTCGTCAAGTTTTTTTTGACGGTTTGCCGAGAATATCAACGTTCAGGTCGTTGGCATCAAGTACAATAAAGGTGTTACTGAGTTTATCGGTCATTTCGCGTGCAACTTTATCGGGGCCTTTTGGAGCCATTTTGCGTATCTGTTTTTGACCTATTCTCAAAAATAGCCCAAATTTTAACCTATACACCTTATTTTGTATGTAATAAAAGTTTTATATCCAAAATTTTACATTTGTTAATAATTTAAAAATGATTTTTTGTTATTAAAAAAATTATTTTTACTTTTGCAAAAATAATTAAAACATTTTTACATAAAAATGACTAATGATAGCCAAATAATGTGCCGTTGCCTGCACATTGCCACTTTTGCGCATGGTAAAACTGCACCAAATCCACTTGTGGGTGCGGCAGTTGTATATAACAACAAAATTATTGGCGAAGGTT
>Ga0209628_10001139_pt1 | contig 16892 bp, 17 predicted proteins | sample TergutCu122P4_FD_187285 | JGI IMG/M metagenome (GOLD analysis project Ga0209628, IMG submission 187285) | Cubitermes ugandensis P4 segment gut microbial communities from Kakamega Forest, Kenya - Cu122 P4 (SPAdes) (version 2) | ecosystem: Host-associated > Arthropoda: Insects > Digestive system...
CACACATCGTAAAAACCGCTATGACATAAATGCACCTGTTACTTCTGCGACCTACAACAGCCAACTGAGCAAACGCAGCCACTTGCAACTTGTGTCATGAGTTGCTAAGACGTATACGAACATGTCAAGACTGGTTGCAACCACATCCCACCCAGTGAACAACCCCTACAATTCCAATCCGGATACTTTTTGAACAAACCTCATATAATCTGCACACTTGACAAAACATATGTGCTCCCTGAAGATGGCCAAGAACTGAGGCCAAAACATGTCAGAGCAGTAATTAATAAAAATATTGTGCAACTTGTTGGTATTAAATATTATATATATTGAGGTTTATGCATGTCCCCTATTTTCGGTCTGAAACATTTAAGTAAAAGCCTACCACCATTCTGAGCATCAGTGCAACTGTTATCCTTAGGGTTGTTTTTGTATTTATTGTTATTGGTCTATTGCTGATTAAGATCATATCCAATGTAAGGTTAGTTCTTCTCTTCAGAGCAGCTGTACCTCATCTCAGAACTTTTTAAGCTCATGCTTATTGTGCCAGTATTTTGTCTTATCATCACATTGTAGCCTTATGTTCTTAAAAAGAGGTAATGCATTCTATTTATTGATGTATGCCAAGAAATGTCTAGAAGTAAGATAACAGTGCAGGTGCAGGGTCATGGCATTTTGGTGTAGCTGGAAGGGCAGGTAGAGTGTCCTTTAAAGAAGCCTGGAATAGGTTAGTCTTCTCACTTTGACATTGTTTTATGAATTTCTTAGTGGTCCAAATTCTAATGGATCAGTGAAAATCCTGGGTATGCTTGTAGTTATCCAACTAGTACATTGTTATACACACAGTTTTTTCCTCCCTCAGATGTGTAGAGGAGATTGGTGCTCATCATGATGAGTGGGAGGAATTGAAATTGAATGGTGGGAATATTCCACTGTCTTGCAGAGCTCCACTTTCCATGAACATTTGTAGACATTAACAGGCGTGCCAGCCTTCATCTAGTCTTCCATTGCAAGTTCAGGTTTTGAGACAGGTTGGCAGACACAGACATACCTTCTTGAAGTTTCTGCTGTTGTTTGCAGACACCTCTGTTGATGACGCCACTCGCCGCAGTTACCTGACATGTGTCTCAGCACTGCAGTTACTCGGGAAATTCCTTGGTTTAGTCACATTTCTACCATACAAGTCAAGAATGAAAGTGCTGCCAGAGGATATGGTGGCACTGCAATCTGCTCTACGGGCTGAGGTGAGATGGGTGGAACACCTTTCAGAGATTACTTGTGACCACTTAAGTTAATACGAGTGTGTACAACTACAACCTGTTCAAGGATGTTTATTAGTATTGCAGCAATTAAAGACAGCAACCGTGGGCAATTAGACAGGAGTCCCTTACTCGCAGAAGTTGGTGTTTTCTGTCTGCAAATTCTTCCTTGGGCTGCTGCCTAAACCACTAAACCACCATGTCCTGCACATAGTCCGACATGCATGTACGACCTTGGATGGCTTTCTTTAATGATCTAAGAGGTGTGAAAATTGTATGGCAATAAGTCTGGCCAATGTGCAGGATGTTTGAGCACCTCAAATTACTGGCCAATGTGCAGGATGTTTGAGCACCTCAAATTACATGACGTTTGGTCAGTCCTTAACTCTGTTGGCCACCTTAGCCACAGTGTTTGCTATTAACAAGGGCATTACCATGAATTACCCTTTATAGTATGCTGTATTTGTATACAAAAATAATGAGAACTAAATTACTTTTCTTGTGACTGAACCTTTTGGGTTTCAACCTTGCAAAACAACATTGTCCCCGACTCAGTAATTCTTATTCTTGAACTTATTTGGATCTACAAGAATGTAGGGATTTATGAAATATTGTAATTGATTTCTCAGTAATATTCCATGTGATGTTACATGATCTTGCAATAATGCCTCATGAAGTGTTTGTGTTTCTATACTGACAAACAAGTGTGTGTGTCTGGTTCCAGTTACGCCCTCAGCTGGATGTCCTAGCATACATAAAGGAGGCTGTACAGGCTCAGAAGCTGGTACTTACAACACCTTGGGTTGTGAAGTATCTCTCCATGATAGATCCAGTTTCTGCACACCTTCCTTACTATAGGGCTGTGTTCGAGCAACTGTTTCATCTGTATCGAGACTTGCGGTTGTCTGGCAGAGCCTCATTTCTCATCAGGCTGCTGCTGGGCTGGCTGTTTGAATCTTCAGACTTTCTGGAAGGACTATTTTACACTTGGAGACAAGACTTGAGAGGCAACAAATTATCAGTTACAGGTCTGATTCTTTTTCCAACTGTCACGTGGTTTTAGTTTGTGTTCTTCTCAGTTATTATTACAGTGTTTGATATGGTGAATGGTTAGTGACATTCCTGAGGAATCTGCTGCCTCCATCTTTAGAGTGGAAAATGTACCATGAGATTGAGGCAGCAGGCTGTTTACCATAAACAAAACTACATGGTGTCATACCCCAGAACACAGGCTACATCCTCACCACCATGACAACCTTAAATTTTATATTGTCAGATGGTGATTGTTGCAAGGTAGACTTTGGGAGAGGGAAAGTGGGTATGTGGGATTAGTCTAGCTTGTCGTGAATATTAACTGAGTAGGTACAGTTAGTTCCCTGAATTGAAACAGCTTGGTGTGTTTGTTCTTCCCAATAACTTTTCAGCCAGTTTACTGGAAATGTTGAGTCCTATCATTGAGAAAAAATCGAACTTAATATTCTTCTGTATGTTCTGCATGACTTTATCTCAGTATACAGACCTCAAGATACTGGACAAAGTTTGTGAGGTTGATCTGATCATGAACATTCAGTTTCTTAATCCATGGGAAACGCTGCATGTAAATGAACTTCGCGACTTACAAATGTTAAAAGTCCCTGCACTTAAGTAAACACAATGCTATGCATACACACACACACACATTCACATTTCATGGATCCATCATCTGTTCAATGACCGCTAGAATATGATGCTGTAATTGTAGTAGGACCATAAGAAGAAAAATTAATTTTGCTTTCAATTTAATTACCTCTGGAGCAAGTTCTTGAGTATCTAGTCTTTCGGGTGGTCAAGAAAATCCTTGCACTTTATGGAACCCACAGGTTGTTACTTTGTTCACAAGAGCTTGCCAGTGGCCCACATCCTGATTAGATGAACCCATGTTATGGAATACATTTTGGGTTGGTAAAATATTGGTTATATACGATCAGAAAAATGCTTTGCAGGTACAGAGTCTCGCTACACATGAAACATGATACACGTTAAAAGGAATGAAAGTAAAAATTGTTTATGCTTGAATGCTGTGTAGAGTCAAATTTTTTATGTTAAAAAAACCTCATTTCATTAGCACCGGGACTGAAGATTGAGTGATATGAATTTTCTAAACAGAGGCTTGTCTTGTGTAATATCCTCTTCAGTGGGTTTGGTGATGCCTAAAATAAGAAAAGTACCCCAAAATCTGAAGAGACTTCTGGTGAGAGATAAAATGAGTTATTAAGGTGGCACAGATTGGGGCTTGTGTTGACAGGAGAACGTACACGAATAGTTCCACTGGATGGTCTTGATATGGTGGATGAGCATTGTCTGTACCTCTGCTGCCCCTACATGGGTGAACTGAAGCTCTGTCTGTCAGTTGGGATGGCTTCCTCCTGCAGAACAGTGAAACACATTACTCCAATCTCTGCATCATTAAACAAGCCATCTGCTGCAAAACAAGTACAGGTAGTGTGTCTGGTGTCTGTAACTGTCAACTGTGTTGTTAACACTTGACACCTCTTGATATTCTTACGTGCAGTTACTTCATAGTGTGGCACCTTTTAAAATTGTGCAGTCCATCTACTGCATGCATGAAACAACTTTAGACCTGCTATTTGGATTTTAATGACTTTTTTTACTGGCGATGAAACTGAAATTTATGGATGTATTCTGCTTGTGGTCAAAATAGCACACAATTGTGAACACTTTACAAGAAGGTTTGCAATACTGTGTGCACTCAAGTTCATATGACACATAACTCACTGAATATTTGTCTAACAAGAAACGTATGGGGCTGAAGTTTAAAGAAGAGTGAAACAGATATTTTATGCCTAGTACACTTTTTAAAACAGTTTTGCTTAGCATGGTGTATGCGTAAACAAGGCAAGTAATACTGTTGTGTACCACGTACCAAAAAGTGTTGATAGTTGTTGTGCATCCATGTACATAGCAGCTTAACAAGATAAAGTTTTATTATTGTATTGTTAATCATGTATTATGTTTACAAGAATAAATGTGGAAAAGACTCAGTGTGACAGTGCAGCTGACATCTTCATTTACTCCCATACACCTGTGAGCATATAAATCGTGTTTTATGTTGTGCAGCTGCAGCTAGAAGAGAGCTTCTTCCACGGACAGCCAGCATCCACCCGCAAAACTGTGGAGTATGTTGCAGAGCGTGTTGCATCTTGCTGTGTGAAGCACATGTGTAACAAGTTACTCACAAGCATTAAGCAGCAAGGGGCTACAGATGTGGCACAGCTTATCTCTGCCAGCGGCGTGGTTACTTCCGCAACAAACAGCAAATCAGAGGCTCCCATGAAACAGCTCAAGGTTTGTGTCTGGTTAAATGTGGAACTTCTAAAGTATTATATAGTTACAAAGTTTGGAGAAAGGTACTATTGATGTGCCATAAAAAATTCAAGCACTAGTTTTATTTAGAATGGTATAATATATATTAAGTTTCAAAATATTGAGGCAGAATTGTAAGTCTTGATGTGTATGTGTAAATGTTGTGTGAACACAGCCATGGTCTTGTGGATTACAGTGCCACATAGTTCAGTAGATGTGTACCATTGTTTTAGGGGAATGTGCTGCTTGCTTCTTCTTGGTAGAAGAGTGCTATTGCCCTTCCTTGTTCTTCTGCCCTGTAGATAGGAGCAGTAGGGTCCTTAAAAATGTTGATAGCCATCTGTCAGAGTGCATTTTGTCATTTCTCAGAGGACTGTATAATCTTGGTAGGAGTGTGGAAATTGATATCTACATGTCCCCAAGTATCATCAGTATTATGAGCTAATTAATAAACCAATAGTATCAGATTTTGCAGCTTTTTCACACTAGTGTCTGTCACACCAAGCCAACTGATTTCAGAAACAGCATGGATTCACATCTTGTGATGATATGTGAATATAAATGAGATAAAAATTTGAAGTTTGGTTGAAAGTTGAAAGAAGAGATTGAGTTTGAATATTTACCTGTTTTTACATGTATGGTTTTTCTGAGATTTGCTTGGCTGATAGCTGTTTGCTTTCACCTCTTGATGACACCATTACTAATTTATTTATACTATAATTAATGGTGCTGGCAGTGGCCAAAGCATTGGAACACCAAATTGTAGGGTGATAATAGTAAATTGAAGTGAGTGCAGAAGGACGTTATTATGTTTGATTTGCGATACTCTGTTGGAACATGCCTGGATGGACGAAGGAACTTCACAACATTGTTTGTGTCCAGGCTGAGATACCAGCCTGGAACCTCTGTGATGCAAGTCACAGGCATATCACTTGTTCCAGCATGCTTGGTGTTGTGAGCATTTAGACACAGCAAAGTGCTGCACAGGGTGTACTGAAATGTTCTTATCTTTAAAAGTTTCATGTTGCAGTGTTTTGGGTTAGGACTTGTGAGAAACAGATGTGTAATGTTATTTGATGTTGCATCTGCATGATGAATGAGAAAAATTAGTCGAGCCTATATGTATATGCACCATATGCAGGAAGGGCAAAAACCTTACTTGTTCACGATGTTATATTCTTAATTGAACAAATATTACTTGCAGTTCTGCTTTCAGATTTCGATTTTGGATTTTGTCTCAAATATGGACATGTAACATAACTTTCCATTGTGTCATGTAATTGTTATTTTATGGATGTACCGCTATTAAATTGAATTTTTGTAAGTGATAATTGATAAAGGGCATAGAATGCTTATATTATTGCCTGAACATTTTTTGATCTTGGAAGCATGACAAGGATTCTGACTGTTGTCCAGGAATCACTGCTGAGTGAGGTGACATCCATAGCTAATAGGTGCTGCAGCAACTTCAGGCTTCACTGCAGTGTTAGGGAGTATTGTAAAAACAGGTGCAAGCTTGCAATACCATTTCTCCTGGCAGATGATGTACTGGAACCAGTGTGCACCATGTGTGCACAGGTCGCTTCCAGATATAGCCAAGAACGAGTGAACACGTGGATACAGTCACATATTACTCCAGGTGTGTTGCCTTTACTCTCAGTACACTGAGCCATCACCACTTTGCTTCAGGTCATGATGCTTTGCAATGCAGCTACAGTCAAGTTGGTCACAAATCTATATTATATTGTTACAGTTTATGAGATATGGCTGTTAAGTAATGAAACTAGTTTCAAAAGACAACTTCATTAATGAAATTATTATATCTGTATTATCCTCCTTGAATGTAATTTCTATCACGAGCTAACTCAGCTCCATATGAACCTTCCAAGCCTCAAATCATCCCCTGAATTTATTTTGTAATGTACTTTCAGAAACCCTGCCATCTTCTCTGTACACATCATGTAACAAATTGAACGTTTTGAGTGGCAGTCATATTCCATTTTATAAGAAATTTTGTGTTTACTCATTGCATCAATTTATTATCAAGCAAAGCTGTGGCAAGTTTAAAAACTGTTTATATAAATAAATATATCACCCAGTACATCATCAGTATAATGTCTGACTTATTTAGAGGTAAAGAACAAATGTATTTTCCTGAAGTGCATTTTCCCAGCATGCAGTTTACTGTATAAATGTACCCTAACACTTTCATGTAGATTCAGATTTATCTTTTTTGAGTTTTCTCTCTACCAACCCTTTGAAATTGAAGATATTTACATATTGTTCTTCCTTATGTAGAATGTGATATTAAGACTGTTTTGAATTTGCTGAGCATAAAAGCCAGAGGAGAAGCCATCATTAATACAAAAATGAATCTTGTGTTACATGAAATGGGGTAAATTCTTGCATAGCTTAGGAACCATTAGCTTGCTGCATGGAGTTGGTTAATTTATACGAAGTGTAACCATGTGACTTGTCACTGGAGGGGCTGTGATGGGTTTTTATTTTCTCTGAGCTGTGAGGGACAGTGAACTTCGAAGTAAACAATAAGAAAAAGAATGATGTAAATGAATTTAAGGTGGCTACCACCCTGTAACTAGTTTGGTGAAGGATGATGAGGCTGAGCTGCTTGCAGATCACACAGCATTTTGTCCAGGTGGAAGAATCACTTCTCTGTATACTGATAATGATGTTAAGCATACAAATACATGTGGCTGAGCCACTAGTGCCCAGGCTGTCTGCCTCTGAGGGTGAGTTGCTGCTGAAAGGTTGTAAAGGTATAAAATGGTGTCTCTTGTTCAAATGCTGACAGAATTGATCCAATCAAGAGATGAAGCTTCATGTTCTTAAGATAGAGAAAAATATTCTTTTATAAGAGAAAATTCCTTTAGCAGTAGAATGAATCCATTATTTTTCTTATTCATAAGAAGTCCTAAAACCAGTTGTAGTAATTGTTGAGGCATATCAGCATTGTCAGCTGCATTCAGCATTTCATCATTCTTACTTAAAAGTATGTAGTCACAATTATTGAGGTCACCAGGGTAGCTGTTGATATAACAGATTAACTACTGTTCTATTAGTCTTCTATTTGTCAGGTACTGGAGAAGGAAATGGGAACAAAATGTGGCATTACAGCAGCTCTTTGTAGACTGCAGGAAAGCATATGATTTGATTAATACTGTCACTGAGTTTGGTGTAATTATGATGAGTCAGACTAATTAACACCTTATTGATAAATATACAATGGGATGATGTCACCCAAGGTTTATATACTGTTAATGACACTATTAATGCAGGCCAGTAAAGTTCATGTTCAAGTAGGTGGTTTATCGTCCTTGCTTTTCGGTCTCGCTTTAGGAGACCAGGAGGGATTGAAATTTAATGGGTCAAATCTGGTTTTGGTGTATGTTAATGATGATATTCATGTGTTAGAAATGTAAATACAGTAAAGAGAAAAGCATAATCTTTATTAGTCTCTTGTAAGGAAATTAGTTTAGAAGTAATTCTGAGAAAATGGTATGTCCATGTCTCATTTATGGAATGTGGGACAAAATCCTACATAAATATAGATAACATATCATTTGAAAATGTGGCAAAATTCAAATATTTGTGAAAGAGAGTAACAGATAAAAATTACATTCATGAAGAAGTTAATAGGAGATGGAATTACAGAATGTGTCCCACCATTCAGTTTAGAATTCTGTGGCCAACATTTGCTACCTGTAAACAATAATATTCAAATATTGAAAACCATATGTTGTTTTATATGAGTGCAAAACTTGGTTTCAGACAATGGGAAAGTACATGCACTGAGGATATTCAGGAGCAGGGAGTTGGGGAAAGTACTTGGACATAAGAGGGAAGGCACACTGAGGCCAGAGAGGATTGCATAATGATAATCTTTATGATATGTACACAACCTTAAATACTGTATTATGATCAGGTCAAGGAGTGGTAGGGTGTTTGACCTGTAGAGGGGCAGGGGCAGGTTTTGATGGGAACACTTAGGCATAGATGGGAGGATAATCTTAAAGGACAAGGATGTGAAGACATGGACTGAATTTATCTGGCTCCGATTAGGACAAGTGGTGGGCTGTTTTGGATACAGTAATGAATCTTTGGTTTCTATGGAGTGTGGGAAGTTCCTTGACTAGCTGAGCAACTGCTGCAGAGAGTACCTCTGTTCATGTCTCCAAGCATAAGAAAATATGAACTCTGCTAGTAAAAGCAATGTGACTCAGTGCTGTTGGCCTGGAATGTGAGATGGGCATTCAGTTGTGTGTTATGAGACATAGAGGGCAGGTGGTCAGTGTATGCAAGAAACATTTTCTCTTAAACATGGAGTATATTTGTGTATGTCCACCACTGAACACCTCTGTTGGCTTGAGAAGATTTTATTTAATGTTGTCACCATGCAAGTTTTAAGACATGTATCATTGATCTGTACAGGGAGGATACAAATTGTGATATTAGACATCTGGAAAATCTAAGAAAAGAAATTGGTATTGCTGAGCCCTCTGGCCTTTATTTTGAGGTGCAGGGACTAACAAGCATTACCAGTGTGTATGAAACTAAAACACCATATCCACTCATTGGCTGCTTGAGGAATCCTCCAACATATCAATTCGACATTATTGCAGGAAAAAACAGAAAACAGTAGATTGCAGCTAGACAAGATTTCCCAGGACCTCTGCCATCGGCAACCTCAGTACAAAAACAGATGTTTGGTCAGCTACAGAGCACACAAATCCTACTTAGCAAGGTGTACATTAAAAAGTCATATTAAATCTCACTGACAGAGCCCTTGATCCTTCGGCAGTGTACATTTTAAGCAAAAACCTAAACAACATAGGCCATAAATGCAACCTAAAACACACTGTGAAAGGTGTAAAACAATCATTTCGACATCTTCCAAGGGGCAGAATGGAGGAAATGTCAGGAACCCTCCTTACCATAGAACATTCCAAACCATAGAGGAGGAATATCTCAGAAGTGGAAAAGGATTAACTTTAATCTGTACGAATGACAGTGACATCATGATACTCTCTGCAGGCAGTGGCAATGCAAGGGTGATGATGGTGAGTGAAGACAAGAAAAGAGACTGTAGTCACTATTGAGTGACTCTCCGCAGGCAACCAGCAGAGTAGAGAAAAGGACCACCTCCCTCATTAAGGAGTCTGGCTTTCTGAAAGATTTTACGAAGAAGTTTTTACCTCATTCCGCAGTACCACCTGAGGTTTATCGCTTACCTAAAATACATAAGGAGGACATATCACTGAGACTAACAGCATACTGCATCACATCACTTGCATTGTGGACTGGCAAGATGTTTGATGGCATAGATCAGCCCAGTGTTGAGAGAACCAAATCATTGCATTAAAAACTCTGGGGTTTTAATCCAAAACTTAAGCAAAGTCAGACTATAAGAAGCAGATACTTGGTGAACTTTAACAAGTTCTTACCACCACATATGTTCCATATGATGGCACATTCTGCAACCAGCTTGATAGTGTTGCCAATGGATTGCCCCTAGTCCTGGTAATGGCCAATATACGCATGGATTCCATTGAACAACAAATCCTTAAGTGGTATTTGGCAAATGATTGCTAACTTGCACATTTGTGGCCTAGATCTCAAGTTTTGAAGCTGTGCAGTTAGTGTTTAAGGGGGACCCTGAAAGACTGAGTTATCTGAACAATCCATGTCCTTTGCAAGAATCTAAAGATACTATTCAAAGAGAAATTGCTTATATTTCAAGAAAAGAGCATCATCATTTGTTGATAATATTTTCAGAAGGTGGAGGATCTGCTTTGAAGCTGGTGTTCAACAAGACTCAATCTGAAATTAGGTAAGCTGACCTGAAGGGGACAAGAGGATTCCAATTTCCCAGCAGATACAAGCTTCCAATGCAAGAAAGCTTCCCAGACAGCTGTCATTCTCAGGGACATGATCAGAGGTGCACTGTGTAGCTTCTTAAGTGGGAATGTGCATCGTGGAATTAGTTGGCGTATACTTTGTGAATATTTTCTGTGATCTTTGCCTCTGGTAGCCAGTTGGAGATTTCCGATATGTCATTGCCTTGTCACATTGCAGGACTGTTCATGAAAGATTTCCAGTTGGACATTGAGAAGGCATTTCGCAATGTTGGCAAGCTTGATCATAAGAATGAAAGTATGTGCAAGTCCTCACATGTGGTGCCCTTAGGCAGAAGGGGTGTCCAGCATGTGGATATAATTGAGTCTCCTGCACAGGCCATAATGAAGATACAGGTAAGCGATGAGGGGATTGTTGCCATAGCTCATAGTTCCTATCTTGGGTGAATGAATTTGATGAAGTTTGGTGTTTTGAGATTTTAACTGCAATTTTTATTTTATGGATTGGCAATTAGAAGTGCTTGTACACTGTAATGGTGTGCCTGGAAGTTGTGTTGTGGTCCTAAATCACTTACAAACATATTTCAGAATTTTACTTCAAAATAGAATGGCATTTATTATTATTATTATTATTATTATTATTGTTATTATTATTATTATTATTATTATTATTTCCACACACACACACACACACACACACACACACACACACACACACAGATTGAGTGTCAAGTGTCAAGCCCCCATATAGGTCAACTGTTGGTTTTCTGTCTTGTTTGGGTGTTGGAGCATGTCACCAGAAGCACCAAAACAGAGAAAATTTACTTGAAAGAGGATAGGTGATTTGAATGTACGTAGTACATATATTTGTCTTGAGATGACTATGGGTATCCATCTACAGGCAATAATTACCTGAACTGTTATGTGGTTCGTTTGCTGTGTGACTTTCATTGTAACTTTGTTGACCAGATGTTCAGCTCCATTTCTTGTGCAGAATTGTTCAGCTTCAGCATTGTTATTATGAACCCATAAGTTTGAAGCATCATGCTATCTGTAAGTTAGTTACAATCACTGTGTCCCTGTCGGCTGTGAGTGAGTCATATGCACTGCTTAGACTTTCAAGGACAGGAAGACGGTCACAAAAAGTTAAGATCACATGCAACCCATTGAGCCTACTGCCATCTATAAAGGACATGCCTCAACCATTGAATTTGTGGGAACCTATTTGAGATGTCACTAGGTATCAGGCATTAATAAAGAAAGCATGTTCCTTGAGCAGCATTTTAACCATTAGTTTTTTTTTCTTTCTTTTTTTCTAAATCCATCACAATAGAAAAAAGTGAGTCACAAAGGTCCAGGAATAATCTCCAAATATTATTCAGTTATATTTGATTTTACTTTGAGATCTGTTTGGTGAAAGCCAAGACAAAAGGGGGGAGGGGGAGTTGTTTGCCAGGGATGACAGAAGACATAGCCAATCCTGGTAGCTATACATCTACTTTGAAATACTTGCACAGATTGCTGGATGTCATGTTTGCTCAAAAGTCATAGCACCACATGAATGCTTCTATTTGGTACATTAACCTAACATTTAGCAATATCACTTGGTATGAGTACAAATTTTTAGAATAAAACTGTGGGATGTAAAATAAAGTAAATTTTTGTCATCAGGACTGAGAAAAGGAAGTGTAAATTTCAGTAAACTGTAAAGTTGAAAAGATGAAAAATCCTGTTGCAGTTGAACATTATTGTTAAGGGAATATGGCTGGGACTGTAAAGGAAGTACATAAAATCATGTCAAATGCAAAAACAGTAACATAAAATAGGGGTTTCATTGTAGATGCTAACATTCAGAACGAGCTTGTTTTCTCTGTCTTCAAGTCCAAGTACTCCACTCTCTTGAATTTCTCAGACTTTGAAGGTGAAGAGAGATTGCTCTGAAACATGGTATTTACCCATCAACATGGTGTCATATCTTTGCCACCATCATTCACATGTCATTGATGACATAACAACTCATTGCTAGCCTGTATCTGCTTTACTGGTGTCAGTCTGTGTAGTCTTTCTGGAGCAGGGAAATGGTGAGCAGTCATCAGCTCAGCCACCAGCAGCAGGTACAACCATTTGTAGGATGGATTTATGTGACTTTTGGAGCAGGATTTCAAAGGGACAATGCTAAAACGCATGAGAGTTGTTGTGTCTGATGCTGAGGACTGTTGTGTGATTTGTCTGTGTTTTAGAATTAGGCTTAGGACATCAGACTAACAAAATAACTGGGACAACCACAAAACCAAGCCTGTAAAACAGAGAGGAAACACAGTGTGTAATTCAGAAATAAATGTCCCAGAATTGTGACAATTTTTCTTACATAACACAAAGGACCTGGAGAAGAATGATCTTTCTGAAACCTGCCCTCTATTTTGACCAGTAATAAAGGTTATAGAGATGACGATGAAATTGTTTTTGTTGGAGCATGAGTTCGCAAAACATTTTTAAAATGAGGAAGAGGTATCAGTGCTGACATCTTCAGGACTTTAAATGAGCTTAATCTAGACATGCAAGTTTCTAGAAGCCTGGATTTTATAATGGTTAAAAAGATTTTCTGACTGCAGAAGTGGATTGAAAGAGTGACCACAGCATTTTTAAAATTTTTCTTACTATTATGAGTCCCTTAATGAAAGAAGTATTTGTGTTGTTAAAAAGGAAATAGAAAATGTGAAAGAACATTGCAGCAATGTTTTGGGTTATTCTTTCCTTGTAGTCAGAATTCAAGTGTAGGTTGTTCTGTGGCTGCAGAATTTGTTCATGATAAAAAGGCATGACAGAAAAGGAAGATGACTTTTGTAGACATGTCATATAGAGTCCCTCACTCTCTCCTCTTGACATGCCTCTTTCAGGATTATGTGCATAGGTCAGAGGCGTTAGCCACTAAAGAGTATTTTCCTTTTTGATCTATGAACTTTCTATATTGACCCAATTAGAAGTTCGCTGTTAATGAGAATGGATATTGCAAACCGTGTGCTGTGTCGTTTTGTTACTGTGTAACTGCACAGACCTGATTCCCTTTGAAGTGCAGGTCTTTTGGCATGTTACACTGTGTCTACTGGTAAATATTTGAATTTATTGTGTGATTGCTTAATGTTTAGAATATGATGTGGGAGCTGCTGAGTCAGAAGAACTGTGCTATAAGTGAGGAGGCGGTCTTAGAGATGCTGGGTGTCATACAAGGTACACTGTGTAATCGCACAGATCTGATTCCATCGGCTGAGAGATTGTTACCCTCTTTGGTGTTGGATGTTGCACTGTTGCTAGGTAAGTTCTGTGACAGTTAAGTTTGATCCACAGCCTTATTCTGACCTGATTTTTCCTTTTTAATTTGTCAACCTCCTACATATCTTGTTTCAGGTATTTGCCTAACATTCTCTATGAAGTGATCACAGACTACAAACCCCTCTTACTCTTCACTATTTCTTTTTTGTTGTAAGATTGAAATTTCATAATGGAATGTAGGGGCATTCTTTATAATTCTAGAGTTGCATGTTGAAACTGATGTCTTGCCACAATGTATGTGAGGTTACATGCTAGGGGCAGTAGTGAGCAATCAGTGCACTACAGTGAAACATAGATTTTTTTGTTCCTGGAATTTACATTTTTCCTCATTTTCTGCACCTTTTTGTCAGTCCTGCCAAAACTTTGTGAAGAACAGTGTTAAATTTTCCTTGAATATATGTTTTTTTGCTTCATTCACATTTCTTTGATTAACCATTCACACTGAGCATAAAGTGGCAGTTTCCTGTCATTATACAGGGTGCATCAGTGAATCGGGCGATTTTGCAACACTCTTTTTTCTGGTTTGGCAACACTGGGGCAGATGCTGCTATCGCCATTTTGCTGCCAACTTTAAAGCATTTTAGTTGCAATGGAGCCGTGGACTGGAGCACAACGTGCTTTTGCTGTGAAAGCGTTTTACAAAATTGGTGACAGTTTTGTGATCACTCAGGGTGAATTTGAACTGCAAAAAGTATGGCAGAAATCAACTCTGTATACGTAGTCATGTTCATGAAGTGCATGAGTAACTTGAATTTTGTAGTGGTAGAAGTGAAGATCTTTGTGTAAAATCCGTCGAATGCTGGCTTCAGAGAGCCCGAGTGACACAGAGCGGTGACACCCAGAATGGTGTGGACTTCTTTCAATGGCCTCTCTCACTACCGCAATATCCTCGGCTGTACGTACTGTTTTTACACTACCACCTTTCTTCTTTAGTGTAGAACCAGTAGCCTCAAAGTTTCCAACCCAAGTCTTGATGGCATGGGCTGATGGAACAGCACGATTGCAATGAATCCCGAACTTTCTTCGAAATTCACGCTGAGTGGTCACAAAACTGTCACCGTTTTTGTAAAACGCTTTCAAAGCAAAAGCACATTGTGCTCCAGTCCACGGCTCCATTGCAACTAAAACGCTTAAAGTTGGCAGCAAAATGGCGATAGCGGCATCTGCCCCAGTGTTGCCGAACCAGGAAAAACAGTGTTGCAAAATTGCCCGATTCACTGATGCACTCTGTAAATGCTTTCAATGGAAATCGGGGGGGGGGAATGATTTTTAATTATAATTCCATACCTCCTTTATTGTCTTTGTGTTGCACATGTTACATGTTGTGTAGAGTGGAGTAATTCAGCTGAGCTAGAGACATTGGTCTGTTCTTACAACACGGCTGCAACACCCATACCAGTGTCAGTAGCTATGCCAGGTTACTCCACCGTGCACAACATGTGATGTGGGAAAATGTCAACTGCATGTGTAGAATGAATACATAATGTCTGCCTTCAGTAGTTCTGAGAATGAGGTGTACAGGGTTGAGCAGCAAGTGAAGAAGTAGCAACTTACTTTAATGGACATGTGGAAAAAGTGAACTGGATTACATTTTTGGTACAGTACATTTAACTAGATTACATTTTTAGTGTAATATAGTTTTAATTTGGTTTGTTTAATATCAGCAGCTAACAAAAATTTCATTTCTTTGATTTTATCTTCATTTGAAATGATCCCCAATGTAAAATCCAGGCTCTGCTGTATTAACCTTGACAATCCAGGAATAGAGAATTTTAGGTCCTCTGGTGCTGTGGAACTGGTGGTCATTTTGGTGCAGGCATATTGAGTAACTGTAAGCCTTTGCCAACTGCACAGTGTGGATGTGCCAGTACAGTATTGTGAGGGATGGGCAGTAAACATTATGTGCTAAAATAAATGAAATTTGTTGCACTGAGTTATTGACATGAACTGAAGGAAATGGTAAAATAAATTAATACATGGAAACCAACCCACAGTGTACTGTTAATTTATTGTATGACTGTAATGTTATAATTATCAGTTCATTTGTTCAGCATTCATATTATTTTAACCTTTAATGGTTGCAAAGTATTATTTTTTTAAAGAAGAGTTTGCAAAATTTGTAATTTCCTTGTAATAATTCATGATATTAGTGTAGTCTCAGTCTTTCTGAAGAAAGTGGATCCTGAAATTTCATGCTGTTTGCATAGACACATATGTCTGTGCTTTGAACCAGTTCACTGATTTTCACAAAATTTATTATGAACATTATACCATGGCTGGGAAATTGACTTCTGCTGACCTTGACAAGTTTCTTAGATGCCGTCTCAATGGTTACATTGAGTACATTGCACTTATGTTAGTGCGTGATGGCTGCAGCACTTGATATTCAAATTTCTTGGCTTTCTGAATTTGCTGCACCAGTATTTCCTTTCTTTCCAAGCAGCTCCAAGCATTTTTTATCAGCTTTGTAGACGCAGAGGAATTGTTGAAAAAGTTTTATGTCAGTTCCGCAAAGTATTTCGTTCGTGAAAGAAGCTTAGCACAAAAGAATGTTTTTACTTTTCATTTATTTTCTTCCTTTGTAAATAATGAACTTGAAAGTAAGTGTTTTTACTAGTGGTATCTACCCAAGCATTTGTGACTGTTTGTTGGTGGGAAAGAGACAAGCACTCTAGACAGTTGCCATCAGGAGGAAGGTATCTAAATTCTAGCATTCTGGAGCTACACAGGCAGAAAAAGTTGATGGAACTTTATCTGTGGACAGTGCCAAGGATATTGTCATGAATCAACAAACACTTTGCATGTATTTCATTGTTTCACTGTGCATTTTTCAATTCAATAATGGATAAAACACCAACACATGCACTTTTTTACTCTACACTATATTAGTCTAGCGTGTTGATTTCATTAAAATACATAAAAATATTTAATGGTACTCCAACATGTTTCGATCTTAAAAGATCATCCTCAGGGAGTATGCCTGTACCTTGCTAAAGTCACTGAATTATTTAAAAGATTTGAAGAGTTTTTTAAATTTAAAACACTGAATTTAAAATCTCGATGGTTA
>Ga0209628_10001141_pt1 | contig 16873 bp, 10 predicted proteins | sample TergutCu122P4_FD_187285 | JGI IMG/M metagenome (GOLD analysis project Ga0209628, IMG submission 187285) | Cubitermes ugandensis P4 segment gut microbial communities from Kakamega Forest, Kenya - Cu122 P4 (SPAdes) (version 2) | ecosystem: Host-associated > Arthropoda: Insects > Digestive system...
CTATACATACTTTACCCATCTTTGAAACAGAACAACGTTACCTACTTTTGGATAATCAATAAAATATCCCATTATTTTTCAAGTTACAGCATCAGTGACACTGAAAGATGGGATGTTATGCATCCTAACAATGGCAAAAGACACTGAAGTGAGAGGAAATCTTATATGTATGCAGGAGGTATGGCAACACTCTTTTATGTAAAACTGAAACCTTCGTATTGAACAAAAAAAGTGAAATGTCCTCTGGTGATCAGCTGTGTCATGGTGCAGCTGAAAACCAACATTTTTTAGGCACAGTAAATCCATAAAACTTTGGTTTCTAGCTCAACCAAGATGTTGTTGATGGCCTGAAAAGGTTTTCATACAACATTATTGTGTAGACTCTTGCTAGAGAAATAAACTGAACCCACTCTTTTATTCCATACTGCCCAGTTTTTGAGTGACTGACATTGCACAATGGACAACTGAAACAAATATCACATGACAATTCCCTTTCAGTTTTAAAGGACACTACTTTGTCACTTACTCTGAAACAGTAAACATAAATTTTACTATTGATTCCTCAGGTGCAAGTTGGAATACAACCAGAGCTCATTCACATTATTGGACATAGCCTTGGTGCACATATGGCAGCCTATGCAGGACAAACAATACACAGAAATTTCAAATACAGATTGGGACGTATTACAGGCAAGTATTTATGCTGGCATTAATACTTTGTTCCAATAGATATAAAATACATAAATCACTATCACAGCCACTGATGTTTCTACCAGATTTGAGTACCTTATGACAAAACCTACATTTTTCTCTCTCCTCTCACAAATGTTCCATCTCTCTGCTCAACGTACTCAAAAAGAACTACCAGCATACAAACATGAATTGCCAGTAATGCTTGTTTATTAGAACACCATCATGTTTTGGTCTTTGTATGGCCATCATAAAAGAGAAGGCACTTCAAATGAAACAGGAAATTATGTAATTTTTTCAATGCAAGGACTGTTATTTCTGTTTGTGAGGTACATGTATCTTCCTGAAGTCACAGACTAAGATTTAAATTAAAAGCACGTTTCAGCACTCTGTAGTTTCAGCTACTGAAAACATCATTAGCAATAGGGATTATATTGCACTGACATGTTACGAAATTTATTCTTCAATATATACCCATGGGCATTTTAATAAATAATGTTAATTTTTTACAGCTTTCAAAAACCTGAGAATTCATTTCTATCTTATTGTCCTACTGTGCAAGGAAGTTCTGTTTTATAGTATTTATGACAGTGCTGTATCTATGTAACTAATGTATGTGAAAGATGAGATCACTTGAAAGACACGGGTTTCAAGGAGGATAATACTAAGACAGGTCTTAAAGATAAAAGTTTGTGGGGTGAAGGCTAAAGTCACCTGTTTCAGGGTATGAACCAGAGGAGGATTAAAGTGATTTGAGGTTGTCACAAAGATGTTAATAAAGATCCAAATCTTCAGGGATGTTATACCAGTCAACATGGTGGAACATCCCAGAAGATTGATTTCCAATGGTACATTGTTACAAATTCAGGTTCTTAATGGTATATAATTTTTTGAGTAGTAAGTAACTGTTCATTCATTCATTTCTGCTTCTCAGTAGAGATTCTAACACATCAAGAGCCACATATTTTGTCCATGTGTTCATATCTGTCTGTCCCCCAGTAACATTTATAGAAAAGACAGATTTTTGTGGGACGTGTGAAAATGTTCACACTAGGGATCACCCAAACTTCTACTTTTTAATTTCCTACTCTCTGTAATAACAACACTCACAACACTACCAGCACACAAGTGCAAGATCCTGGAATTTGTGCAGTCACAGATTTTTAAAAAATGTGGTATCTTTGTTAAAGCAGTCCCTTTACTGAATGTAACATAACAATGCTAAGGTCCATGACTAACTTTTGGTCTTATGGCAGATTCTTTGTGACATAATTTTTATTTGAACATGTAAGAAAATGAAGACAGTACCCAATTCTCATATGCAAGCAAATTTAACATAGTCAAGTGTCCATACAAAGAGAAACCACATACAAAAGTGGGCTGCCGTATTATAAAATTATTAATTTTTATTTCTTGCTAACCTCACTGTATAGAATGGAACATTTGAAACTCAGGACCATACTCCCAGAACTTCTCATTTATGTTGCCACTAAATTAATGGAAACATACTGGAGATTAAAACAGTCACAATAACTTGTATCTGGATGGTGTACTTTGTCCTGGTGCAGTGCGTCACTGGTTTTACCAGTATTCAAAACACGGTAGTTTTTAAATTCATAGTCTACTACTTTGTCATTGAGGTCATTTAAAATATGTAATTATTAACATCCTGGTCAAAGTTCATTTTAAATATGTAAACACATTTATAATTTCCCATTTGTCATTGCTGTCATCATGTTGACTGTACTCAATGTTCAAAAAAATTCCTCTATATTTAAATGAGTGGATCAATCAAATTATGCCATTGATAGGACTGGAATTTTGTTAGAGTTGACTTTGAATCCTTGACACATTTCTTTCACCAGTCACTACTCTGTACATTCTAAATTTCACCACTAATTTCAGCACTTGAAAGCAAAAACAATTCCCATGAACTTTAGATAAATATGGATCATAATACCAATTTTATTTTTGTAGGAGAGAATATATAACAAAAGTCAATTGTATTTAATTATATATAAATCCTACTGCATTTCATGAACATTTCATAACATATTTGAACTACTGAAGCCCTTGGCAGTATTTCATATTAAAACAAACTTTCAGATGATTATATAATATAATAATATAGTCAATAAATAGTAAAGAACTTTGTGCTCAGTTTTCACTGAACCAGTGAGATGACCCATCAGTTAACTTACAGTCTTGTGACGTCAAACAGTGACTGCACTTTCATACAGAGATTAAAATTTTACGCATTTTTATTTTGTATCAGGAACCAAGGGTGAAGTCCATGGTGAAACATGCGCAAAAGTTATGTTCTGATAATCCCTTCTTTGGAATTTCTTTACCACTAAATTTCCTTTCCTTGGAAAACATTGAAACAAAATATACATCACAAATGAAGCAGTATACCTGCTGGAACATCTTTTTACAAAAATATGAGAATTTACGTGTAGGTACTAAGATGGTGCAAGATTTGTTTAAAATATTTAGTTTCAATGCATTGATAAAATTTTGTGGAAACAAAATGCAACACAAAAGATAATTAGGGTATCCAAATACCTTGTTCTTTAGCGTGCTTTATTCAAAATCTGGAACTCATTACGAGAGTAGAATCCTTCTTGAGAAGCTAATAATGCCTCAGGTAAATTCCTGCATTTTATAGGACTTCAATTTTCATTCCATGTGGAACCAGATGTAATTGGTCCACACCCTCCCATCCTCTTTCTTAAACATCCATTTTAATACTTCCCTCCCATTTATGCCTGTGTCATGCAAGTGCTCTCCTTCCTTCCACACCAAAACCCAGTATCCATTTCTCTTAACTTGAAAAACCAAGTTTCATACCCACATAAAACAACTGGCAAAATTATAATTTTATATACTTTATTCTTTTCATTTTTTGATAGCAGAGACAAAGACAAAATATGTATTATGAGAATAAAACCAACAAGTGTATATGAAAATATATGAATTTATTACGCTATACAGACATCATAGGTCCCCTACATGTTTTGGCCACCTATTGTGGCCATATTCAGGGAGGTGTTTTTTGAAGGACATATTACACAGAACAACACAACCAACTGACAAATATACAATATTAAGAGTGAAGAATAAGGTTGAAAATATGTTAAGATACAAAATACAGATAAAAATATTTGTGCTAAATATTATGATTGAGAGGTGTTCAAGTGCAGTGTATATCACATCACCATCCATGTAGAGTAATGTTGTTGCATCTGCCAGCCTCATGTACTGCTGAAGATGGCCACAGTAGGTGGTCAAAACGTGCAAGAGGCTTACAACATCTATAGTGTAATAAATTCTCATATCTTCATGTGCACTTGTTGGTTTTATTCTCATAATGAATCATCAGTGCATGGTCATGATTTATTTAAAACTGATAAGTGCCCAACAGGCAAAAGTTACACACACCTACAAAAACACGAAGGAGAATTTACATAGAACCAATGCCGCAATTTGGTTTAACAAATTATGCAGATCGTACCATCTAACACCCAAATACATTGAAATCACCATCAACGGTTACACCAAGCAGTGCCATAACATCATGAAGAATGGAGTGAGGCTGGCAGACACAACAACACCACACTGCTTGGATGGTGATATGATACACAGCTCTTGAACACCCCTCCCTCACACAATTTAGCACAAATAATTTTATCAGTACTTTATATTGTAACATATTTTAAACATTATAAATCCAACTTAATATTTCACATGTGTAAATTGGTTTTGATGTTCTTTGCAATACATTCTTTGAAAAATATCTCCGCGAAGATGGCCACAATGGGTGGCAGAAACATGTAGGTGGTTTACGAGGTCTATAGTTGAATAAACTCATATATTTTTATAGGCACTTGTTGGTTTTATTCTCATAATGAATCAGCAGTGCGTAATCATGAATCATTTAAAATTGGCTAAACAGAATAGAATGGTAGCAAGCATTACCCTAATTTCATCTGTTCTTGAAGTCTTTATGAACAAAGTTTTCATTTGTTGGTGTTGTTCCCACATATTCAAAGTTTAACTAATTTTAAAATGATTTATTAGATGTCTTTATGTTGCAATTTTGTCCCACATTCTGTTGATAAAACATGAGCATAAGGGTAATTCATTTATTCACCATTCCTAAGGCTAGTTTTCTACCTTATTTGCTGTTGCAGCATTCAGAACTTGGTCATATATAAGGGATGTTTGACAAATAAGCAGACTATATGCACCTACAGTGTTTGATAAATATGCTAGCTGAATGTACTGCACGGCATGATGACCATGTTATTCAGCATATACCCTGTGGTTGTTCAGACAGGCATCCCATAGTTTCACGATGAATGATTAACATTACAGTACACATAACCTGACAGTACACATTTTCCACTTATTTATCAAATAACCCTTGTGAAAATAATGTACTGAATTCAGTACCATTGAATTTGGAATAAAAATCAAGTTTTGTCTATTATTGCTCTTTCAGGTCTGGACCCAGCAGAACCACACTTCAGTAAAACAGATCCAGTTGTTCGTCTAGATCCAACAGACGCAGATTTTGTAGATGTAATTCATACAGATGCTGGTCCATTCCTTAGTGGAGGACTAGGCATCCGTGAGCCAGTTGGACATGTGGATTTCTATCCTAATGGTGGAATTGAACAACCTGGATGTCGTGAAGGAGTTCTGTCATATGTGGCAAAAGAGAGTGGCAGCTTCTATAGAGGTAAAATACTGCGTGATTACACTTAGCCATACATTCAGTGCCCTCTGATATTGACTGTTCAACCACCAGCAAATTTACCAGATCAACTGCCTCTGCCCTTATAATTTAGTTCCTTGATTCCATGTGTATTAGCCTTAACATCATACCTTTTTGGTGTAGGTTTTATCACTTTTTACATTACGCTTCATGCACCACATATGTTATGCACATCCTTTCTAATCTGCATTTTCTTTTATGATCAGCATTCAGGTAATTAATTTGTAAAACCCCCCTCTTATATTTTCATACATGGAACAAATTTACTAGCAAATTCAGTGTAAAAGGACTGCAATGTTTTCTCCTCCCTAGCAATCTTTTTTAAAACCTTACAACCTGTAAGTTCTGTATCTGAGAAAATCCATACTTTTCTGACTACTATTAGAATTCAGAAAGAGAACAAATGAATTACAGCATATTCATTAAACATTAGAGCAAGCTGTCTCTATACAACACATACTGTAAAAATATTAACACTAGATGAGTATGAATGTTTCTGCCTGGAGTATTTGGCTACTTTGCCCATGAGAAAAAAGACCCAGGTAACCACAGGATAGGAAAACGGTCAGGTTCCAGAATTATCTGAGCTTACTAATGAAGAGAAAAATTCCTTCACTTCTTCACCTATTTTGGCAAAGGCTGTCCAGACTCTAGTCAATTACTGTATTGACTAAGGTATCAGGACTGAGAATTATACTAATTATATGCAATATCCGTAAGTTTAGTCCTGCATCTGATGGATCACTTCTTGGTTAAATCAATGTGTGACCTGAAAATTAATGAAGTTGTGTTGGGTGAAAAAAAAAAAAATTAACCTAAAATAAAATTTTTAGGCAAGGTGTCCCCATTGTATTTTAAATATACTAGTAAATAAAACAAATATAAATCAAGTCTATGCACAACTTTGTATGTAATTAATCATCAGCAACATGTTTTGGCTATAAAAGCCATCTTCAGGTTGAATACAAAATCATATAGGAAATATATATATTAAAATGCCATAAATGTTATGGACGAGATCTCGCCTTACATCAAATGGAGGTATTACAAGACGTATTACACATTAAAATAGAGTCTGAAGATTTTGTAAAATCTGTAAATTAAAACTTTAAAAATTTTAAGTAACATTATAAAATAATGGTGATCTTGTGGAGGTGGATGTTGAAATCTACATTTCATTTTTACTAGAACTGATTCTAGCCATCTTATTTGTTCCACAGAATCTAATTCAAAATTATATAGCCACTATGTTCTACTACATTACAACTGGTGTGGTCAATTTTAGTATTACTTTGTCATGCTATATTAGAATTTGCACAGAACTAGTATAGCTGAGAGAAATACACGGTGAAAATTAGTTCAACCAATAAAATTGTCCAACCTATTTACAACCAGGCTCATGGCAAAGTGAATAGTGTATCTAAATTACATTTAGGAATTTCACATATGGACACAGACTGTCAAAGTGTTCCCTTTATATCTCCACGTACCTTCCAGCAAAGATATAGAAATGAAACCCAGATATCATACAAAAATGTCCCTTGTACCATGAAAACTGAGACTCTATACCATTTAGATTGTGTATGTTTGTGTGTGAGCGGGGCAGACAGATTCATGTGCATGCGTGTGTAATACAACCACTTCAATTAATCGTTGTATTAGTTTTGTATATACTAAAGTGTTCATGGTAGTAAAGTTCATTTGCAAAATCTATTTCCATCCAGCCTGCATCTGTATTGCAGTCACACATGCAGTTCCTTTACATTAGACTGACATTCTAACCACTATGCTCTGTTATAGGTATTCGACATATGTTGGGTTGCAACCACATACGAAGCTACCAGTATTTCACAGACTCTATCAACACAGGACCTTGTTATTTTATGGGTACAGAATGTGGTTCTTGGGAGGAATTCCAGAATGGCTCTTGCTTCAATTGTGTTGATGGCAACAAGTGCCCTTTCCAAACAAAGTTAGGACTACACGCAGATTCATATCTTAGGAATGGAGCAGCATATGGCTCACCACTTAATCTTCCACCACCTCGTTCTCATATCAAGTTGTTCATGATGACAGGAGATGATGCACCTTTCTGTCGTAAGTCATAAACTTAAGGCCACATTGAAACAATACATAAATAGAAGTAAAAGCACAGTTCACTCTGCAACCTGTCACGTAGGTACAAAGACAGATTAAAGGTACAGCTCTACTTTTTCTTTAACCTCAGCGCTAAATGGGTTTATTATTCACCTTGGTTTATTCAAGTAGCTATCACATACAGATATAGATACATACATTTATGGCATCAGTTGATCGGATAATTTATAAACAATAAATTGGAAAAAATATGGAAGTGATCATGACCTGAATTTAAGACACTCTTCTATAATTTGCCTGGAGGGGCTGTAGAACCACGATAAATGTCAAATGGGCAAATCTCTGGATACCTCCCAAATATGAAGCAAGGATGCCAGCCAAGTCACTGTGATGTGTGGCAATACAAAATGAGGTTTGCAAATAATGCAGTCTGTAATAATGGGCAATAAATGACTGGTAAGGTTATTACACTTGGGTTGGGTTGATGGGGTGAGGAAGAGATGAAAAATGTGGTAGAAACATAATGAAGCCCTCTGTGAAAGTCCAGTCTTGTAGTTTTCAACCTACAAGACAGCTTATACCAGTGGCATGTAGACAAATTATACCATACCCGTACATGCAACCGTCTTCTTGAAGATGAACCCTCGGGTTTGAAGAAGACATTCTTAAAACTAAAATATTAGTTTAACAAAGGTGCAGTTTGTTGGTTTATATTATACAATTATGATCTTTCTTTGTTTATAGAATTTGTAAACCCCATGGTCTTAATATAGTTCCCTAATGGATAGTGCTGTATCTATGTTCTTATGTTTAGTTACTTAATTTTCATACTTGTTTTGTGGCACAAATTCTGTTGCAACCTGTCTACCAGAAGGCCTGAGATCAGTTCGGAGATATAGGCACACATGGGAGAAACATTACAGTCTCATAAACTAAGTGTATATTTTTGGGTAGGCTTTTACCTTTATTATAAAAATTTTATACAATAGCCCACATAAGTATTGAAAGATCTAGCTAAGCCACAATATGTATTCAGTTATTTGTTGATACTGAAAACACAACAGGAGGACAACCATCAAATTAATCAAAAAGGATATTAAACAAAATGGTAGGAGGGGGACTGGATTCTTTTGGCTCACAACAAGTGCCGGTGGTAGCTCTTGTGAATATAGTGATGAACTTTCAGGTTCCATGAAAGTCAGTGAATTTCTTAACCAGGTGAGTAGCTATTAGCTTCTCAAAAAGGTCTCCACTCCACAGAGTAAGTTATTTACTTTCATTGTCTAAATCACAGTTTAAGAACATTTTTTTTTATAGCAAATACTAACCACAGTTCATGGATGAAATGAAATGTTGTTATAACAATGACAATTTTACAGTGGTGTAGTGATATGTGGACACTATTTACCAAACAGAAGTAATTCATCAACTTCAAATATGAGCAAACACGTTTCAAAGATTAGCTCTGCAGTGGCAATGACTAGTTATTCTTAACTCCATCTTGAATCTTTCAAAATATTTTCCATTCCATTTACAAGCCCCAGTTTTAATACTGATGATGCAGTATTTACAGTTATAAGTAAATGTGAATCATAATGATTCTAAAATCTACTTTATAACCTTAATTGTGTCACCCAGGTCATCACTACCGTGTTAAATGGAAGATATCTGACTCGTGCAAAAGTCTACTTCATGGAGGAGAAATTGGTATTATCTGGGTTACTATAGAAGGAGACAAGGGAGCTACCAAAGAAATACAATTATCAGCAGTGTAAGTATCACCATCGCTCATTTCACACATCATGTAAGTTACAAAGGGAAAAGAAACATAAAAATCTAATAAATTTCATCCTCTTCATCTCACCTACCAGAATCAGACACTGTGTAGGACATTTACAGACATTCCAAATATAAGAAATGAGACTGCAAGATTGCCAAGAACAGAACTACCTCTCCTATCATAAGCAAATATTTGGTTAAAACTGCGTTGAGTCAAGGAGGTATGAGAATTTACTGCATCTGCTTCAAGACAAAAGTCAAGAACTTCTGTGTAACATGAGATTTTAGCATGTAATAAATACGAATATAATAGAATCTAACCTGTAACTTAGCCAATATGCAGGATCCTGCATTTTTACAAGCAAAAAGGCGAAAGTTTCAAATTAATCATCACATAAAGGAAATAAATATGGATATACTGAAAGAAATCTTAATACTTTCCAGAAACTAAGCACAAATATGCATATTTATTAACTATTTAAATTGACCAACAGAGCTCATTGTGGTTACATATTAGATCCAACTTTTTATTTTAAGATGTCAATATTTCAAAACAGACTAAATCATCCTCATATAAAATTTACAAATTTCAACAGATGGGGCTCATGTTAGACAGATTATAGACATCAGTACCCGGCAGAGGTGGGTGGTCAGCTGCACATCCAACAGGCTTGATCCATGCAAAGGAAGGAAGACTGGAAAGGCTCCAGAAGACAGAGGATGGTCCTTTAAATAAAAATATCAAGATAGGATGAAACACAGTGCAAGTGTAAAAAGAAGAAAAAAAAACTGTTAAATCAAATTATTGTCTTCTGGTTTTTACATGGTGAAATGTAAAGCCTGTGTTCCTATGTTACAGAGGAACAGGCTTCACTTGCATCCACCTGGTCCAAATTCAGTCATCCTGAAGATGGAAAACATATTCCTATGAAACATCAGAACAAACATATGATGCAAAGACCAAAAAGAACATAATAAACCTGACATGAAAACCTGACAACCTGTACTAAAATATGTTGATTGCTATATTTCATGCAGGTTTTCAAAGTTCTTCTGTTTTTTCAGGGTGCAGTATTATGAACCAGGGAGTGAACATCAAGTGATAGTTCCTGGAGATCCTGTAGGAAAACTGAAGTCTGTCATACTGCAATGGGAATACCGCACAAACCCACTAAATCCATTGACATGGAGATTTTTCCTCACACCTCACATCTATATTGGCTGGATGCAGATAGAGAGTATAGAGGAGAGACACAGGTACATATTGTTTGGTGAAGTTCTGAAACAATACTAAAAACTTACCATGAGGTATAATATTTTTTCCCTTAATTGGGCTTGCTATTCCTGAACTGTATAGTTGCATTAACTGGATATTAGAACAGAAATGTGTATTATATTTTTGAATATTTAGATAAAACTGGATTAAGAACTGAGGCACTAAACAATTATAGACATGATGATGATGATGATAAATCCTACTCATTTTTACAGTTTGACAGTCTGTCCTGAAGAAGGTGCACCTCTTATTACACGGAAACCACTGACTCTTAGTGGTGAAATGGGGTATGGACACTGCAACCTCACACCAAATCGAAAGCAGAAGTCAGAATGCTCAAATGCTGAACGCTGAACACTTCCCAATTAAGTAATATGTTCCACGAGTTTCTGAAAAGCCACTAATTCACGATACACTGGTCGTGTTGTTGTTGTTGTTGTTGTTGTTGTTGTGGTGGTGGTGGTATTGTTGCAGCTGCTACATGACACACATACCAGTTTTCCGCTCTGTTACAGCAGTTGTACTAATAGGTTTTTATGTCTGACAAGTAGTATTTTCTGCAAGATAAGCTATGAAGAGTTGGATTTTAACTGGAACAAACAATGCTTTCAGATTATCCATTACCAAAACTTCATAAAGGAATATTTATGATTTACATATATACTGGAATGTTATGTGTGACTGCTTATTAATAGCTTAAACAATCTGGATTAATATATCTTACAAAGCAAATTTATGTATGAGGCAAATTACAGTCCAGGGAAGTGCAGTATAGGTTACTGTCAAACAATGACATCATAGTCATATATGTATGACCAGATCACTTGGCAGTCCAAGTGATCTACTTCAGTCATATGATATATACTGCATTGTTCTTCAGGTTTCCAAATTTCATGTAGCATTTTTTTTAAATACATGTAATTTGGTTATACGCTTCACATGTAGATCTGTCAAAAGGCATAAACTCTGGCATGAAATTTAAGATACAAAGATAACATACACTGTTCTACCTTCTGTTGCAAAAGGGACTGGTATAAATGTGTCCAGTTAAACTTGAGCACTTTATTTTCTACTTTAACTGTTGTAATCTAGTAAGCTTAATTCCTACCAGTAGGCTCATTACATGGTAATATCAGTATTATGTTCATTAATTACAAACAACAGCCTAACAGCAGATAACATTCTGTGACACCAACAAAGTTAATGTCTATGGATTTATAAATCTATTATTTTGATTCTGTGCATGCATTTCATACCAAACAGAAAATTTAAATCAAATCCATGAAGCAGAAACCTTTGTAAGAAGCTGACAGTTCCTCAGCTAATCAAGAAAGACAAGCCAGGATAACTCAATTTGTATAGTTACTGGGCTATGGTTTTCAAATCCTAGGAATTATGATTTGATTCCAGGTAGAAGTGCCCAGAACCATTCTGGGGCCCACCATCGCTCTTATTCAAAGGGTACAGGAAACTCTTTCCCCAGGGGTAAAGTGATCAAGGAATGAAACAGACCAGTCATTCCTTCTAGAGTTAAGATAAAGAACAAGCAGACATCCACTCCATAAAAAAACTTTACTTTGTTAGTCAAATTTTAAGGAACCAAAAGCTTTATTGATGTGTTTACCAGAGCCTACCTGGGGTCCCTATCCTGATCCAGATTAACCCACTTCACTCTTTCATCCTTCTTCTTTAACATCTATATTAATATTATCCTGCCATTTACGAGTGGGTCTTCCAAGCAGTCTGTTACCTCTAGGTTCTCCATCCAATATAAAATGAAAATAATATTTTGTATATTTTTCCAATGAAAATGTGTGATTTGAGGAACTACAGAATGAGTGAACTTTGTTGAATAACAAGATGAATCTTACAAAGATTTTTAAATATTACAGTTTTAATACAATATGTGGCATACAAATGTTTGCCTGTCCTGTGAAGAGCCAACCTCAGTGTGGAGGCTGTGAATTAAAAAATGAAAAAAAATAAAAATAGTTCATAAGCATTAATGAAATCTGGGACAGGATTAATTTCAGGCTACAAAAACCCGCAATATTTTGAAGCTGGATCTGCCTGTCTCTGGGTAGTATGGGAAAGGGCAGGGCTTACTCTGGTGGGACGCATTAAGAGAAGCTGCACATCCAGCCTCTGAAACATTATAGGTTTTTATGGCCTGAGATGAAGAAAAACATCCACAATTTCAGTCAAGATGATGACTGTATACCAATGTCAGAATCCTTTAAAACTGAATGAAAATAGGTGCATATAAAGATAGAAGATTTCACATTACATTACTTTGCAAATTATGAAGATTGAACAACAAATTTCTGAGGATGATCTAAGAAACAGGAAGGAACAGGAAGATGGGGAAAACAGCACACTGAGAAGCACTGTCAAATTGAATTACAGTGATCAAAGGAAGTGGATGACATGGGCAGTTCAAGCAGCACCAGTAATAAAGATTATAAATGCATATCAAACTTGCTAGAATCCCAGGTGGCAAGACAAAAATTTTCAAGCAGTATACATAGATATGATATTTGTGCACTGACCTTAAAAGGAACAAGGTATGCATTTGACTGCAGTCAAATAGCTAGGATAGATTTCAGTCACAGGCTCTTGGGAACATGACAATAAAACTTCAGTTCTCACAAAAAAAGAAGCAAATTTATTTTCCAGCTGAGTGACTGTCAGCTTTACAAGAAGGACTCTGCTTCATGAAGTCAGTCAGTTATACATGTAGAGTAATATAGTTTTATACATTTAGGCCGCATTTACATCTTTAACGTCATGTCTTAACAATGAATTTTGCCATATTACAGCATAGAAATAATTGAGACATCATACTATGTCAAGTTTTTTTAAGTTTCATGTCCTTTGGAGTAGTTGTTCATAGTATGCATTTAACAGATTCAAAACATCATTCACATGGCACAAATGAATAATACTTATTTCCTTCTGCTCACCTGTGTTATACATAAACATCATGTTTGTTGTTACCATTGTGTGGATTTGTACTGACAGAACAAACATAAACACTCAAACAATACGAAAAGGTATTACAATAACCAAACCAAAAAGCAACTCTGTCACACTTGAAACACACATGTGTTTATGATTATTACATGATCAATGCAATCAAATACTGTATTACATGATATACAAAAGTGCACTTAATGTAGGTATTATTACTTATCAAATGATAAAAGTCTTAATCATGAACATGTATGGGTTTACACACATTACATTCTTAGTGCTGAAAGCCATTAACTTAGTCTGCAAAACCTCTTTGGATTTCTCAGGAATAAAGGCTACACAGACTGGATCACTGTCAAACACTCATACAACATATTTACTTAAGGATCCAAAAGTACATGCATCCCTTGTTTTGTGCCCCACTTGTTTGGCACAGTTTTTCTTAACATCCCTTGCCAATACACACCACCTCTTAATTTATGCCCTCTCATTTTCAATTTGACACCCTTTGGCTGGATGCACTCTATTATGCTAACCCACACCCATTTCAGTATTTCTTATGGGAATATAATTTTTTATTTATGCCTACTGTTTTCAGGAACACTACTAGGGAATAAAGCAAGGGCTAAGCAAAACGTGATAAAGTCATCTGGGGGAGTGGAAATAAATTTCAAACCTTCACCACCTACCAGACTGTACGGTCTCATAACCCAAAACACTGCAGACTAAATCCTCAAAACCGTAACATATTGAAATCTCATAGGACTGTTTCCATTCCAAAGCTTGGTACTGGATGGAGGTGAGTGGGAAGCTTCATGTTCCAGAAGCTTTTTCCCTGGGGAAACTAACCCAATACTCACCAATTAAAAAAAAAAAAAGGGTCCAGATTATAAAAGTCACAGAGAAGTTAAGCCAAAAATAATAATTCACTCTAAGCAAAGAGAAAATGTTTCTGCCCTTACCTTGTAAATGAAGTCTGAACACAATGGAAGGACATGTGTGGTATATGCACAGTAAAAACTCATCTTGGTTTTCGAAAATTACATCCTGTAGTTTTGTCATCTCATAATTCATCGACAATGAATAGTGTTGCACATTCGCCTCAGAAAAATAAGTACTGGTAATTTAACCATTTAATGATTACTATGTTCAATAATATAATATTGGAATTAAATTTCTTAATGTTAATTTCCAGAATCCAAATTATGGCCCTGCCCTCCAGATACACATCCTTCACAATTTACCAAGAAACAATTCTGATCTGTCACTGAAATTTTTATAATTCACAAGTCTACTCATCAGCAGGAAAACTGAAATAAAGGATGGAACTGAAATAAAATTCTGTTCAACCCTGTGACTATACAGTATTTAATCCAACAAACTGCCCATGTAACCATAAATAACCATTTGTTATTCAATGATGGTTCTCCTACATGTTTTGGCCTCTAGAGGCCATCCTCAGGGAAGTCATTTACAAAGGAATTATAACTGTATTCCTTTGTAAACGACTTCCCTGATACCTTGTTAAGGGTGAAATGTGTAGGAGGAGCAACACATAATAACAAATGGTTAATTACAGTTACATGTGCAATTTGTTGGATTAACTACTGTATAACTGAAATCAAATTTAGCATTGATACTGTATATTCCCCATATCAAGTAAAAATCTGTATGATATTGCAAATTACAGTGATAAAAAATAATTTGTATTTTACATCAATGCAGTAGGAATATGAATGTCCTGTTATTTATGTACTATTCAGCTTTGCTACACTAAGTTATAATATTTGTGTGTGGTTTTCATACTTTTAGTTTTACTGTTTCAATATTTAATCCTATGTACTATTTTATAAATAAGCCTATTTGTTCTGTAACATATACTAAGGTTCTTTTTTTTATACTTGCAAGACACACCTCACATGACAAAGTGTATGTGTATTTTTCACACGCTCCAAAAATTAAAATATCATTACTATTGACAACACTGTAATATACAAATATAACTCAAACAGCTTAAAGAATGTTATAGTATGAAGATTTTTCTATTTATTAAACATTTTAGTACATAATGTTTCTGTGAAAATGTGTGTGTATACACACATAAACACCTAATTCCTTGCCTCGAGAAAATCCAGGAGGTGAAACCATCATCCACCTAAGTGACCTTAAACTAACCTAACTAGCTTACTACTCATGGAATGGACTTACAAGAAACTGTGAAACTATAAATAAAGGATACACTAACCTAACATGGAAAGGAAAAGTTGGGGCCTCTATTATGCTCACATATTGTTACACTTATGACACTTTCTTGTACATGTATCAGTCTGTGGTATTTTGCAATCTGTCCAGCTGGATAATTGATGCAAATTTTTAAATTCTGATGTAAAGTTTTACTGCTTTCATTAACTGAGTGAATGAGTGAGTTTCAAGAATATGCAAATATATAAAATATGAGTATATGAATAACCCATCTATCACTCTGTTTTGTCTTTTATATATGAGTACCTCTTCATCTAAATCTTCATGCACTGTAAATGGTTAGATATTTGGCATACAGTGCATCTGAAACTAAAAACATGTTCAACGGTCCCATGGTCTATAATTATCATTTCAAAACTCATTAATAACAGTCTATACATAGTAAATCAGCATTCTGTACAATAATTCTGCCTATAAACTAATGCAGTGTGTTTCAGTCATTTTATACAGCCATCTTCTGGCAGTTCATATAAAATTACAAAAAAAGTATACAAATGTACAATGCCATGTTTTCAATAAAATAAACAGTGGGAGTCCTGAGTTTTTTTACATGGAATATAATGACTATGCAAGTGTTAAAATGTCAATATCTTTCTTCTGTACGTAAGATCCTTTGTACCTAAAGTTGGAAATTACTCCTTAAAACACTCCCAATCCTTTCTTTGCACAGTGTTGCATCTGTACATAACCAGATATTGTTAATTTTATATTTATCCTAGAAAATCACTATGGATTTCTTCAATGTACCCAGTTCTGCTGTTTTCCATAGTTATAAAACAGAACTGTAATGCAGACTTATTTATTCTGTATACATTATTTCTAAAAGCACAACAGGGATGAACCGTATGAACTCTGTTATTATTATTATTATTATTATTATTATTATTATTATTATTTTATAAATATAAATATATATATATATATTTTGTTTGTATTTGCGTAACTTTTGTTTTGGTTTCCAAAAGCTTGGTATTATGTACCTGTACACTGTTCAAACCTGAAACTGCTCTGTACAT
>Ga0209628_10001142_pt1 | contig 16871 bp, 11 predicted proteins | sample TergutCu122P4_FD_187285 | JGI IMG/M metagenome (GOLD analysis project Ga0209628, IMG submission 187285) | Cubitermes ugandensis P4 segment gut microbial communities from Kakamega Forest, Kenya - Cu122 P4 (SPAdes) (version 2) | ecosystem: Host-associated > Arthropoda: Insects > Digestive system...
GGGCTGAAAGGGTCAAAACGGCCCTCAAAATCAACGGCAGGTGCTAAAAAATTGAGCATCTGAGCTCAGTTTGTGGTGACTGGCTGGCTTTGATCACTCTGAACATCAATTGCTCAGAGGTTCCCTAATGTCTCAAGCTAAGCCGCCACTGCAGACGGTCGGCTTGAGCGCAATATTAGGCGCAATGACAATTGTGCACACAAGGAAAATAATGTTTTGCATATTAATTTAATTTGATAAACCAGAGGTTATTGATATAAGAAAAAACAAAACCAGAACAATCGTTCCAACCTTCAAGCCATCGCCATCATTTAGTTTTCCACGCAGCCCTTTGAAGAGATAAAAAGAAACCACGACCCCAAGTAGCGATTGAATAATTTTGAGTATCTGCACACAGAATGTCCGCCAGTTATAAATTAAGCAATGCAGCGCTTCGCACTACATTGCTTGAACGAAGTGTTTTGCGACGTTGGAGCGTGGTTTGCTGAATATCCCTTATATTGCGCGACACCTTACGCGCCCCACTGACCCCAGAAATGCCCGATGCTCCTGCTGCGCTGTAAAGCGCGTCCACACAAGCTCGCTTATGTCGCTCACCGGCTGTAAGGCCGCCCTTCTTGGCCCAAGGCCCCTGGAAACCAGTATTCCAGAAGCCCACCATAGATTGAGCAAATTAATCCGTCCGATACTTCGGCGAGCGTGGCCCGTAAAGCATTCCGGTGGGCTGTCTTGCGAACAGCAGGCGATTGGCAGCCGTGCCCGCGACATTGAAAGATGCATCGGATACTGAATTAATCACCTGTGTCAGCGCCGCAGTGATCAACATGCCAATCACTCCGCCTCCACTATTATTATTGCCTTCCGTTGAGGAAGCACCGGCCGAGCCCGTCCATAAAGTATCACCCGTTTTCAGGTCGATCAGCTTGGCCGATGCCGTCACAATGGTAGCGCTCTGGAGGATCTGATACTTAGTCCCGTATTGAGACACCGTGATATAGAGCGCGGCATCCGCGCCAAAAATCTCCCGCAATTTCTGCGGGGATACCGCTTGAATATCATTCGGCGTGGTCAAGCCATTTTGGCGGAAGGTTTCATCGACCAGGGCAACAGGCAATACGTAATACCCGGATTCAGCCAGCGGCAAGGTTACCTGCGATAACATGCCATAAGTGGCTTTGACATCCGGAGACTCATTGACAGGAGGCAACACCAGGATAGAGCGCGGGCGGCTCGCCTTGTAAGCCGTATAGTCAAGCTGCTGTGTGGAGGTCGCGCAGCCGGTCAAGGCCAGCGCGCCCACTACGCTCAAACAAGCAAACAATCGACGCATCATTCATTTCCCTCCGTGGTTTTGTTCTTTTTGAGCAAAAAATCTATATAGGGAGCCGATTCGGGGAACAGCGTTTTTTCAGTTTGAAACTCCTGAATCATCCTGTTACTATTACCCGTTTGCCCGTACAGCAAACCCAACTGGGCATGATAGCCCGGAGGAACGGCTTTGTTCGATGCCTGAATTTTCTGCAAGCCCGACTCCAGCTTTTCTATCTGCGCTTCCTTCGATTTACCCTGAAAATACTGATAAACCTGCGGTTGATACGCTTCCCACTGATAGATGCTCGATTGTGAAGCGCAGCCGCCTGTCAGCAACAGGCTGGCCGAAAGTGACATCATCGCCGCCATGCGCGGCGATAAGATTGAACTCATCATATCCAGACGCATGCTTATTTACTGAAATTCGGCAGTTGCCATTGTCCGTTGTCGATGGCGCGAACGAGATTGTTGATGGCTTCCCGCATGGCCAGATCGATCACCTTGCCGTTGAGTGTTGCGTCATAGCCGGACGTGCCGCCAAAACCGATGATTTCACGGTTGGACAGTGAATACTCACCGGCGCCCTGCGTTGAATATACAACCTGGGAGTCCGCAATGTTCACGATATTGAGGTTGACCTTCGCATAAGCCACTTGTGATTTACCACGGCCAAGAATACCGAACAACTGATGATCGCCAACTTCCTTGCGGCCAAATTCGGTAATGTCGCCTGTAATGAGGTAATCAGCGCCTTTGAGGTTTTGTTTTTGATTTTTGAGCGTTGCTTCGCGCTGCGCTTCGGACATGTTGTCACGATCCAATACGGTGAAACGATTGGTTTGCTGGAGATGCGTGATCAGAATCGTTTTGGCTTGTCCACCCAGCCGATCGACGCCATCGGAAAAGATGCCGCGCATAAAGTCGGATCGGTTATTGAATTTACCCACGGCGATGGGCGTGCGCGGACCGTGATAGGGAGCGCCTGCCGATTCAACCTTGGCGACCGCCACCGCCGTTGATGATTCGGTGGCGCATCCCGCCAGCGTGAAGGTCGCGACCGCCGCGGAAAGCGATATCCCGTATACGCATAGATTTTTCAGCTTTTTCATAAAATCCTCCAGATTTGAAATGGTGAATCCCCGCAGTTTTTACGCACGGATTTTTTATTATGTCATGAAACAGCACAATAACGCGCAATCAATCTTGTTTTTGTAAAAAAGATACGGAGGTGGTTCACGCACGCCACAATCCTGCTTCATGCCGGGGCCGGATCGATCATGAACAGGCGCTCAAGGCAGCCACGAGGGGCGCAATGACCGGCGCCGCGACAACGGGCGCGCTCGGATGGCAAGTCGCCTGCATGCACACGTCGTCGTAGTCCAATGCGTGTGCGGCCTGCCGCGCCGTGGTTTACGTTAGCGCCGTACCCATCGCGGTTCCCGTTTTTCATTGAAGGCGCGGATGCCCTCCAGGCGGTCGGGGCCGGATACGAGCGTGTAGTAGTGAGCCAGATCGAGCGCATATCCGGCGCGGAAATCCGTGTCGGCGCCATGCTGCAAGGCCAGTTTGGCCGAACGCACCGCCTGCGGTGAGGCGCGGGTCATTTCATGCGCCAGCGCCAAAGCGCGCGTGACGTGCTGGCCTGCCGGAACCAATTCGTTGAGGATGCCCCAGTCATAGGCGGTTTGCGCATCAATGCGGGCGCCGGTGTAGACCATCTGCTTGGCTTTGCGCAGGCCCACGGCCCTCGTCAGGTTCTGCATGCCGGCGCCGCCGGGAAGAAAGCCGCGTTTGCCCTCCGGCAGGGCCATATCGGCGCTTGTGTCTCCCACGATGAAATCGCACATGAGCGCCAGTTCCAGCCCGCCTCCGTGCGCAATGCCGTGCACGGCCGCTATGACGGGATGCGGAAATTCACGCACCGCGAGCAATACGTCTTCGATCAGCCGATGCTGTGCGGCCCATACCTCGTCGCTCATGCCGTTGCGCTCTTTCAGATCACCGCCTGCGGAAAAAGCGCGCGAACCCGCGCCGCAAATCACGATGCAGCGAAGGCCGGCGTCATGGGCTTGCTCGCGCAAAAGATCCCCAAGTTCCCGCCACATGGCGGTATTGAAAGCGTTCAGCACCGCTGGGCGATTCAATGTAATGAGCGTAACGCCCGAAGCCGGATTCCGGTCGACAATTAAAGTGGTCATGCTATTTTCCGCCGAGTATCTGGGTGGATATTGGAATTTACAGCTTCTATCAACCCCTTGCCCCTCGCGTACCGCCGCTCACGGCGGCCGTTCCAGCAAGCTGCCGGGAATACCGACGTGGACGGATGCCGGTTTTCGCGGGCCTGTCTACCAGGATCTTGCGGAATGCAACATGCTGTGCGCTCCGGCAGGCGCGCCGGCGGCGATCCTGGCGTGAACGCCGGCTCAGCGCCTTTTCGGCGCCGCGCTGGGTCGAAATCGAGTGATTTGACGCCCGCCTGGGCGCCTGGGCCGTTGTAGCCATAGGCCCTCTAGACACTTGTCAAAGTGCCATTTATGGTCAATCATTCTTCCAGCCTGGCTCTTTTTTGAGGGCGCGCGGACCTTCGTTGCAGGTGCCTTCGTTGCAGTTGCGCAAACCGCCATCCCGGTATTGATGCCCGTCCGTGGCCAGCACTCGCACAAGAAAACATGTCCACGAAGAAAATCCACATGGTCATGATGATGCTGGCACTGGGAATTGGCCAGGATGCGGTGGCGGGATACAGGGTCGTCAAACCCGAGGCCAAGCCCGAAGAGAGCTTCATTGACCGTGCCGCGCGCACCTGCCCCGACTATTCCAGAGACCGCGCCACGCCGGGCCTTCGCAATATGAGGGGCAAGACGCTCCAGGTCATGGCGAGACTCGGATACTTCCTCTGCCCCGACCGGCGCATCAAAAGCCCGATGGCGGTGATTTTCTATGCCGACCGCAGGGTGTTCACGTGGAACCCGGAATCACCCGATTCGGTGAGCGCCCTGCGTCAAATCACCGACAGGCTCGCCGACAGCGAGGAGTACCCCGATAGCCTGACGGTCTGGGACGCCCAGGGCAGGGAATTGACCAACCAGTTCGTGCCTTCGCTCCAGTTGCGCAGGCCGCCATCCCGCCATTGAATCCAGGTTGAATCGCGTCCACGGCCGATACCCACCCACACGAGGATACATGTTCATGAAGAAAATTCACGTCGCCATGATGGTGCTGGCCTTGGGAGCCAGTCAGGGTGCACTGGCCGGATACAAAATCGTAAAACCCGAGGAAAAGGTCGCGAAACCCAAGTCCATGATCCACCAGGAGTTCATCGACCATGCCGCGCGCGTGTGCCCTGTCCACTCCAAAGATCACGCCACGCCGGGCATTCGCAACGTCAAGACCAAGACGCTCCAGACCATGAAAAAGTTCGGCTACTTTCTCTGTCCGGACCGGCGCATCAAAAACCCGATGGCTGTGATTTTCTATGCCGACCGCAGGGTATTTACGTGGAACCCGGAATCGCCCGATTCGGTCAGAGCCCTGCGCCAGGTCACCGACAAGCTCGCCCGCAGCCAGAATTACCCCAACGGCCTGATGGCGTGGGACGCCCGCGGCAACGAGCTCACCGGTCAACTCATGCCGAGGCTTGAGTTGCGCCCCCATAACTGATTGCCGTCCCTAGCGGATACCCGCAGGTCCGCAAGGGCGTGTCATCATGGCGGGGCGCGCACCTGATCGAGGGTGCCGCGAATACACATGGATCCCGGCCAACGAAGCCAAATCATCGGAGACAAAACGATGCGCGCACCACTTCCCGAGCACATCCGCAAGGCGCTCGATACCGTTACTCTGGACGACAAATATTCCCTGGACTGCGGCCGCGCCTTCATGAGCGGGGTGCAGGCCCTGGTCAAGCTGCCGATGCTGCAGCGCATGCGCGATGCGCGCGTGGGCAAAAACACCGCCGGGTTCATCTGCGGCTACCGCGGCTCGCCGCTGGGCGGCTACGACCAGGCGCTCTGGAAGGCCGGCAAATTTCTCAAAGCGCAGAACATCGTGTTCCAGCCCGGCGTCAACGAAGAACTGGCCGCCACCGCCTTGTGGGGTACGCAGATGCTGGGATTTTCGCCGCCGGACACCCATCGATTCGACGGCGTGTTCGGAATCTGGTACGGCAAGGGGCCAGGCGTGGACCGCTGCGGCGACGTATTCAAGCACGCGAACATGGCCGGCACCACCCCCTGGGGCGGCGTGATTGCCGTGGCCGGCGATGATCACGTCGCCAAGAGTTCGACTGCCGCGCATCAGAGCGATCACATGTTCAAGGCTTGCGGCACGCCGGTGTTCTTTCCGGCAAACGTGCAGGAAATACTCGACCTGGGCATTCATGCCTTTGCGATGAGCCGCTTCGCGGGCATTTGGTCGGGCATGAAGACGATCCAGGAAATCGTTGAATCGAGCGCCTCCGTGGCGATCGACCCGGAGCGCGTGCGAATCGCGCTGCCCGAGGATTTCCAGATGCCGCCTGGCGGGTTGCACATCCGCTGGCCCGACAACCCGCTCGAGCAGGAAGCGCGGCTCATGCATGACAAGTGGTATGCCGCGCTGGCCTACGTGCGCGCCAACCGCCTGAACTACAACGTGATTGCCGGGCCCCACGACCGCTTCGGCATCATGGCCAGCGGCAAGGCCTATAACGATACGCGCCAGGCGCTGGCCGATCTCGGGCTGGACGACGCGGCCTGCCGCCAGCTCGGCATCCGCGTGCACAAGGTCGGCGTGGTGTGGCCGCTCGAAGCGCAACTCACGCGCGAATTCGCATCCGGGCTGCAGGAAATCCTCGTGGTCGAGGAAAAGCGCCCGATCATCGAGCACCAACTCAAGGAACAACTCTACAACTGGCGCGCCGACGTGCGGCCCAAGGTGCTGGGCAAATTCGACGAGCCCGAAGGCGATTTTTCCGGCGGCGAATGGGGCATGCCCCATCCGGCCGCGAACACGCTGCTGCGCGCGAACGCCGAGCTGAATCCGGCGCTGATCGCCCGTGCGATCGCGCGGCGGCTCGAAAAAACGGGTGTGCTCGCGGCGGCGGGCGCCGGCATGGCCGCGCGGGTGCGCGCGCAGATTGCAGTCCTCGACGCCAAGGAGCGTTCGGCGCAAAGCTTGCAGGCCGGCGGCGTGAACCAGGCGCGGCAGCCGTGGTTCTGCTCGGGCTGCCCGCACAACACCAGCACTGTCGTGCCCGAAGGCTCACGCGCCATGGCCGGCATCGGCTGCCACTTCATGGCGGTCTGGATGAACCGTTCGACCGTCGGCTTCACACAGATGGGCGGCGAAGGCGTGCCGTGGGTCGGGCAGCAGCCCTTCAGCCATCAGCATCACATCTTCGCCAACCTCGGTGACGGCACCTACTTTCACAGCGGTCTGCTCGCGATTCGCCAGGCGATTGCCGCTGGCGTGAACATCACTTACAAGATTCTTTACAACGATGCGGTCGCGATGACCGGCGGCCAGCCCATCGGCGAGCGGCCCGAGGGCCACTCGGTGCTGCAGATCGCCGAAAGCCTGCACGCGGAGGGCGTGAAGAAGCTGGTGATCGTCAGCGACGAGCCCGAAAAGTACGCAGGCGTGCAGATTCCGGGCCATTACGGCGGGCAGCGCGTGGCGGTGCGCCACCGCGACGGCCTGGACGCAGTGCAGCGCGAACTGCGCGAGATCGAGGGTGTCACCGCGATCATTTACGACCAGACCTGCGCGACCGAAAAACGCCGCCGCCGCAAGCGCGGCGCGGCGGTCGATCCGGCCGTGCGCGTGGTCATCAATGAATCAGTCTGCGAGGGCTGCGGCGATTGCGGCGAGCAGAGCAATTGCCTGTCGGTGGAACCGCTGGAAACCGAGTTCGGCCGCAAGCGCACCATCAACCAGAGCAGTTGCAACAAGGATTTGAGCTGCCTGAAGGGCTTTTGCCCGAGCTTCGTCACCGTGGAGGGTGGAAAACTCAAAAAGTACGCGCCCGAAAAATCACCCGCCGCGCCGGCCGATCTGGGCCTGCCGCCCGCACCCGGTATCCCGGCGCTGGCGCCACAGCAGGTTTGGGGCATCGTGGTGGCCGGCATTGGCGGCACCGGCGTGATCACCATCGGCCAGTTGCTCGGCATGGCCGCCCATATCGAAGGCAAGGGAATCGTGACGCAAGACTCGGCCGGCCTTGCGCAAAAAGGCGGCGCGACCTGGAGCCACGTGCTGATCGGCCCCACGCAGGAGGCGATTCACACGACGCGCGTGGGCCTGGCGGCGGCCGATCTGGTGCTGGCCTGCGATCCGCTCGTGAGCGTGAGCGCCGAAACCTTCATGCGCCTGGGCGAGGGCCGCACCCGCGTCGCCCTGAACAGCCACGGCACGCCGACGGCGGCCTTCGTGCACGATGTCAACTGGCGCAATCCGCAGGATGACTGCGCCGCCGAACTCACGCGCGGCGTCGGCGCCGGAGCCGTGAGCGCCTTCGACGCTGACGCGGCCGCCACGCAATTGATGGGCGACAGCTTGTACACCAACCCGATGCTGCTCGGCTACGCCTGGCAGAAGGGCTGGGTGCCGCTTGAGCACGAATCGCTGATGCGCGCCATCGAACTCAACGGCGTGCAGGTACAGGCCAACAAGACCGCCTTCGAATGGGGCCGCCAGGCAGCGCACGACCCGGCCGCGATGCGCCGGCTGCTCGCGCCGGAGCAGACGATCCAATGGAGCCAACGCGAAACGCTGGACGGCTTGGTCGCCCGCCGCGTCGAATTCCTGACGGGCTACCAGAACGCCGCCTACGCCGAGCAATACCGGGCCTTCGTTGCGCGCGTGCGGCAAGCCGAGGCACCGCTGGGCAAAGACAGCCTGGCCGAGGCGGTGGCGCAGCAGCTATTCAGGCTCATGGCTTACAAGGACGAGTACGAGGTGGCGCGGCTGCACAGCGATCCGGCCTTCCTCGCGCGGCTGAACGGCATGTTCGAAGGCCGTCCGGGGCGGGATTTCAGGCTGCGCTATCACATGGCGCCGCCGGTCATGGCCCGGCGCAATGCGCGCGGCGAGCGGGTCAAGAAGAGCTACGGCTCCGCCATGGGGACGGCGTTGCGCTGGCTCGCCAGGTTCAAGGGCCTGCGCGGCAGCTTCTTCGATCCTTTTGGGCGCAGCCAGGAGCGCCGCGCCGAACGGGCGCTGATCGGCCAATACCGTGCGGCCATCGAAGAAATGTTGCGCGGCCTGACGGCCGGCAATCATGCGCTGGCGCTTGAGATCGCGCAGATTCCGCAGCAGATCCGCGGCTACGGCCACGTCAAGGCGCGCCATCTGGCGGCCGCGCGCCTGCGCTGGGATGAGCGGATGGCACACTGGCGCGCCACGTCTTCGCCAGCCTGATCCGAGCCGCCCGCCCCGGTTTTACCGCGTGCCGGCGGGGCCACCCGCATACAATCTGGCAATCATGTGTGCGCTGACCCACAGGGCAGCGTGTATATGGCTGTTTGCCACGGGTTGCTTTCGTGCCCGGAATTTTCTTTTTTCTTGGAGGAACCTCTTTGTTCATTTCTTCCGCTTATGCACAAACCGCACCGGCCGCGCCAGCCGCCGATGCCGGCATGTTGGGTTCGCTCGGCAGCTTCCTGCCGCTGGTGCTGATGTTCGTGGTGCTGTACTTCATCATGATCCGTCCTCAGATGAAGCGCCAGAAGGAAACGCGCGCGATGCTGGAGGCGCTGGCCAAGGGCGATGAAGTGGCCACCGCCGGCGGGTTGATCGGCCGCATCACCGAGCTTGGCGACCAGTACCTGAGCCTGGAAGTTGCTTCCGGCTTCGAAGTGCGCGTGCAGCGCAGCGCCGTGGTTCAGGTTCTGCCCAAGGGCTCGCTCAAGTAAATACGGCTTACGCAAAATGGGTTCTTGCGAGGCGCCTTCCCCTTGGACGCAACGCTGGCGCATCCTGGTTTGCGTAAGTTCTAGTCAATCTTCCACGGCTTACGCAAAATGAGTTCCCGCGCGGCGCTTTTCCATTGGGCGCAGCGCGGGTGCAATCTTGTTTGCGCCAGTCCTATTTTCTTTTCTAATGGCGGTCCGCCTGCCTTGCGTGCCGCAGTATCGACCCGATCATGAATCGTTACCCGGCATGGAAATACACGACCATCGTGATCGTGTTGCTCGTGGGCCTGATCTACGCCCTGCCTAATTTCTTCGGCGAGGCGCCGGCGGTGCAGGTGTCGGCGGCCGGCTCCACCGTCAAGATCGATTCCGGCACGCAATCGCGCGTGGAAGCGGCGCTCGCACAGGCGCAGCTCGTGCCCGACATGTTGACGCTGGATGCGAACTCGGTGCGCGCGCGTTTCGCCACCACCGACGACCAGCTCAAGGCGCGCGACGTGCTGCAGCACGCGCTGGTGCCCGATGCGGCCGATCCGGCTTACATCGTCGCGCTCAATCTGGTGTCGCGTTCGCCGGCCTGGCTCACGGCGCTGCATGCCCACCCGATGTACCTGGGGCTGGACCTGCGCGGCGGCGTGCACTTCATGCTGAAGGTCGACATGCAGGGCGCGCTCGACAAAAAGGCCGAAACCTTCGCGGGCGATCTGCGCGCGGGGATGCGCGACAAGGGCATCCGCGGCAGCGCCGTCAGCCGCAGCGGCCAGACCATCGAAGTGCACTTTCGTGACGCGCAGGCCCTGGAGCAGGCGCGCCAACTCGTGCAGGACCAGTTCTCCGACCTGAGCGCGTCGACCGGCGCCGAGGGCGACGACTTCCGGCTGACCGCGACGATCAAACCGGAGGCCGCGCGCCGGCTGCAGGACGCGGCGCTCAAGCAGAACATCACGACGCTGCACAACCGCATCAACGAACTGGGCGTGGCCGAGCCGGTCATCCAGCAGCAGGGGCTGGACCGCATCGTCGTGCAACTGCCCGGCGTACAGGATGTCGCCAAGGCCAAGGACATCCTCGGGCGCACCGCGACGCTGGAGATGCGCCTGGTCGATGAGAGCACCGAAGGCCGTGCGGCCGAGATGGGCACCGGGCCGGTGCCCTTCGGTTCCGAGCGTTTCCTCGACCGCCAAGGCCGCGCCGCGATCGTCAAGAAGCAGGTGCTGGTCACCGGCGAGAACCTCACCGACGCGCAGGCCGGCTTCGATTCACAGACACAGCAGCCCAAGGTGGACCTCACGATGGACGCCAAGGGCGGGCGCGTGATGCGCGAGGTCAGCCGTGAGAACCTGCACAAGCGCATGGCGATCATCCTGTTCGAAAAGGGCAAGGGCGAGGCGATCTCGGTGGCCACCATCCAGGGCGAACTGGGCACGCGCTTCCAGATCTCGGGCTCGATGAACCCCGTCGAGGCCAATGATCTCGCGCTGCTGCTGCGCGCCGGTTCGCTGGCCGCGCCGATGGAAATCATCGAAGAGAGCACCATCGGCCCGAGCCTGGGCGCCGACAACATCACCAAGGGCTTTCACAGCGTGGCTTGGGGCTTCCTGGCGATCGTGGTGTTCATGTGCATTTACTACGCGCTGTTCGGTGTGTTCTCATCGATCGCGCTGGGCGTAAACCTGCTGCTGCTGGTGGCGATTCTCTCGATGCTGCAGGCCACGCTCACGCTGCCGGGCATCGCGGCGATGGCGCTGGCGATCGGGGTTGCAATCGATTCGAACGTGCTGATCAACGAACGGGTGCGCGAAGAACTGCGCGGCGGCGCGGCGCCGCAGGCCGCGATCCATGCGGGCTACGAGCGCGCCTGGGCGACCATTCTCGACTCAAACGTGACCACGCTGATCGCGGGTATCGCGCTGCTGGCCTTCGGTTCGGGGCCGGTACGCGGCTTCGCGGTCGTGCATTGCATCGGAATCGTGACCTCGATGTTTTCCGCCGTGTTCTTCTCGCGCGGACTCGTGAATTTCTGGTACGGGCGCAAGAAGAAGCTCAAGCGCGTATCGATCGGCACCGTCTGGCGCCCGGCGCCCGACGCCGCGGCGGGCACGGAATAACGCAAGGGCCAGACTCATGGAATTTTTCCGCATCCGCCGCACCATTCCGTTCATGCACTATGCGCTGGTGCTGAACGCCATTTCGTTCGTCACCTTCGCGCTGGCGGTTTTTTTCCTGGTTACGCGCGGGCTGCATCTGTCGGTGGAATTCACCGGCGGCACCGTGATGGAGGTCAGCTACCAGCAATCGGCCGATCTCGGCAAGGTGCGCGAAGCAGTCGGCAAACTCGGCTTCCAGGACGTGCTGGTGCAAAACTTCGGCACCACGCGCGACGTAATGATCCGCCTGCCGCCCAAGAAGGGCGTCAGTTCGGCACAGCAGGGCGCGCAGGTGATGGAGGCGCTCAAGGCGACCGATCCCACCGTCACGCTGCGGCGCACCGAATTCGTCGGCCCGCAGGTGGGGGACGAGCTCACCATCAACGGCCTGAAGGCGCTTGCGATGGTGGTGATAGGCATCATGATCTACCTCGCGGTGCGCTTTGAATGGAAGTTCGCGCTATCCACCGTGCTGGCGAATTTGCACGACGTGGTGATCATTCTGGGATTTTTTGCCTTTTTCCAGTGGGAGTTTTCGCTGGCTGTGCTCGCGGCGGTACTCGCGGTGCTGGGCTATTCGGTGAACGAATCGGTGGTGATCTTCGATCGCGTGCGCGAAAACTTCCGCCGCTACCGCAAGATGAATACGGTGGAGATCATCAACAACGCGATCACCTCCACCATCAGCCGCACCATCATCACGCACGGCAGCACGCAGCTCGTGGTGCTGTCCATGTTCTTCTTCGGCGGCCCGACGCTGCATTATTTTTCGCTGGCGTTGACCATCGGCATTTTGTTTGGCATCTACTCGTCGTGCTTCGTGGCGGCTGCCATCGCGATGTGGCTGGGCGTCAAGCGCGAAGACTTGGTCAAGGGCACGACAAAGCGTGAAAAAGATCCCGACGATCCAAATGCCGGTGCAGTTGTTTAAGAACGGCGCGGACTAATTGAGGATGAATCCAGCCCCCTATCTGGATCGGTGAGTGCGCGCAAAGGTCCTGCGCCTCAGCGTATCCCGGCACCAGCTTGGCATCGCGTTTCCTCATGGGTTCCACGTCTACCGGCGCACCGTTTTCTTCCCTTGCGATCGAAGCGCGCAAACGCTTCGTCGCCGCGGTCGAACACACGATGGACTTGCTGGGTTTGGCCTTGCGCGAATGGCTGGTGACGCATGCGAGCCCGGCCGGCAGCCTGCGTCAACTGAGCGAGCTTGGCGAAGATTTGCTCGCTTTCGGCGCGCCCGAATCGCGCTGGGTCGAACTCGTGCGGGGCCAATTGCACAAAACGCTCGATGCTGCGGCAGAGCCTGCGGCCAGCAGCGGTTCGGCGCTTGAACCGCTGCGGCTGGAGCTGGTCGGCGACGAGGAAACCGAAAACAGCCTTCTTTCGCTGCGCCTGGCCCTGGCGATCCAGAACGAGACCAGCCTCGAATTCAACGAACTGTGTCTTCGCATCCAGCACCTCGAAGGCGTGCCAAAACTGCCAGCCAAGGATGTGCTGCGGCCCGAGGTGCTGGCCCGCGCGCTGGTTGATCAATGGGTGGCTGCCGGCCTGAGCCGTACGCTGTGGGCCAAGGCGCAAGAGCTGATGCACCAGCGGCTGCTCGATGCGCTCATGGCGGCCTATCGGGACATCAACGTATTTCTCGTCAGCCAGGGCGTGATGCCCGAAATCGACCTCAAAAATCTCGTCCGGCAGCGCCGGGGCGCACCCTCGCCGGCATCCACCGGCGTGGCGACCGGCCGGCCCGACAAGCTCGCGCAACAAGACAGCGGCGCGCCGCCGGGATCACGCTTTGCCCTCGCCAGCCAGCGCGCGCGAAGCGTGATCAGCAGCCTGCACCGTCTCTTGTCCACGCACATCGGCGGCAATACGGTTTCGCAGCACCTGGATAGCGGGGCGGAGGATGAACGCCAGGCCAGCCGCATCGCGCCATCGTTCGCCGCGGCCATCGCCGATATCGAGGCGACTTACCGGATCGCGATTTCGCAGTACGCCGCGGGCGATCCGGCCGGCGCGACCCGGCGCGTCATCCTCGACATGCGCCGGCACGCGAGCGAACTCAAGCGCAGGGCCCCGACCGTGGTCGATAAGGCCACGATCGAGATCGTGGCGCTGATGTTCCAGTCGATTCTGGCCGAGGAGCGCATCCCCTTCTCGGTGCGGGTCTGGTTCGCGCGGCTGCAGATGCCGGTGCTGCGCGTCGCGCTGGCTGATCCCGAATTCTTCGGCACGCTCGAACATCCGGCGCGCATGCTGATCGATCGCATGGGCTCGTGCGTGCTGGGTTTTGACGCGCCGGATATTTCAGGCAGCGCCCTGGAAGGCGAGATCCGCCGCGTGGTGCAGATGATCGAGCAATATCCGGAAACCGGCCAGCGCGTGTTCCGTCTGGCGCACGACGAATTCGTCGCTTTTCTTTCCAAGTACCTCACGCAAGGCGATGCGGCGCAGCGCGTGATGAGTGTCGTGCAGCAAGTTGAGCAGAAAAAGACGATGACGGTGCAATACATCATCGAACTGCGCAAGATGCTCGATGGCATCCCGGTGCCGGAATCGATCCGCGGCTTTCTGTTCAATATCTGGGCCGAGGCCATGGCAGTCGCCGCATTGCGCCATGGGGTGCAGGACGAAAAGACGGCTGCGCTCAAGCGAGCCGCTTCCGACCTGGTGTGGGCCGCCAGTGCCAAGCCGCAGCTCGAGGAGCGCAAGCGCGTGCTCCAGGCCCTGCCCAGCCTGCTGCAGCGCTTGCGCCAGGGCATGGTGCTGCTCGGCTTGACCAGCGAATCGCAGGATGAACACATCCACGCCATTGGCCAGACGCTGATCGATGCCTTCATGTCCAAAACCGGAACGGTTGCGGCTGCGCAGATCGACGTGATCGCCGAACGCCTGGCCAATCTCGAGGCGTTTTTCGACGACGGGCAAGCGCAGGCGCCCTCTCTCGATGTGGCGAGCATCAAACTGCTGCTGGGCCCGGATGCCGCTTCGATCGAGGTAATGGCCGACGCTGGTTTATCCGTCACCCCGGAGATGCGGGCCTGGGTGAATGAACTGCAAATCGGCAGTTGGTTCCTGCTCGACCACAGCGACTGCGTGAGCCTGGTGCAATTCGTCTGGTGCAGCAAACAGCGCCAATTGCACCTATTTACCAGCGCCGAAGGCCGCGGCTTTCTGATTCAGGCCGGACGCCTGGCGTCCTACCTGTGGACGGAGTTGCTGGTGCCGGTCGAGGAAGAAACCCTCACTGTGCGCGCGACGCGTGATGCGCTGTCCACGCTGGATGCGAATCCCGGGCAATTGCTCAATTGAGCCTGGGAACGGGAGAGAAATCATGGCATTGAGCAGATTGGCCAATGGAATTGACGGGGCGATGGTGATTCAGGTGATCTCCAATGCTGGTGATTCATCCAAGCGTTGGGCTTCGCTGCGCTTAGGCCAACCCACGCGGGCTACATAGGTGGAAGTTATGGCACATCCGATTATTGGGGTTCGCTTCGCTCACCGCCAACCTGCAGAACCTCCCCGACCTACGCGGGCCATCGAAGTTTCCAGTTGAAAACAAGCCTGATATGTATGTCAGCGAAATCATCGCGCCTTCGAGGTGGGTCCGCGTACATTGGTGACAATCGTCGGCAACGCCCATGCTCCGCCAGCTGCGATGAGCTTGCACATTCCGGTGGTGGATGACTGGGTATGAATAAACTGCTTGCCGTCCCATGTCCATTCGTTGAGACTCCAGCAGTCGCCCAACCCACGCCCCTTTTGGGAGGAGGAAATGACGCCGCCGGAAATGTCGTTGCCAGCATACCCTCCACCGATGTCGGTGACCAGAACGGGCCGCCAGGGCGGCGTGGAGTTGATGACCCAATAGCCCTCCCCGCTGTTGTATGCACCCCGCCAGCAGTTTGCCGAGAGCAGCATCTTGGTTTCGGTCAAGCGGGTTGCGCTGAGAGATCCTTCGCCTTTGAAAGATACTTCGCCTTCTTCAGAAAGGAAGGGGCAGTCATCTTCTCCTTCAATCGAGCAGATGGCCTCTATCAAAGACGCTGAATTTTTCTCAACAAAAAGTTCGTCACCGGGCACGGGTGGGTGAAAACGCGCCACCTCGATCACCGGAACCGGCAACGGTGGCAGCACGCTGATCTCGGCCTTTTTGCCTTTTCTGACCAGCGCGCCGGACGTGCCGACGCGGCCCTGGAATTCATCCATTTTCAGCAGCACGGCGGCGGCTCCCGCGTCGGACAAGCGCCAGCTATCGTTTGCATCGTGAGCGAATTCAATGCGACTGGCGCGGACAAGCGCCGCCAACAGCGCCGTGACCTGGCGTGGCGTCAAATCGATAACCAGTGAAGATTTGGGAACCGTGACCTGCCCAACCGTTTTTTCATTGATACGCAGTGCAAGCTCCAATACCGGAGGAGGACTGTCCAGAATGGGGACTTGATCAGTTTGAGCAATCATCAACTGACCCGTCACGGGTTCGTCGGGGCCAGCTTTGCGGGTCAGGAGCACCGACAGGCGATGCCCATCATCGTCAGCATCGCTGTGATAACCAGCAGCCCGGCAGGTGCGCGTGTTGTCGCAGGCCAGTTCCCAGTCACCATGACCGAAACTCAGCCCTGAGTAGGGCAACACCGCCGGATCATTGGCGGCTGCCAGCGGCGGCATCAGTATTGCCGCGCTGCTGGCGGCATCTTGCCAAAGCTCGTCACTGACCACGCAGCGGTATTGCTTGCTGCTGTCCGTGATCGCTGCGCCGGTCAGTTTCAGCGTATTGGTCGTTGTGCCGGAATAAATGCCGCCGTCGGCAATGTCCGTCCATGTGCCACCCCCGTCGGTTGATACCTGCCACTGGTGAGCCAACGCACTCATGCCGCCGCTAGTTGTCACCGAGAAACTGGCGCTGCCATCCGCCGTGAGCATCGCGTTTGACGGGTCTGTGATAACCGGGCTGGACGGATAGGGCGGATAGCCTAAGCGCGAATCGCCCTTGTATGCCGGGTCAGGATGGTTTGCAAGCGCAACATCAATGTCTTTGCGGCTGTCCACGATACATTTGCCGATTTCTTTGCCGTTGGTGCCTTTGCCACCCGGAACAGTGGCGGCGCTGCTCGTGCCGGTGCCGCCGCCATGCCCACAGAGCGCGCCTTGGCCGCCAGCCCCACCGATGACGTTATTTGAATTGCTGCCGCGGCCACCAGCGCCTCCACTGGAACCGGCGGCCAGCGCGCCGCTGACGCGGAGGTCACTGGCCGTACCGCCATCCACACCATCGTCGTCCGTGCCACCGCCGCCACCGATGCCCGCGCCACCACCGCCTCCACCCCCCAGCCAGGCTGAGGTACCGGCCCCGCCGATGGCCTGGACGACCGAGGCGGCGTCGATCCTGATGTTCTTGCCGCTGCTGGCTGCACCGCCGCCGATGCCCGCGCCGCCGCCGCGAATGTGTTCTTCACCACCCACCGCCTTGACTGCGGAGGCGATGATGACAATGCTGCTGCCAATGCCTGCGAGATCG
>Ga0209628_10001143_pt1 | contig 16870 bp, 16 predicted proteins | sample TergutCu122P4_FD_187285 | JGI IMG/M metagenome (GOLD analysis project Ga0209628, IMG submission 187285) | Cubitermes ugandensis P4 segment gut microbial communities from Kakamega Forest, Kenya - Cu122 P4 (SPAdes) (version 2) | ecosystem: Host-associated > Arthropoda: Insects > Digestive system...
CGCCTCATCGCCGCCACCTCCGATAACTACCGCGCTCATCTACTCGGCTTGGCTTGAACTTTCATGCGATTGCCCTGTTTCATTTGACCGGCGGGGGATCGAACGCTAGAATCGCTGCCTTTCGACGAACCCCTGTGGTCTGATTTCATGCGGCGCAAACTGGTAGCAGGCAATTGGAAGATGCACGGCAGTCTCGCGCGCAATCGCGATCTGCTGCAAAACCTGTCGCAGGCCATTGGCAAGGGCGGCAAGTCCGATTGCGCGGTCTGTGTGCCTTTTCCCTATCTGGCGCAGACGCAGGCGTCGCTCGAGGGTACGGCCATCGCCTGGGGCGGGCAGACCTTGTCGGAGCATGCCGAAGGCGCTTACACGGGCGAAGTGAGCGCCGCCATGCTGGCGGATTTCGGTTGCCGCTATGTGATTGTCGGCCATTCGGAGCGGCGCAGTCTGTATGGCGAGGGCAATGAAACCGTGGCGGCAAAATTCGTCGCCGCCACGCGGGCCGGGTTGACGCCGATCCTCTGTCTGGGCGAGACGCTTGAACAGCGGGAGGGCAATGTCACCGAGCAGGTGATTGCGGCCCAGCTTGACGCCGTGCTTGCGACGGCCAGCATGGAGCATGCCGTTATTGCCTACGAGCCGGTGTGGGCCATCGGCACCGGGCGCACGGCGACGCCGCAGCAGGCGCAGGCGGTGCATGCCTTCATTCGCGCCCGCCTGGCGAAGCGCGACGCGGCGCTGGCGCAGCGGATGCAGATTCTTTATGGCGGCAGCGTCAAGCCGCAAAACGCCGCCGAACTGTTCGGCATGGCCGACATCGACGGCGGGCTGATTGGCGGCGCGTCGCTGGTGGCGCAGGATTTTCTGGCGATTTGCCAGGCGGCAGGTCAATAAACGTAACGCGAAGATCGGATTTGGCAATAATGGACGGCATTCTTTTTCCGCTGGCGCTCACGGTGCATATCCTGGTGGCGATCGCCATCATTGGCTTGGTGCTGCTGCAACACGGCAAGGGCGCCGACATGGGCGCGGCTTTTGGCGGCGGCGCTTCCGGCAGTTTGTTCGGCGCTTCCGGCTCGGCCAATTTCCTCAGCCGCACGACGGCGATTCTGGCGACGGTGTTTTTTCTCACCAGCCTGGGCTTGAGCTATCTGGCGACGAAGCGCGCGCAAGAGCCGGTCAGCGTCATGGAGCGGGTCAATACGCAAACGCCCCAGCCCGTTGCGCCGACGGTTCCCGCAACGGCTGAGACCGCCCCGGCGACGCAGCCGGCAGCGGACCCGGATTCAAAAGCGAAAGAGATTCCGAAGTAAGTAATTAATGTTGCGGCGCAAAAAAGAAGGTATAATTTTTCCTTTGCGTCGACATAAGAAAAAAGGTGACTTTGCTGCAAACGGTGTGTGGCGGAACCGTGGATTCAATGCCGACGTGGTGAAATTGGTAGACACGCTATCTTGAGGGGGTAGTGGCGAAAGCCGTGTGAGTTCGAGTCTCACCGTCGGCACCAGGATTTTTTCGAGACCGGTTGGCGCGTTTTTTGCCCCGGTTCAATAAACAAAGGGTTCAGCGGAATAGTTGTTGGCGTATCCTTTCGCGCACAGACTATGTTGGAAAATTATTTTCCTGTCCTTGTCTTCATACTCGTCGGACTCGCCTTCGGGTGTGTTCCCATTCTCCTCGGCTGGCTCATCGCGCCGAACCGTCCCAATAGCGAAAAACTTGCCGCCTTTGAATGCGGCTTCGAGGCGTTTGAAGACGCGCGCATGAAGTTTGACGTGCGCTTCTACCTGATCGCCATCCTCTTCATCCTGTTCGATCTGGAAATCGCCTTCCTCTTTCCCTGGGCGGTGATTTTCAAAGACATCGTGGCGTCGGATTCGATGCGGCTGTTCGGTTTCTTCGAGATGATGATCTTCGTCGGTGTCCTGGCCATTGGCTACGTCTATGCCTGGGTCAAGGGCGCGCTGGACTGGGAGTGAGCGAGGAATGAGCATCGAGGGCGTCTTCGAAAAGGGTTTCGTCACCACGACGCTGGATACCGTCATCAACTGGACGCGCACCGGGTCCATGTGGCCGGTTACCTTCGGCTTGGCCTGTTGCGCCGTCGAAATGATCCAGGCCGGGTGCGCCCGCTACGATCTTGACCGCTTCGGCATTGTCTTTCGCCCCAGTCCGCGCCAGTCCGATGTCATGATCGTTGCCGGCACGCTCACCAACAAGATGGCGCCTGCATTGCGCAGGGTGTACGACCAGATGGCCGAGCCGCGCTGGGTGATCTCGATGGGTTCCTGCGCCAACGGCGGCGGCTACTACCATTACTCCTACTCCATCGTGCGCGGTTGCGATCGCATCGTGCCGGTGGATGTTTACGTTCCCGGCTGTCCGCCGACGGCGGAGGCGCTGCTCTACGGGCTTATCCAGCTGCAGAACAAGATCAAGCGCACCAGCACCATCGCGCGCTGAACCAGGCCAAGGGAATAATGACATGAGCGCCAGGCTCGAATTACTTTGCCAGACTTTGCGGGATGTGCTCGGCGAGCGCATCGTCAAGCTTGAGACGGCGCTTGGCGAAGTGACCCTCGAAGTCGCCGCCGGGCATTATCTCGAAACCGCGCGCATCCTGCGCGATCATGCCGGTCTGCGCTTCGAGCAACTGATCGACCTCACCGGCGTCGACTATTCGGCCTGGGGCGACGGCGCCTGGCGCGGATTGCGCTTCGCCGCAGTGTCTCACCTGACATCGGTCTCGCTGAACTGGCGCTTGCGTTTGCGCGTCTTCGCGCCGGATGACGGCTTTCCGGTGCTGCCCTCCGTGATCGGCGTGTGGAACAGCGTCAACTGGTACGAGCGCGAAGCCTTCGATCTTTACGGCATTATTTTCGAGGGCCATCCCGATCTGCGCCGCATTCTTTCCGACTACGGTTTCGTCGGTCATCCTTTCCGCAAGGATTTCCCGGTTTCCGGCTATGTCGAGATGCGCTACGACCCCGAGCAGCGCCGCGTCGTCTATCAGCCGGTGACCATCGAGCCGCGCGAGAATACGCCGCGCCTGATTCGTGAAGACAGCTATGGAGACAGTGGCCGTGGCTGAAATCAGGAATTACACCCTCAACTTCGGTCCCCAGCATCCGGCGGCGCACGGCGTGCTGCGTCTGGTGCTCGAACTCGATGGCGAAGTCGTCGTTCGCGCCGATCCGCATATCGGCCTGCTGCATCGCGCCACCGAGAAACTGGCCGAAACCAAAACCTGGTTGCAGACGGTGCCCTATCTCGACCGCCTCGACTACGTGTCGATGATGTGCAATGAGCATGCCTACTGCCTGGCGGTGGAAAAGCTGCTCGGCGTCGAAGTGCCGCTGCGCGCCCAGTACATCCGCGTCATGATGGACGAGGTGACGCGCATCCTCAACCATCTCCTGAACATCGGCACCCACGCGCTCGACATCGGCGCCATGACGATGGTGCTCTACACCTTCCGCGAGCGGGAAGACCTGATGGATGTGTACGAGGCCGTCTCCGGCGCCCGCCTGCACGCGGCCTACTACCGGCCGGGGGGCGTGTACCGCGATCTGCCGGATCAAATGCCGCAGTACGTCGAAAACAAATTCAAGAATGCCGCGACCGTCAAGCGCCTGAACGAAGCGCGTCAGGGTTCCTTGCTCGATTTTCTTGAGGACTTCACCAACCGCTTTCCGGTCTATGTCGATGAGTACGAAACCCTGCTCACCGACAACCGTATCTGGAAGCAGCGCACGGTCGGCGTCGGCGTCGTTTCGCCCGAGCGCGCGCTGGCGCTCGGCTTCTCCGGCCCCATGCTGCGCGGCTCCGGCATCGAGTGGGACTTGCGCAAGAAGCAGCCCTATGAGGTCTACGACCGCGTCGAATTCGATATACCGGTCGGCGTCAATGGCGATTGCTACGACCGTTATCTGGTGCGCATCGAAGAGATGCGGCAGGCCAACCGCATCATCCGCCAGTGCATCGACTGGCTGCGCAAGAATCCGGGGCCGGTCATCACCGGCAACTACAAAGTGGCGCCGCCGCCGCGCGAGAAGATGAAGGCCGGCATGGAAGAACTGATTCACCACTTCAAACTGTTTACCGAGGGCATGCACGTGCCGCCGGGCGAAGCCTATGCCGGCATCGAGCACCCGAAGGGCGAGTTCGGCGTCTACGCCATTTCCGACGGCGGCAACAAGCCTTACCGCATCAAGCTGCGCTCGCCCGGCTTTGCCCACCTTTCCGCCACCGACGAGATGGCGAAGGGGCATATGCTCGCCGACGCCACCGCCATCATCGGCACCATCGACCTGGTGCTGGGCGATACCGACAGATGACATCATGCTGAGCCAGGACGCACTGCAAAAAATCGACCGCGAGATCGCCAAGTACCCGGCGGATCAAAAGCAGTCCGCCGTCATGGCGGCGCTGGCCATTGCCCAGATGGAGCGGGGCTGGCTGTCCACCGAAACCCTGGAGGAGGTGGCGCGCTACCTCGGCATGGCGCCGATGGCGGTGTATGAAGTGGCGAGCTTCTACAATATGTACGACCTCGCGCCGGTCGGCAAATACAAGATCACCGTGTGCACCAATCTGCCCTGCGCGCTGTCCGGCGGTGTGCATGCCGCCGATTACCTGAAGCAAAAACTCGGCATCGGCTTCAACGAAACCACCGCCGACGGCCGGTTTACCCTGAAGGAAGGCGAGTGCATGGGCGCGTGCGGCGATGCGCCGGTGCTGCTGGTGAACAATGTGCGCATGTGCAGCTTCATGCTGCCCGAGAAAATCGACGCGCTGCTCGGGGAGTGCGCGTGATGGACACGCTCGGCTTCATTCTCGATGCGGAACAGGGCGAGCGCGGCTGGCGGCTTGCCGAGTACGTGAAGCGCGGCGGCTATGCGGCGCTGAAAAAAATCATCGATGGAAAAATTCCGCCCGAGGACATCGTTGCCGAGTTGAAAAAATCCTCGCTGCGCGGCCGCGGCGGCGCGGGGTTTCCGACCGGCCTGAAATGGAGCTTCATGCCGCGCCAGTTCTCCGGCGTCAAATACGTCGTCTGCAACTCCGACGAGGGCGAGCCGGGCACGTTCAAGGACCGCGACATCCTGCGCTGGAATCCGCACATGGTGATCGAGGGCATGATCATCGCAGGCTACGCCATGGGTTGCGCGCGCGGCTACAACTACATCCACGGCGAGATTTGGGAAATCTACAAGCGTTTCGAGGAAGCCCTCGAAGAAGCGCGCGCGGCGAAACTGCTGGGCGATCGCATCCTTGGCTCCGAATTCAGTTTTGAGTTGCAGGCGCATCACGGTTACGGCGCTTACATCTGCGGCGAGGAAACCGCGCTGCTCGAATCCATCGAGGGCAAGAAAGGCCAGCCGCGCTTCAAGCCGCCGTTCCCGGCCAGTTTTGGCCTCTACGGCAACCCGACCACCATCAACAACACCGAGACCTTCGCGTCGGTGCCCTACATCATCAACGAGGGCGGCGACAAATTCCTCGCGCTCGGCAAACCCAACAGCGGCGGCACGAAACTGTTTTCCGTTTCCGGCCACGTCAATCGCCCCGGCAATTTTGAAGTGCCGATGGGCATGCCGTTCAAGGAACTGCTCGACATGGCGGGCGGCGTGCGCGGCGGGCGCAAGCTGAAAGCGGTGATTCCGGGCGGTTCTTCCGCGCCGGTGCTGCCGGCGGATATCATCATGGAATGCACGCTCGACTATGACTCGATCGCCAAGGCTGGCTCCATGCTCGGCTCCGGCGCTGTCATCGTCATGGACGAGACGACTTGCATGGTGAAGGCGCTTGAGCGCCTGTCCTATTTCTATTTCGAGGAATCCTGCGGCCAGTGCACGCCCTGCCGCGAAGGTACCGGCTGGCTCTATCGCGTCGTGCATCGCATCGAGCATGGCGCGGGGCGGCCGGAAGACCTCGATCTGCTCAACAGCGTCACCGACAACATCATGGGCCGCACCGTCTGCGCCCTGGGTGACGCGGCCTCCATGCCGGTGAAAAGTTTCATCAAGCATTTCGGCGCGGAGTTTGAATACCATATCCAGAACGGAAAGTGCCTGGTGCCCGAGGACGTGCAGCGCGCGGGCAGCGGCTTCTTCAAGGTGGCGTAGCCAATGCTGGAAATCGAAATCGACGGCAGGAAAACCGAGGTGGCCGACGGCAGCACCGTGATGGATGCCGCGTGCAAGCTGGGCATTTTCGTCCCGCATTTCTGCTATCACAAAAAACTGTCCATCGCCGCCAATTGCCGCATGTGTCTGGTGCAGGTGGACAAAGCGCCGAAGCTGATGCCGGCCTGCGCGACGCCCGTCACCAATGGCATGAAAGTGTTCACGCGCTCGGAAACCGCCGTCAAGGCGCAGAAGGGCGTGATGGAATTCCTCCTCATCAACCATCCGCTCGACTGCCCGGTCTGCGATCAGGGCGGCGAGTGCCAGTTGCAGGACCTCTCCGTCGGCTACGGCCAGACGGCTTCCCGCTATCAGGAAGAAAAACGCGTGGTGGTGAACAAAAACCTCGGCCCGCTCATCTCCACCGACATGACGCGCTGTATTCACTGCACGCGCTGCGTTCGCTTCACGCAGGAAATTGCCGGCTGGATGGAGATGGGCCAGGCTTTCCGCGGCGAGCATGCCGAGATCATGCCCTTTATCGAGAAGACGGTGGATTCCGAGCTGTCGGGCAACGTCATTGATCTTTGCCCGGTCGGCGCGCTGACCTCGAAGCCGTTCCGTTTCGCCGCCCGCACATGGGAATTGTCGCGGCGCAAGTCGATCAGTCCGCATGACGGTCTCGGCGCGAACCTGATTGTCCAGGTCAAGCATGATCGCGTTCTGCGCGTGCTGCCGCTGGAAAACGAAGACATCAACGAATGCTGGCTGTCCGATAAGGACCGTTTCTCCTACGAGGCGCTGAATGAAGCGGGGCGCCTGACCAAACCGATGCTCAAGCAGTGCGGCGAATGGCGCGAGGTCGATTGGCAGACAGCGCTGGAATTCATCGGCACCGACCTCAAGCGCATCGTGCGCGAACAGGGCGCTGCTGCGGTTGGCGCCATCGCCTCGCCGCACAGCACGCTGGAAGAACTCCATCTGCTGCAAAAATTCATGCGCGGCGTCGGCGCCGAGAACATCGACTGCCGTCTTCGCCAGTCAGACTTTTCCCTCGACGGCAAGAACGTGACGCCGTGGCTGGGCTTGCCCATTGCGGACATTCCGGCGCTTGATCGCGTGCTGGTCATCGGCAGTTTCCTGCGCAAGGATCATCCCCTGCTGGCGCAGCGTTTGCGTCAGGCGGCGAAAAAATCCGCCCGCGTCAGTCTGCTGCATGTCACTGACGACGATCCGTTGATCAAACTTCATGCCAAATCCATCGTCGCGCCCTCGGCGCTGGCGGCGGAACTGGCCGGTATCGTCAAGGCGGTGGCGGACATCAAGGGCGCGGCTGTCGATGCGGCGCTCGCCACTATTCAACCTTCCGCTGCGGCGCGCGCCATCGCTGAAAGTTTGGCATCCGGCGAAAAAGCGGCGATTTTCCTCGGCAACTTCGCCCAGCAACACGCTCAGGCGGCGACGTTGCACGCGCTGGCGCAAAAACTCGCCGATGCAACGGGAGGCCGATTCGGCTATCTGGGCGAGGCGGCCAATTCAGTCGGCGGCTACGTTGTCAAGGCGGTGCCGGGCGCGTCGGGACTCAATGCGGCGCAGATGCTGGCCGCGCCGCGCAAGGCTTATTTCGTGCTGCATGCCGAACCCGAACGCGACTGCGCCAATCCGGCGCAGGCATGGGCGGCCTTGCAAAGCGCCGATCTGGTCGTGGCCATGACGCCGTTCAAGACCCGCGCGCCGGATTACGCTCACGTCATTCTGCCGGTGGCGCCGTTCACGGAAACCTCCGGCACCTTCATCAATACCGAAGGCCGCGTGCAGAGCTTCAATGCCGTTGTCAAGCCGCTGGGCGAAACGCGCCCGGCCTGGAAAGTGCTGCGCGTGCTCGGCAATCTGCTCGAACTGCCCGGTTTCGAGCATGACAGTTCCGAGGCGGTGCGCGCCGAGGCGCTGGGCGGCAAGCCGGATTCGGTTGCCGGGCAACTGAACAACCGCGCCGAGGGTGTTGCCATCCACCTGACGGCGGCAACGCCCGCGTTGCAGCGCATCGCCGATGTGCCAATTTATTTTGCCGATCCGCTGGCGCGGCGCGCGCCGTCGCTGCAGAAAACGCGCGACGCAGCGCCGCCGGTTGCCCGCATGAACGCCGCGACGCTGGCGAAACTCGGCCTGGTTTCCGGCGCGCAGGTAAAAGTCTGGCGTGACGGAACGGCCACTTTGCTGGCGCAACTGGATGACGGCGTGCCCGATGGCTGCGTGCGCGTCGCCGCCGGGCACGAACTGACGTCCGGCCTCGGCCCGATGCAGGGCGAACTCACCGTGGAGCGCGCCTGATGGAAGCCCAGGTTCTGCAATTCTTCCAGTGGTTCTGGAACCTGTTCGGCCTGTGGGACACCTTGTGGCCCCTCGTCAAGCCGGTATGGCCGCTGATCTGGGTGCTGATGAAAATCATCGCCATCCTGATTCCGCTGTTGCTGGGCGTGGCCTATCTGACGCTTGCCGAGCGCAAGGTGATCGGCTACATGCAGGTGCGCCTCGGCCCCAACCGCGTCGGCCCGTTCGGCCTCTTGCAGCCGATTGCCGACGGCTTGAAGCTGTTCTTCAAGGAAGTGCTGGTGCCGAGCAACGCCAGCAAGCGGCTGTTCTTCGCCGGGCCGGTGCTGGCCATCGCCTCGGCGCTGGCCGCCTGGGCGGTCGTGCCTTTCTTCGAGGGCGGCGCGCTGGCGGATGTCGATGCCGGCATGTTCTACGTGCTCGCCATGACCTCCCTGGGCATCTACGGCATTATCATTGCCGGCTGGGCGTCCAACTCCAAATATCCTTTCCTCGGCGCCATGCGCGCCTCGGCGCAGATGGTGTCTTACGAGATCGCCATGGGCATGGCGCTGGTGACGGTGCTGATGGTCTCCGGCAGCCTCAACTTCACCGACATCGTGCATGCGCAAAATCGCGGCTGGTTTGCCGAACACGGCGCCGGTTTCCTTTCCTGGAACTGGCTCCCTCTGCTGCCGATGTTCATTGTGTATTTCGTTTCCGGCGTCGCCGAAACCAATCGCGCGCCGTTCGACGTGGTGGAAGGCGAATCCGAAATCATCGCCGGCCACATGGTCGAATATTCCGGCATGGCTTTCGCCATGTTCTTCCTCGCCGAATACGCCAACATGATCCTGGTGGCGACGCTCACCTCGATCCTGTTCCTCGGCGGCTGGCTCTCGCCGGTCAGTTTCCTGCCCGACGGCTTTCACTGGCTGGCGATCAAGATTGTCTTCTTCCTGCTGATCTACCTGTGGATCCGCGCCACCTTCCCGCGCTATCGTTACGACCAGATCATGCGTCTGGGCTGGAAAGTGTTCGTGCCGCTGACCTTGGTGTGGATCGTCGTCATCGGCGCCTGGATGGTGTCGCCGCTCAATATTTTCAAGTGAGGAAACCATGAGCGCCAAGGACTTCCTCAATAGCCTGTTCCTGAAAGAACTGCGTCAGGGCATGCGGGTCACGGGCCGCTACTTCTTCGCGCCGAAGATCACGATTCAATACCCGGAAGAGAAAACGCCGCAGAGCAACCGTTTCCGCGGACTGCACGCGCTGCGCCGCTACCCGAACGGGGAAGAACGCTGCATCGCCTGCAAATTGTGCGAAGCGGTGTGTCCGGCGATGGCCATCACCATCGAGTCGGGCGAGCGCGAGGACGGCTCGCGCCGCACCACCCGCTATGACATCGACCTGACGAAGTGCATCTTCTGCGGTTTCTGCGAAGAAGCCTGCCCGGTGGATGCCATCGTCGAGACGCGCGTGTTTGAATACCACGGCGAGAAACGCGGCGACCTTTATTACACCAAGCAGATGCTGCTGGCGGTGGGCGACAAATACGAAGCGCAGATCGCCGCCGACCGCGAGCAGGACGCCAAGTTCCGGTGACGCCCATGGACTTCAAGACCGCGCTCTTCTACATCTTCTCGGCGATTCTGGTGATTGCCGCATTGCGCGTCATTACCGCGCGCAACCCGGTGCATGCCGTGCTGTTTCTGGTGCTCGCCTTCTTCAACGCCAGCGGCATCTGGCTGCTGCTCGGCGCCGAATTTCTTGCCATCGCGCTGATCGTCGTCTATGTCGGCGCCGTGATGGTGCTGTTCCTGTTCGTCGTCATGATGCTCGATATCAATCTGGAGCGCTTGCGTCAGGGCTTCTGGAACAATCTCTGGCTGGGCGGCCCGATTGCCGCGCTGATGGCGATCGAAATGGCGGCGGCGCTTTCCGCGCGCAGCTTCGGCCCTGAGGCGATGCCCGCCCCGGCGCTGCCGGCGGGTTCCAACATCAAGGCGCTGGGCGCGGAGATCTACACGAATTACGTTTATCCCTTTGAACTGGCCTCGATCATTCTGCTCGTGGCCTTGATCGCCGCCGTCGTGCTGAACCTGCGCAAACGGCGCGACAGAAAACAACTGCATCCTTCCGAGCAGATTGCCGTCAAGCGCAAGGATCGCGTGCGCATGGTTTCCATGCCGGCAGAGAAGGAATAAGGTGAAATCATGCCAAGCCTGAACCATTTCCTGATTCTCGGCGCGATCCTGTTTTCCATCGGCGTGGCCGGCATCTTCCTCAACCGGAAGAACCTGATCGTGCTGCTGATGGCCATCGAACTGATGCTGCTGGCCGTGAACATGAATTTCGTCGCCTTTTCCTATTTCCGTGGCGATCTGGGCGGCCAGGTTTTTGTCTTTTTCATCCTTACGGTCGCCGCCGCCGAAGCCGCCATCGGCCTCGCCATTCTGGTCGTGCTGTTCCGCAATCTGCGCACGATCCACGTCGACGATCTCGATAGCCTGCAAGGATAACCATGATGGAAATGCATCCTTACGCATTGTGGGTTCCTCTGGCGCCGCTCTTCGGCGCCATCGTGGCGGGCCTTTTCGGCAAGACCATCGGCCGCGCCGCCGCGCACTGGATCACCAGTCTCGGCGTGGCCGTCGCGCTGGCGCTCTCCTGGCTCATCTTTCAGGATGTGGAGGCCGGCAAAGCCTACAACGCGGCGGTCTACACCTGGGCCAGCAGCGGCGGCATCCATTTCCAGATTGGCTTCCTCATCGACAAACTGACCGTGACCATGATGCTGGTGGTCACCTTTGTCTCGCTGATGGTGCACATCTACACCATCGGTTACATGGCGCACGATGAAGAGAACTGGCCGGACGGCAGTCTGGCGGGGAAGAACAGCTATCAGCGTTTCTTCGCCTACATTTCGCTTTTCACCTTCTCGATGCTGATGCTGGTGATGAGCAACAACTTCCTCCAGTTGTTCTTCGGCTGGGAAGCGGTGGGCCTCGTCTCCTATCTGCTGATCGGTTTCTGGTCCAGCCGGCCAAGCGCCGTCTATGCCAACCTGAAAGCGTTTCTGGTCAACCGCGTCGGCGACTTCGGTTTCCTGCTCGGCATCGGCTTGATCGCCGCCTACTGCGGTTCGCTCAATTACAGCGATGTCTTCGCCCAGTCGCAGAATCTCGCCGGCACGACGATCGAGTTGATTCCGGGCGCGCCCTGGGCGCTGGTCAGCGTCGTCTGCATCTGTCTTTTCATCGGCGCGATGGGCAAGTCGGCGCAGTTTCCGCTGCATGTCTGGTTGCCCGATTCAATGGAAGGCCCGACGCCGATCTCCGCGCTGATCCATGCCGCCACTATGGTGACGGCGGGCATCTTCATGGTTTCGCGCATGTCGCCGCTGTTTGAGTTGTCGGACGCGGCGCTGTCTTTCGTCATCGTCATCGGCGCCATCACCGCCTTCTTCATGGCGCTGATTGCCATCGTGCAGACCGACATCAAGCGCGTCGTTGCCTATTCAACGCTGTCGCAACTCGGCTACATGACCACCGCGCTGGGCGCGTCGGCCTATTCGGCGGCCATGTTCCATCTTGCCACCCATGCCTTCTTCAAAGCGGTGCTGTTCCTCGGCGCCGGTTCGGTCATCATCGCCATGCACCACGAGCAGGACATGCGCAAGATGGGCGGCCTGCGCAAGTACATGCCGATCACTTATCTCACGGTGCTGATCGGCGCGCTCGCCAACGCCGGGTTCCCGCCCTTCGCCGGCTTTTTCTCCAAGGATTCGATCATCGAGGCGGTGCATGCGTCGACCACCGCGGGCGCCGGTTTTGCCTACGCGTTGCTGCTCGCCGGCGTCTTCATCGGCGGTTTCTATTCTTTCCGCCTGGTGTTCTTCGCCTTCCACGGCAAGGAGCGGTTCCGTGAACACCAGGCCGCCCACGGCGGACATGATGATCACAGCGACGATGGTCACGGCCACGGTCACGCACCGAAAGAGTCGCCCTGGGTGGTCACCGTGCCGCTGATTCTGCTGGCGATTCCCTCCGTCATCATCGGCTGGGTGATGGTCGGGCCGGCGCTGTTTGAAAATTACTTTCGCGACGCGATTCTCATCATTCCGGCGCATCCGGCCATTGCCGAAATGAAGGCTGAATTTCATGGCGCGCTCGGCATGGTCATTCACGGTCTCCAGCAGCCGCCGTTCTGGCTGGCGCTGGCGGGCGCGGCAACCGCCTGGTGCCTCTATATCGCGCGGCCCGAATTGCCGGCGGTCATCAAGAAGAAGTCGGGCGTGCTGGCCCGCATTCTCGAAGAGAAATACGGTTTCGATCGCTTCAACGACTGGTTCTTTGCCGGCGGCGCGCGCCTTGTCGGCCGCGGGCTGTGGAAGGGCGGCGACCAGACCGTGATTGACGGCCTGGCGGTCAACGGCTCGGCCAAGGTGGTGGGCTGGATTGCTTCGATCGTTCGCCTGTTCCAGTCGGGTTACATCTACCAGTATGCGTTCTCCATGATCATCGGCGTCTTCGTGCTGCTGACGTTGTGGATGAACCGGGCCTAGGAAAACGAGAATGGCTGGTCAATCTGCTTTTCCCTTATTGAGTCTTGCGATCTGGCTGCCCATTGTCGGCGGTTTGCTGGTGCTCGCCACCGGCGCCGACCGCAATGCGGGACTGGCGCGTCCGCTGGCCCTGCTGGTCGCGGTGGCCGGCTTTCTTGTCACGCTGCCGCTCTATACCGGTTTCGACACGACGACCAGCGCCATGCAATTCACCGAATTGCGGCCCTGGATCGAACGCTTCAATATCGAGTACCGGCTCGGCGTGGATGGCATCTCGGTGCTGTTCATCCTGCTCAACAGCTTTATCACGCCGCTGGTGATACTGGCCGGCTGGAAAGTGATCGAAGAAAAAGTGGCCCAGTACATGGCGGCTTTCCTCATCATGTCCGGCCTCATGAACGGCATCTTCTCGTCGCTTGACGCCGTGCTGTTCTACGTTTTCTTTGAAGCCTCGCTGATCCCGATGTACATCATCATCGGCGTCTGGGGCGGCCCAAACCGGGTCTATGCGGCGTTCAAGTTCTTCCTCTACACGCTGCTCGGCTCGCTGCTGATGCTGGTCGCGCTGATCTGGCTGTTCTTCCAGTCCGGCTTCAGCTTCAACCTGCTCGACTGGCACGCGCTGCGCATTCCGCTCACCGCGCAGATTTACCTCTTCCTCGCCTTCCTTGTCGCCTTCGCCGTTAAAGTGCCGATGTGGCCGGTGCATACCTGGTTGCCGGACGCCCACGTCGAAGCGCCGACCGGCGGTTCGGTGGTGCTGGCCGCCATCATGCTCAAGCTGGGCGCTTACGGCTTCCTGCGGTTCTCCCTGCCCATCGCGCCGGACGCATCGCATGAGCTGGCCTGGCTGATGATCGCGTTGTCGCTGATCGCCGTCGTCTACATCGGCTTTGTCGCCCTGGTGCAGGCCGACATGAAAAAGCTGATCGCCTACTCGTCGATCTCGCACATGGGCTTCGTCACGCTCGGCTTCTTCATCTTCAATTCGCTTGGCATTGAAGGCGCATTGGTGCAGATGATCTCGCACGGCTTTGTGTCCGGCGCCATGTTCCTCTGCGTCGGCGTGCTCTACGACCGCGTGCATAGCCGGCAGATCGCCGACTACGGCGGCGTCGTGCACACCATGCCGAAGTTTGCCGCCTTCATGGTTCTCTTTGCGATGGCCAATTCCGGCCTGCCCGCCACCAGCGGCTTCGTCGGCGAGTTCATGGTCATTCTCGGCGCCGTCAAGCACAATTTCTGGGTGGGCTTTGCCGCCGCCACGACGCTGATCCTCGGCGCCGCCTACACCTTGTGGATGGTCAAGCGGGTGGCGTTCGGCCCGGTGGCCAACCATCATGTCGCCGAACTGGCCGACATCAACGCGCGGGAATTCATCGTTCTGGGCATTCTGGCGCTGTGCGTCCTGGGCATGGGCCTGTATCCGCTGCCATTTACCGAAGTGATGCACGCCTCGGTGAACAACCTGCTCGCGCACGTCGCCGCGCCCAAGTTCTGAGGACCGACGAGACATGAATCTGAATTTCGTAATGCCGGATCTGTACCCTGCCGCAGCGGAAATTTTCATTCTGCTGATGGCCTGCGTGGTGCTGCTGGCGGATCTTTTTGCCGGCAAGGGCCGCCGCTGGCTGGCGTATCTGCTGGCGCAGCTTGCGTTGATCGGCGGCTTCGCCATCACCCTGTTCACGCTTGATGGCCAGGTTGTGACGACCTTCAGCAATATGTTCGTCGACGACTGGGTGTCTGATGTTCTCAAGCTCGCGCTCTATCCGTCGGTCGCCGTGATGCTGGTCTATAGCCGCCAGTATCTTGCCGCCCGCAATCTCGATCGCGGCGAGTTTTATGTGCTGGCGCTGTTCGCCACGCTCGGCATGATGGTGATGATCTCGGCCTGCCACTTCATCAGCATCTATCTCGGCCTTGAACTGCTGGCGCTCTCGCTCTATGCGCTGGTGGTGATCGACCGCGACTCGGCCCGCGCCACCGAAGCGGGGATGAAATACTTTGTGCTCGGCGCGATGGCGTCCGGCCTCTTGCTCTACGGCATGTCGATGGTGTACGGCGCTGTCGGCAGTCTGGAACTGTCCGAGATTGGTCAGGTCGTCTTCACTGGCAATGGCGACAAGGCGGTGCTGGTATTCGGCCTGGTCTTCATTGTCGCCGGCCTCGCCTTCAAACTCGGCGTGGCGCCTTTCCACATGTGGGTGCCGGATGTCTATCATGGCGCGCCGACCGCCGTGACGCTGTTCATCGGATCGGCGCCCAAGCTGGCGGCTTACGCCATTACCTTGCGCATCCTGTTCTCCGGCCTGTTCGATCTGGTCGAGCACTGGCAGTTGATGCTGATGATTCTTGCCGCGCTGTCGATTGCGCTGGGCAATCTGGCCGCCATCGCGCAGACCAATATAAAACGCATGCTGGCCTATTCGGCGATTTCGCACATGGGTTTCATGCTGCTCGGCCTCATCAGCGTGACGGACCCCGGCAGCCCGGTGTGGCTGTGGGTGTCCAACAACGCTTACAGCTCGGCGATGCTTTATGTCGTTGCCTATGTGCTGATGAGCCTGGGCGCTTTCGGCATGGTCTTGCTGCTCTCCCGCGCCGGTTTTGAGGCCGAGAACATCGAGGACTTCAAGGGACTCAACAAACGCAGCCCGTGGTTTGCCGGGATCATGATGATCTTGATGTTCTCGATGGCGGGCGTGCCGTTCTTCCTGGGCTTCTTCGCCAAGTTTGCCGTCTTGCAGGCGGTGGTGGTCGCCGGCCATCTCTGGCTGGCGGTGTTCGCCGTGCTGTTCTCGCTGGTCGGCGCGTTCTACTACCTGCGCGTCGTCAAGGTGATGTACTTCGACGCCCCGGCAGACACCGCGCCGATTGAAGCGCCTTACGACATGCGCATTCTGCTCTCGCTCAATGGCATTGCCGTCGCGCTTCTGGGTCTCTTTCCCGGCATCTACATCTTCATTCCCGGACATTGATGGCTGCGGCGAGGCGCTTCGCCATCATTGAAGCCGTCCGCTGAGGCCAGACTTTCTCGATAGAGAACGCATGATCGCCCCCACGCGCAAGGCGCGCGGGGGCGATCATCATTCGGGGCCGTTCTGCGGCGCCAGACTTTCACGCCAGACGATGATTAGCCCCCCGGCGCGCAAGGCGCGGGAGGGCGTTATTCATTCGTCACGTTTATTCGAGCCGCCTCTGCCACTGCCGCCACCGCTGCCGCGCTGCGGCGGTTGCGCACGCGAGGACGATCCACCACCACTATTGCGCTGCATTTCTGGTGACGCCGGTTGACGCGCCGCGGGCGCGGGACGGGATTGCGGCGCCGATTGCGTTTGCGGTATGGAACGAGGCGGCGGCGCTGTCTGGGGCTGCGGCATGGAACGGGGTTGCGGTTGCGGGAAGGAGCGTGGCGCTGTGTCGGTTTGCGGCGCGGTGCGCGGTTGCGATGCCGGTTGATTTTGCGGCCAAGAACGGTTTTGCGGCGCAGCTTCAGTTTGCGGCGCGGCACGGTCCCGCTGCATCGGTTGACGCGTTTCCAACGCGGGACGGCTCTGCGGAACGGTTTCCGTCTCCGGCGCGGAACGAGTTTGCGATGCCGGTTGATTTTGCGGCCAGGAACGGTTTTGCGGCGCGGCCTCAGTTTGCGGCGCGGCGCGATCCCGCTGCATCGGTTGTCGTTCCGGCGCAGAGCGGTTCTGCGGGGCCGTTTCGCTCTGCGGCGCGGAACGGGGCTGCGGCGCTGATTCATTCTGCGGCCCGGGGTACGCTGGCGTCGACCGGTTTTGCGGCCCGGAGCGCATGGGTGGCGTGGAACGGTTTGCGTCAGGCGCGGTATTGCGCGGCTGCCCCCCCATTGCCG
>Ga0209628_10001144_pt1 | contig 16864 bp, 9 predicted proteins | sample TergutCu122P4_FD_187285 | JGI IMG/M metagenome (GOLD analysis project Ga0209628, IMG submission 187285) | Cubitermes ugandensis P4 segment gut microbial communities from Kakamega Forest, Kenya - Cu122 P4 (SPAdes) (version 2) | ecosystem: Host-associated > Arthropoda: Insects > Digestive system >...
AAGAAAACCGCCAAACCCATAATATTTTATTGTTTTATTTTTTGCAATGCTCAATTTCATGTAGTTTTCCGTCTTTAATGGTAATGATTTTGTCCATATTACGCAACGTTTCCTCTCGATGCGCAATAACAATAACGGTGTGATTTTTAAATATTTCGTTCAATGTTTTTTGAATCATTTGCTCCGATTCGTAATCTAAAGCGGAAGTGGCTTCGTCGAAAATTAGAATCTCCGGTTTTTTGAGCAATGCCCTTGCAATGCTTAACCGCTGGCGTTGTCCTCCGGATAGCGTCATCCCTCTATCGCCGATAATGGTATCGTAGCCGTTTTCCATTTCCATGATAAAGTCATGTGCAAAAGCGGCTTTCGCGGCAATTTCCACTTCTTCGCGAGTGGCAGAACGACCAAACGCAATATTGTTTAATACCGTATCGTGAAACAGAATTACATCTTGACTCACTATTCCAAACAGCCCCCGCAAATCATTAATCTTATAATCTTTAATGTTTTTTTTATCAATTAAAATTTCTCCAAACTCAAGGTCGTAAAAACGGGGCAGCAAGTCCACAAGGGTGGATTTTCCTGCACCGGAAGCACCCACAAAGGCAAGTTTCTCCCCTTTTTTAATTTCAAAGGAAATATTCTGTAAAATGGTACATTCCTCTTGTTTTTCACCCTCTTGATATGAAAAATAAACTTGTTTATATTCAATATTTTGTGAAAATTTTGAGATAGGAAGTGCATCTTCTTTTTCACAAATTTTTTCATCGGCTCTAAAAACTTGCAAAATACGTTGTACGGAGGGAATTCCTTTTTTCAAGGTGTAATACATTTTTGTTAATTGCGAGGCGGGGGAAACTGCGCGTGCAAAAACCAACACAAAAAACACAAAAACCCCTCCTGATAAATCGCTGCTTTGTAACACATAAATTCCACCTATTATAAACATAGCCAACAAAGTAAGAATAGACATCACTTCCACGAAAGGAGTCGCAAGTTCATTTACTCTAAATATTTTCTTATTCAATTTAAAATGTTCGTCTGTTTCCTCCTGAAACTTTTTATTCGCATGGTCAATAGCGTTATAGCCTTTAATAATGCGAAGTCCGCCGATGGTTTCATCGTAAATAGCGCTCACGGAAGTCAAAAGTTGTTGCAATTTCACTGAACTTTTCTGAATGAGCGAGCCGGTTCGTGAGATAAGATAACCCACCAACGGAAAAATCAGTAACGCAATGATTGTTAATGTAAAACTAATTTTAAAAAGGGCGATTAAAAACACAATCAGCATCACGGGGTCTCTGCAAACAATGATGATGGATTGCACCACCGACCATTCAATTTCCTGCACATCAGTACCGAAACGGTTGAGCATATCTCCTTTTTTCAATTTTGCAAAATAGGATATGGGCAAAATAATCAGTTTGTCGTACAACTCTTTACGAATATGATAAATCATTCCGGCTCGAATGGGTGCTGAAAAAAATTGAGCCAAATATCTGAACAGGTTTGTTAAAAAACTTAATACCACCATTGTAACTGCAATCAGAACGAGCGCATACCCTCTGCCGGAGTTCTCTATTATTTGTCCCAAATAAAAAAAGAAAGTTTCTTTAATGGCAGTTACGGAAAGTGCAAATTCCGGAAGGGTTTCAGGCGGCTTAACTTGTTGAAACAAAACCGATAAGAAAGGAATAATCAGAGCCAAAGAGAAAATGGAGAAAATAGAAAACAAAATATTCGCCAAGAACATCAACAGGATGTTTTTTTTGTAGCGCAGTGCATATTTAATAACGTGGAGGTAATTTTTCATTTTTGTAAATATTTTTGTACCAATTCTGTTCCTGCATGGTAAGGCGAAATTCGCCCCTCCCTTATTTCAGAAAGCAAACTGTTTATTCGATTATTAATCATGGTGTTAGAATAGAAATTTTCCTTGAGCAAATCGTTCATCCAGTCGAAAAAGGTGCGTACCGACTGTTCGGCTCTATGTTTAAAGAAGAACTCGTTATTTTTGGTCATTTTTTCAAAATCAGAAATAATTTCCCAAATATTTTCAATGCTTTCTTTCATAAAAACGGAACAAGTGCCCACGGGAGGCTCCCAGCCGTTTTCATTTTTTGGAAACAGTTGTAATGCAGATTGATACAGTGCTTTTGCAGCGGTGGCTTTGGGTATATTGTCGCCATCGGCTTTGGTAATGATGAGGGCATCAGCCATTTCCATAATTCCGCGTTTAATGCCCTGCAATTCGTCTCCGGCGCCGGAAAGCATTAAAAGAAGAAAGAAATCCACCATAGATTTCACGACGGTTTCTGATTGTCCAACGCCCACTGTTTCAATAATAACAACATCAAAGCCGGCGGCTTCACAAAGAATAATCGTTTCGCGGGTTTTGCGTGCCACCCCGCCTAGCGTTAATCCCGAAGGCGAGGGGCGGATGAATGCGTTGGGGTCAACAGAAAGTTCCTCCATGCGCGTTTTGTCTCCCAAAATACTCCCTTTTGAAAGTTCGCTGCTGGGGTCAACTGCCAATACGCAAAGTTTTTTCCCGATTGAGGTCAAATATTTTCCAAAAGATTCGATAAACGTACTTTTTCCGGCTCCGGGCACACCGGTAATGCCAATTCTTATGGAATTTCCTGCGTAGGGCAAACATTTTTCAATAATTTGGTTGGCAACCGCAATATCATGATGCGCCGTGCTTTCAATTAAGGTTATTGCCTGACTTAAAATCACCCTGTCTTCTGCCAAAATTCCATTAACATACTCATCCACAGATAATTTCTTTTTTCTTCTAAGCTGAAGATAAGGCGAAACAGACTCCGGCTGGGGAATTCCTTCGTGAACGTGAAGTGCGGAATTATTATTTAACATTTCATCTAATCTCTAAAATAATTTCTTCAATTTTCACTCTTTTCTGCTTCATGGAATCACGTTCGCGGATGGTTACGGTGTTGTCAATCAAGGTTTCATTATCAATCGTAATACAATACGGCGTTCCTATGGCATCTTGTCTGCGGTAGCGTCTTCCAATGGCATCTTTTTCATCGTATTGGCACATCATTTTGGGTTTCAGCATATCTACAACTTCGCGGGCTTTTTCGGGGAGTCCGTCTTTCTTTACCAAAGGTAAAACCGCCGCCTTAATCGGAGCTAACTGCGCGGGGATTTTCAGCACTACACGCTCAGAGCCGTCGGGTAGGGTTTCTTCTGTGTAGGCATTACTCAACACAGCCAAAAACATTCTGTCCACCCCAATGGAAGTTTCAATCACGTATGGAATGTAACTTTCGTTGGTTTCGGGGTCAAAGTAGCGCAATTTCTTTCCTGAATATTGTTCGTGTTGTGCCAAATCGAAATCGGTGCGCGAGTGTATGCCTTCCAACTCTTTGAATCCGAATGGGAAACGATACTCAATGTCGGTGGCGGCGTTGGCATAATGGGCTAATTTTTCGTGGTCGTGGAATCGGTAATTGTTTTCGCTGATTCCGAGAGCGAGATGCCATTTTTTACGTTCCTCCTTCCAATATTCAAACCATTTCAATTCTTCGCCCGGACGTACAAAAAATTGCATTTCCATTTGTTCAAATTCTCTCATACGGAAAATAAACTGTCGCGCAACAATCTCATTACGAAACGCTTTTCCAATTTGTGCAATACCAAACGGAATCTTCATTCTTCCGGTTTTATACACATTTGAAAAGTTTACAAAAATGCCTTGGGCGGTTTCGGGGCGCAGGTAAATAGTGTCGGCGCCCTCTGCCACAGAACCCATTTGCGTGGCAAACATCAAGTTAAATTGACGAACATCCGTCCAGTTTTTGGTTCCTGAAATGGGGCAGGCAATCTCCAACTCTTCAATCAAAGATTTGATGCCGCCTAAGTCGGTTTCGTTCATTAACATTGCAAAACGACTGCTGATGTTATTAATTTTCTCCTGATTTCTCAGCACATTCGGATTTGTTTGACGAAACAATTCTTCATTAAAATTTTCAAACTTTTTCTTCGCTTTTTCTACCTCTTTTTCAATTTTTTCTTCCAATTTTTGCAAATAATCTTCAATTAGCACATCTGCGCGGTATCTTTTTTTCGAATCTTTATTGTCGATTAACGGGTCGTTAAATGCATCCACGTGTCCAGATGCTTTCCAAACGGTGGGGTGCATAAAAATAGCGCTGTCAATTCCTACAATATTTTCGTGAAGTTGCACCATAGAATGCCACCAGTACTGTTTTATGTTGTTTTTGAGTTCCACGCCATACTGTCCGTAATCGTAAACAGCGCTTAATCCGTCATAAATTTCGCTGGAAGGAAAAATATACCCATACTCTTTGGCATGGGCGATAATCTGTTTGAAGAGGTCTTCGGTTGTCATATTTTAATAAGTTTAGAGTTTTATAGTTTTTTTCTACTTTTATTTTACGCTCTTGCGGTCATACGTTTCAAGGCGCGAATAAACATAAAATTCTCTGAAATACACCCAGACGGAAAAAAACGATTATTTCTTTTTCGCTCGCTTCTTAATTATTTTTTTTACATTTTTTATTCCTTCATCTTCCGGCAACCAACTATCACTCATATTGATTAATAGATTGGTGTGAAAGAGGGTATGTTTTGCTAAAGAAATGATTTCTTCTTTTAAAGTTACAGCAGTCATATTCTTGTCCGTTTATCAGGCGCAAAAATAAAATCAATTATGAATTTTTCTCTACGTAATTTTACGTATTTTTCAGGTAAAGTTTCTACGTAATTTTACTTAGATTCAATATCAAACCAGAAGCAAGTACCTTCGTTAATCTTACTTTCCACGTGCAGTGTAGTTCCGTGTTTTTCAAGTAATTCGATGCAAACGATTAAGCCAAGCCCCGCTCCGGTTTCTCCGGAAGTGCCTCGTTTTGAAGTTCTTCGGTTAAGATTGAACAAATTTTGTGTTTGTTCTTCTGTCATGCCGCAACCGGTGTCTGAGATTGAAATGCGGTGCGAGGTGTGAGGTTTGGGGTGTGAGGTTTGGGGTGTAATTTCTAATTTTACTTTTCCGCCGGCTGTGGTGAATTTTATGGCATTGGTCAGCAGATTGCGCACAACCGTGGTGAGCATATTCATGTCTCCGAAAAGTAAAACGGTTTCCGGCATTTCCACAATAAATTCAATTCCTTTTCGGGTAGCCATATCTTGTAAAAGCGAAATATTTGTTTTTCTAAGTTCGGCGGCAAAATCAAACAAGGCAGGGTTAAAGGGCATACGTCCTGTTTGTATTTGCGCCCAATTGAGCAAACTGTAAAGCAAATTCACCTGACCGTTGGCAGATTGTAATAGCCCGTGATAATACTTTTTCAGCGTTTCAACCGTCCAAGAATCAGCATTATCAATCATCATTTGCAGTGCGTCTTGCTGGGCTAAGGCAGGATTCTTTAAGTCGTGAGAAATGATGCTGAAAAACTTATCCTTCGTGGCGTTTATTTCCATAAGAACAAGATTTCTGCGGTTGCGCTGACGGAGCATATACCACAAGAAAACAAGGAGAAAAACACAAATAATGATACCTCCTGCAAATAAATATTGCTGAATCCTTTGATTTTCAATGACTATTTTTTGTCTCTCAATTTCAAGAGCTTTCTTACTGGATTCGTATTTAGCTTCCATTTCGGCTGCTGTTCGTAGCATAATTTCGGAAGAAATCTCTTTTTGTACCAACTCCCATTCTGTCCAATACTGCACGTTTTCTCGATATCTATGTTGCACAATCGCCAACTCGGCAAGTATCATATAGCAATTATTTTTTGCTTCCAAATTATTAGTTTCCTTAGCTATTTGCAACGCTTCTGCAATATATTTTTCGGATTGGAGGAAATTACCTTTTAACTTTTCTAATTTACCCAACAAAGTAAGGGCGCCTAAATAAGCAATCGTATTGCCTATTTCTGCATTAATTTGCAATGCTTTTCGCGAATACTTTTCGGCGCTGATCAAGTCATAAATATTCAAAAAATTGTTTCCTAAATGATAAAAAATAACCCCTTGCAAGTAGATGTTGTTTTGTAACTCACTGAGTTGTAAGGCTTTTTTAAGGTCGCTGATTGCCGTTTGATATTGATGTGTGGCAGAATATGCCTGTGCCAAACTGGTTAAACTATAAGGACACTCGGGATTTAATGCCACAGCCTTATCTCCAAATTCAATGGCTTTTTCGGCTAAATCAATATCGGTATATAATTGACACAACTGACTATAAATACTGCCAAGTCTTTCCGTATTGTTGTCTTTTTCAAAAAAACTCAACGCGATCATGTAATGCTCCAAGGCTATTTCAAACCATTGTTTCAATAAAAAAGCATTCCCCAAACTGTAGTTAATTCTCCCGATCCAATATTCGTTATTTTCTTTTTCTGCCAAGATAACCGCCTTATTATTTACAACAATCGCCGAATCCAATATCCCCTCTCTCACTAATAAATGAGAATAATCGATAGCAAACATATACTGTCCCTTATTCCAATTCAATTGATTGCACAATTCCCCCATTTTCAAATAATAATATTTGGCGGTTTCAAAATCGTAATCCTCATAAAATTCACCAATTTGATGATAAAGCACTACAAGGTTTGTGTCTTGTAGAGCACTACCCGCCAAATTCAATAAACTGTCAATATAGACATCGCTTTCCATTGAATCAACGGCAGCGATATTTTCAGGAGGCAGTTCTTTTTGAATTGCGGGCGTGTTGCATCCGAAAAAACAAACTAAAAATAAAACACCGAAATAGAATAGAGGAAGCGCAAAAATTCGTTTCTTCATACAAATAATCACTTTCATATATAATTATGCCGTTACTCGTTTATATAGATTATTCCATGATTTATAGCATATTGAAGCATTTCCACCGTATTGTTAATGCCGAGTTTGTGGAAAATATTGTTTTTGTGGGCTTCAACTGTACGGGGGCTGATGCTGAGATGGTCGGCTATTTGTTTGCTTTGCAGCCCTTTACGGCAAAGTTCAATAATTATTGTTTCTTGTTTTGTAAACTCCTGAGTAACTTCGGTAGTTTTCTTTTTGGAAACATAAACCTGATAAATAATTTCGGAAATATCTTTTCCATAATACTCTAACCCGCTCATAATTGAGCGTATGGCTTCAGCAAGGACGTCTACGCCGCTCATGCGTTTGGAGATAAATCCGTTTACGCCCAATGTCAATACGGCTTGGGTTACTGTGGCAGTATTTTCGGATGAAATGATGAGGATTTTCATTTCCGGTCTCTCTTTTTTCAGACGTTGGGCAATATCCAAGCCCGACATATCGGGAAGATTAACATCAAGCAGCACAATATCTGCGGTGGTGGTTTCAAGCAAATCAAAAAAATCTGCTCCGGTTTCGGCTTCGCCTACTATGGAAATATCGGGCTGGGTGCTTTGCATGGCTGTAGTTACACCAAGACGGAACAACTCATGGTCATCTACTAAAATTGCGGTTATCATAATGGTTTTTTTGAAGCCGCAAAAATATGTTTTTTTTCTAAGTAAAATTAAGTAAAATTACTTAGAAAAAAATCCATTTTTTGTTGTTTCTTTGCAGCGCGAAAAAGAATTGACAATTGACAATTGACAATTAATCATTAAACATTAAAAAAAAGTATTATGAAAAAAATTTTATTATCAGCCATTTTAACGCTCCTTTTGGGCGTTCTTTTTGCACAAACGCCGGAATCGGTTTTAAAGTCGTGTCCAAAAATTCCATCTGTGGAAACCCTGAAAAATTGGGCTTTGTATAATTGCGAATTTACGGACCCGTATGAAAAGTTTAGAGAAGAGGTGTATTCATTTCAAAACAAATTGGATGATAACATCTCGTTAGTTAGAGAAAAAATAAATAAAATAAATGAGGAAAACATTACCGCTATGGATAAGGCAAATGCGGCAGATAAAAAAAGTGGTGCCGCCAAAGGAACAAAGACGTTTGAGGATATTGAAAATATGTCGGAAGCTGAAATTATTGCAATGGGAATGAGCATGATAGGTTCTCAAAATCTGAATCCTCAAAATATCATGAAAGTAGCGGAACTATCGGATGAGGCGCAAACGCTTGCTGAAAAAATTGCGGCTGAGGATTTGCGTGTGGCAAAAGAGACCGACGCGCTGATAGCCAAACACGAAGCATTGTTAAGCCCCAAAGGAAAATATGAAAAAGTAAGCATCCTTCAAAAAAAATTGTGGGATTTGGTAGGCGAAGTTTCCGAAAGAGAAATCGCGGAGATTAACAAGTTGTGCAACGAATACAAACCGCTTGCTTCATCTTACTATGAAAGCGTTATCTCCGAATGGTTGAAGTATTTGGAAAACCTGCGTGCTGTGAACAAAAAAATGAAAGTTGACCATGAACGTCTCGTTGCCATTAAAAAAGAGATAACCATTCTATCTACTTCGGCAGCCGGAATTTCTGCTGCCAATACTGCTGAAATAGAAGCAAGTGGCGACCTAAAATTGCTACAATGGGAGTTTCTTCTCACCGACTTAGAACTCATGCGAAAAAGCACGGAATTTGTAAAACCGTAATGGAAATATAACCAATTTAAAATCAGTATATTATGAAAAAAAAACTACAATTTTTATTGCTTATTACAGCAATCATCGGGTTTGCTTTTAGCCCCAAAATTCTTTTTGCACAACAACTTTTTTCGGTAAGTTATAATAATCTGTCGAAAGAGTTTGTTACTCAATTAAAAACACAAACAGAAAAGGCTGAAATTCCTCTTTTATCATTAACAAGAAATAATGAAGGTAAAAGTGTGTATTCGTTTGCTTTTTCTTCTGTTGAAAATTCAAGAATCATTATTTTAAACGAGCAAACAGAAAGTTATGCAGAACTCATACCTGTTGCGGAACATTGGCGTACTACCTCTCAACCATCCGAATTTCAACTGGCTCCTTTTTTTATGGAAGAGTTGAAACAGGGCGTGCTGGGAGAGGCAGACCGGTATTTGATTGTAGAGGCGCGATTAACTGCGTCTCAATCAAACCAGTATGCTGTAAAAAACATTTCCTCCGTTGCTATTTCAAGTGAGGCAGTCTATATTCCCCGATATTTTTACGGAGAAAAAGAAAATGTGCTGGAAGCGCTGCCGCAGGATAGAAAGATTATAGGCATTTGTAAAGCAAAACCAAGACTTATTTCTGCGTTTCCGGATGACCCCGAATTTCAAAAGTATATTGCGCAATTGGAAGAAGAACAGAGTTATTACATCTATGTTTTTAAATTGCCCAATGGTATTTTCTGCACTTATGATGAGCATTTTAATCCGGATAGTAATACAGATTTGAGTATTGTGGATGGTCCGTTGCAGTTTAATTTAGTGGGGCAGATGACCGCCACCGAACGTGCAGCCACGGTATTTGCGCTGCAACTTTGGAGTAATAAATTAGCGGGCAAAGTTCCCATTGATATTCAGGTTGATTTAAAACAAAAGGACCCGGGTGTTTTGGGAAGCAGTTATGTTCAACCCCACTTTGCAAGTGATGCTACCCAAACATGGTATCCTTCTACGCTATGGAATCAGTTGGTAGGTTATGATGCTACTACAAAGAGAGATATTAGAATTGAGATGAATTCTATTTTTTCATGGTATTTTGGAACGGATGGCAATCCTCCTTATAACAAGTACGATTTTATATCCACCATGTTGCACGAAGTTAATCACGGATTAGGTTTTGCGGAAAATATTGACCCCGATAACGGAAAGTTTTTAATTCTTAATTGGCAAGACAATATATGGTATAACACTTCCTGGCCCGGAATTTTCGACCGGCAACTGTATCAGGGCGTTTCAGGTCCGTCAATCCCTGAACTCACTGATGCCGGGCGTAAAGCGGTTATTGTAAGTAATAATTTATATGCCGGTCGTCCGGGTTCAAAATTATTGGCAGCCAATGGCGGCAATCGTGTAAAAATGTATGCGCCCAATCCTTACAATGACGGTTCAAGTGTTTGTCACTGGGACGAATCGGTAACTTTTAAAACTTTTATGAAGTATTCCGGAGGCCCCGGCGTATCAGGCACGTGCCATACCATTAATGCGTACGAAATGGGTATGCTTTTGGATATGGGATGGAAAGAAAGCGTTGGAGAATGTAAAAGTGCTACCAATTTGACGGTTACCTTTTCGGGTGATTGCAAAAAGGCAACACTCAACTGGAACGTGCCGGCAACAAGAGACCCCAATGCCTTATTATGGGATAATACTGCCGGGCAAATACAAAGTGGCTATCACGGCACGCGCTGGATGGGAGGCACTTCTACCACCCGTTTGGTTATGGCGGATGATTTTGATGTTCCTGCCGGAGAAATATGGACTATTCAGGAGGTTAACTTCTATGGTTTTCCAAGTTTCACCCCCCCCTCTCCACAACCCGAACGCATTGGGATTGCCATATATAAGGATAATGGAAGCAATCGCCCACAGACTTCTCCCATTTATGAAGAAGCAACATTTATTCCAAATGGCGGATTTACAAACGGTAACATGACGGTTGCTATTTCTTCCGGTATTTCCATCACTACCCCCGGAAAATACTGGATATCTATTTATGGCGCATACAATGGCGCATTCAACAGCGATAAACAGTATTATATCGGAATTGCAAGCAGCGCCAAGGGTGCTACTATGTGTAGATGGGATCCGGAAAATAAGTACGGCAACGGCTCTTTCTATCCCGATTGGAAGCCCAACACAGATGCCGGATATCCTTCAATGTTTTTCTCTTTGACCGGACAAAAAGCAGCGGGAGGTGCTACATTTAATGTTTACAGAGATGGTTCAAAAATTGCCGGTCCAATTACAGGCACAACTTATCAAGATGCGAGTTTTGATTATACAAAACAATACACATGGTCGGTAAGAACCGTTTGTAATGGAGGAGTTGAAGCAGAGCCGACATCTTTTAAACCACCGATTTGCACGGTGGGAATTGATGAAAATGAAGACCATGGAATTATGATTGTTCCAAACCCAACCACGGGGCAATTGACAATTAACAATGGACAATTGACAATTAAAAGTGTGGAAATTTATGATGTTTTTGGTAGAAAACTCCTTGAAGAAAAAGAAAATCTTACGGGCTTACAGTTCGGCAAGCTCACTGCATCGCGGTCTTACGATCTTACGGTCTTTCCAGCCGGCATTTATTTTCTGAAAATTACTACCGAAACCGGAATGGTAACGAAAAAAGTAATCAAACATTAATATATTTATTCATTAATAAGTATGATAACCTACATCAAAGGCAAATTAGTTGAAAAAAATCCCGCTTACATTGTGATTGAAACTGCCGGCGGCGTGGCTTATGGCATCCACATTTCTTTAGCCACTTTCTCCCAACTGAAAGAAACAGAGAATGTGAAACTGCTAACCCATTACGCCATTAAAGAAGATGCCCACCAATTATATGGTTTTTTTACAGAAGAAGAACGCAGTTTGTTTCGTCTTCTCATTTCAGTGAACGGAATCGGCGTAAATACGGCTCGGCTGATTTTATCATCTTTGAGTACGGATGAACTCATCAATGCTATTGCTACAGAAAATGTTAGAGTTATTCAGAGTGTTAAGGGAATCGGTTTGAAAACCGTACAGCGCGTTATTATAGAACTGAAAGATAAAATTGGAAAGAACGTGCCGCAAAATATAGAAAAAAACATGATTTCTTATAATAATAACAGGACGGAAGCGTTATCTGCTTTAATGTCTTTGGGCTTTATAAAAAACTCAGCAGATAGCGCATTGGAAAAAATTATTCGTGCAGAAGGAACAAATTTATCTGTTGAAGACTTGATAAAGAGAGCATTAAAAATATTATAAAACAGAATTACTTTAACAAAACCTATCGTGACTTTCGGGAAACAAGCAAAATTCTACCTCCTTCCAGCATTAATTGTTTTTGCCTTATATTCTGCGGTTTGGGCTATTCCTGCACCCGAATCATCGCGTTATCGTGGCGATTCAGGTCTGCCGGATTACAATCATACTTCAAGTTTTATGGAGGACTATAATGAGATTGAAGAAACGGTGTCGTTCTTTGAAATGCCGCCCCTTCCTCCAGATACAACCCTGCGCTCTTCCGTACCCAACCCCGACAACAATCCTTTGAAAGAGCAATTTTACTCTCCTTTTCATTTAAAAACACCCCCATCGCTTACCCGCAATATTGAATATGACCCGGCTACCAATTCTTATCGTTTTCAAAACAAAATTGGAAATACCCCCTTTGGACCGGCAGCTTCCATGAATGTTAACGAATTTATTGACTATGATTTACAAAAAGAAATAAAAAAATATTGGCGCGAAAAAGGAGCCTCTTATACGTCGGGACCCAATCGGAGAGGCGGGGGCGGACTTATTCCGCAACTCCGCGTGGGCGGTGATGTGTTTGAAACCATTTTCGGAAGTAATGTTATTGACATCAAACCCTCAGGAAATGTGGAATTATTGTTTGGCATTCAACATAATTCCGATAAAAACCCAAACATCACAGAGCGGATGCGCAAAAGAACCGACTTTAAATTTGATGCCAAAATTCAATTGAGTTTGTTGGCTAAAATTGGAGATAAAATAAGTTTCAATTTGAATTATAATACGGAATCCAACTTCGATTTTGATAATAAAATGAAACTGAAATATGAAGGAAAAGAAGATGATATTATCCAATTGATTGAATTTGGGGATGTTACACTTCCTTTAAACAGTTCGCTCATTACCGGAAGTCAAACTTTATTTGGTCTTAAAACTGCTCTAAGATTTGGAAAATTCAATGTAACTGCGGTTGTTTCCGAAACTTCTTCCCAAAAACAAACCATCAATGTTTCCGGAGGCGCTCAAACCCAAAACTTTAAGTTTCGTGCCGATGAATATGAAGATAACCGACATTTCTTTATTAGTCAATATTTTAGAGATGGCTACAATCAGGCGCTTTCAAAATTGCCTTTAATTAGTTCAAACATTTCAATTTCGAAAATTGAAGTATGGCGTACCACTATTGGCGCAGCGATTGCGGATAATCGTAATATAGTAGCATTTACAGATTTGGGAGAGAAAAATCCTTCTAATACTAAAGTGTTCGCTCACGTAAATGGCACTTATCCGAATAATTCTACAAACAATTTGTTTAGTGTTGTGGATAGTACGATAAGCAGAGACATCCGCGCAGCAACTCAGCATTTGAGAAAATTGGGATTGGATTCCAAAGAAGATTACGAAATAGTGGAGAGCGCCCGCTTGCTTTCTCCTAACGAATATACATTCAACTCAAAATTAGGATTTATCTCTTTAAATACCGCCCTAAGCAATGACCATGTTTTGGCAGTAGCTTTTCAATATACAGTAATCGGAGATATTACCAACACCGTGTATCAGGTAGGTGAATTTTCTAATGAAGTGGCTGCTCCTAATGCTCTTCGTGTGAAATTGTTGAAAAGTACAGGTTTGAACACAAAAGGACCGCTGTGGAAATTGATGATGAAAAACGTTTACAGCATCGGAGGGTATCAGATTTCAGCAGAGAAGTTCAGATTAAATATTCTTTTCACCGGCGATGAGGAAGGGGTGCCTAACGGATTTTTTAACAACAGTTCCAAAAAAGGAATTCCGTTGATTCGTTTGATGGGTTTGGATAGTTTGAATCAACAAATGGACAAGTTCCCGGATGGTATTTTCGACTTTATTGACGGAGCAGATGTGAATGGAGGTACTTTTGTTTCCCGCTCCGGAAAACTGTTTTTCCCAACCATTGAACCCTTTGGAAAAGACCTTAGAGCGGTTTTGGATGCCCCCGGCGATGAATTTTGGGCAAACAAATATGCTTTTGATTCGCTTTATACGATGACAAAATCCATGGCACAAAATTTCGCCAGCAAAAATAAATATTACATTGAAGGTCAATACCGTTCGGCGTATGGATCAGAGTATAACTTAAATTCCTGGAATATTCCTCAAGGCTCCGTAGTCGTGAACGCGGGCGGAATGAAATTGACTGAAAATGTGGACTATACGGTAAACTACAGTATGGGAAGCGTTTCTATTATTAATGAAAGTATATTAAAATCAGGAACCCCGATTTCAATTTCCGTAGAAAACAATTCTCAGTTTGGAATGAATAAAAAGCGTTTTTTCGGAGCCAATATGGAGTACAAATTCAGTGATAACTTAGTGGTAGGCGCTACGATTTTAAACATGAGCGAACGCCCTTATACACAAAAAGTTAACTATGGAAACGAACCGATAAACAACGTGATTTGGGGAATGAACGTGGCATATAAGACCAAACTTCCGTGGGTTACCAAATTGGTGGATTTTCTTCCATTTCACAGCACAACCACAGAATCTACCCTGCAACTTGAAGGAGAATTTGCGCATTTTATTCCCGGACACAGCAGAGTAATTGGTAAAAAAGGGATTACGTATATTGATGATTTTGAAGGCGCCCGCTCTACTGTGGATTTACGCCACCCCTCCTATTGGCATTTGGCTTCTACTCCGCAAGGACAAAAGGACAAATTTAAAGAAGCGGATATTTCCATACTCAATATCCCGGTTGATTCAATGTCCCCTACGCAAAAAAGGAATCAAATGGCTTATGGCTACAACCGAGCGCGGTTGGCATGGTATGTTATTGACCAACTGTTTTATAACAACTCCTCAGCCACGCCCTCCAATATAAACCGGCATGAACAATCAAAGCCATACGCCCGTGCGGTGTATGAGCCCGAACTGTTTCCCAAAAAAGAATATGCAAGCACAGCGGTTTCTACTTACATACCGGTCTTAAATATGGCGTTTTATCCTAAAGAGAAAGGACCTTATAACTATGATGTGGACGGAGAAGAAGGATACTCTTATGGTGTATATTCGAATGGAACCTTAAAAGAGCCTGCTTCAAGGTGGGGCGGAATGATGCGTAAATTCGACAATACCGATTTTGAAGCCAACAACTACGAGTATATCGAGTTTTGGATGATGGACCCGTTTCTTGACAGTTTACATAAACAAAAACTGTTTTATAAAAATGGAACACCTATAAGAGGAAAACTCTATTTTAACTTGGGAGATATTTCAGAGGATATTTTAAAAGATGGCAGAAAATCTTTTGAAGACGGGTTTCCTTCCAATGGCTCCGATGATAACTGTGATTTTACTGTTTGGGGGCGTGTACCCAACATTCAACAAATTATCAATGCTTTTGAAAACAACGCAAACCGTCGGAATCAGGATGTGGGACTTGACGGATTGGGTTCTGCGAGAGAAAAACTGTTTTTTTATGAATCTTATTTGAAACCTCTTGATAACTTGCGACTTAAAGGTGAATTAGACTATGATGCGTACAATAAAGTTTTGGCTGACCCCTCCGGCGATGATTATAGATTTTGCAGAGGTAGCTATTGGGATAACCTAAAAGCAGGAATCAACGACCGTTACAAATACTACAATAATCCGGAAGGAAATTCAACCGAAAACTTTAATAATGATTTGCCAAACAGCGTTTTGTCTATGGCAACAACTAATCCTAATAGTGAAGATATTAATAATGATAATACGATGAGTACTGATGAAAAGTATTATCAATGGAGTATAGATATTGACCCGACTAAAATGGTGGTTGGGCAAAACTATATCAATGACATCATGAATGCCATTCCGGAAAAATTACCCAATGGCGAAAGCCCTACAACAAAATGGTATCAGTTTCGTATTCCCATTAAAAGTCCGCAAGAAAAAATCGGCGCCATCAATGGATTCAACTCTATTCGATTTTTAAGGGTTTTTATGCGTGGATTTGAAGATACGGTCATTCTGCGTTTTGCAACCTTTGAATTGGTGCGTAATACATGGAGAACCTATACGCAAGACCTTTTGGAAGAAGGAGATTATTTGCCCGGACATGATGGCGAAAGTACCGAGTTTTTGGTGGGAACAGTAAGTTTGGAAGAGAATGGTACAAGAACTCCGATTAACTATAGAATCCCCCCCGGAATTGAACGCGAAATTGCCTACGGCGGAATGCAAACCCAACGCCTCAATGAACAATCTATAAGTTTGAGAGTAAAAGACTTACAGGATGGCGATGCCCGCGCAATCTTCAAAAGTACCAATTACGATATGCGCCAGTTTAAAAGATTGGAAATGTTTGTGCACGCAGAAAAAATGTTTGAAAAAGAAGATGTGCAGAATGGCGATGTGAGAGTGTTTATTCGTTTAGGTTCAGACTTTACGCAAAACTATTACGAATACGAAATCCCTGCCAAAATGTCGCCGTGGTTTAACAATGATACTTCATCCATTTGGCCCAAAGATAACTTCATTTCCATTGTCTTAGAATCGCTTGTGGATATTAAACAAAAGAGAAATGTTGATGTTCGCCATGGTCATCATCCTTCTAATACATTTCCTTATTTCACGGATACAAAAGGAAACAGAGTTCCTGCTGATTATCCGGGAAGGAAAGTTACAGTGGTGGGAATGCCCAATTTGGGAAGTGTTACCACCATTATGATTGGGGTTAGAAATCCTAAAAAAAGAAGTACAAATGATGAAGATGATATGCGCCCTAAATCGGTGGAAGTTTGGGTGGATGAACTTCGACTCACCGGATTTGACGACCGCTCCGGTGTGGCTGCGCTGGGAAGAGCGAGACTCAATTTAGCCGACCTGGGTGATATTGCCCTCTCCGGAACCGTTACAACTCCCGGATATGGAGGTTTGGAACAATCTGTTACCCAAAGGCAGCTGGCAACTACTTATTCTGTGGACTTTGCCACAAATATTGATGCCGGAAAAATTTTCTTCCCGAAAAATTGGAATATTAAAATTCCGTTCCATTAC